>Ga0265298_10005171_pt1 | contig 16466 bp, 11 predicted proteins | sample AusTroGonzalo_MG_3_FD_193486 | JGI IMG/M metagenome (GOLD analysis project Ga0265298, IMG submission 193486) | Bovine rumen microbial communities from tropical cattle in Woodstock, Queensland, Australia - Gonzalo_01 | ecosystem: Host-associated > Mammals > Digestive system > Stomach > Rumen ... | reverse complement strand
AATCCCACGATGCGTCCGTCACGCTTTACTACAGTTTGAATCATATCTATTTCCCTTGTTTTTAGTGTAGAGTTTATTGTTAAACGAAAATCGTTTGCAAAGTTACAAATAAAATCTGTAAGTTTTCCATTTTGGGAAACTTTTCTTTAGTTAATAATTGTCAATTGGCTGATTATCAGATAGTTGATGTTTTAAAATGGAAAACTTTATACAAATTAGCCTTATACAAAGTTGTCCGCTTTGGAAAACTTCCGACAAATGTCAGTTCTCCAAAGCGGACTATTTTCCGTATCCCTTTTTATTGTTTCAGACTGAAAGCCAATGCGTAACTGCGCATCTGTTTTACCATTGCTACAAGTCCGTTAGAACGTGTGGGCGACAGATGCTCTTTCAACCCAATCTCCTCGATGAAATATAAGTCTGCGTCCAGTATCTCCTGGGGCGTATGACCTGAGAGCACCCTGATGAGCAGGGCCACGATACCCTTCACAATCAGCGCGTCGCTCTCAGCCCGGAAACAGATTTTACCGTCAGAAAAATCTGCCACGAGCCATACACGGCTCTGGCAGCCATCTATCAGATTCTGCTCCTTCTTATATTGATCCTCCAACGGCTCCTGCTCGTTGCCCAGGTCTATCAATAGCTGGTACTTGTCCATCCAGTCGTCGAAACCGGAGAACTCCTCTATAATTTCATCTTGAATCTCATTTATTGTCATATTCATTATCTTTATCAATAACTTTACTACGGCGCAAAACCAAGAAGACGGCAAAGAATCCAAAAGCAGCCACTGCAAAGAGAATCACACCAACGACAAACAACGGTTTCCAGACCGCATAATTAGGTACAATCACCGCCACTGACCAACCAATATGCTCCATGGGGGCATAATAGGCCGTCAATGGCGTCCCATTGACCGACACGTCGACAGACCCGCTCTTCTTCTCTGCCAGATTGCGAAGTACCTCCTCGTCTTTCAATGGCACGCCTTTGCCCTTAGGATAAGCGATGCAACTACCATCCTTATCTAGAACCACAGTATAAAAGTCAAGGCCCGTAAACCTTTGGAATTTGTTCAGTATATCGTTGCGTCTGGCGCTGTCGTCCATCTTTTTCAGTTCGTTAGTCAACCACTCGAAGGTCATGTCGGCTCCACAGACACAAGCCAGACGGCCGGACGCGTCGAAGACTGGCTTTACAAACGTACAATAGCGGCCACTGATGCCCGTTCCGTCATAATAAAAATAGGGATCCGACCAGAAACTCCCTGTCGTGTCCAGCGCACGGACATACCAATCAGACTTCGTATAGTCATGACTGGCCGAGCCCACATCCCTGACCGTGAAGCCGCCACGAGTATCCGTCTGATGTACGTATGGCTCAAACCATTGGCCCTTCTGCGGGAAATAGTTGGGAACAAAGGCCGCGAAATAGCCCCTGACGTCGGGATTCAGGCTGGTCTTACTCTTCAAGGCATCAATCACGGATTCTGGAGAATCCATGTGTTTCTCAACCTCATCAAATACGTTCATGGCGTTCATCTCCATACCACTGATAGTCTTGCCGATCTTCTCAGAGGCCACATTCATAATACCTATATAGCGCATACGGGCCTCCTTAACAATGGAATAATAGCAAACCAGGAAAGATACTATCAGCATCAGCAGCAACACTGATGCCACGATTAGCAGTAATGAGCGCCTGACATTTCGGGCGTAAACTCGGGTCTTTGCATTCATGGATTAAACAGATTTATCTATTTTGATTTACAAAAGTACTATATTATTTTGACTTTGCTTCATCTGCCATTCTTAATTAAAATATTTTAACCAAAAGGCACTCTTGGAGACAATATCCATCACAGACTTTACGCTTCGCTTTTCACCAGTTTGAAAAGTTTATCGCTGGGGCGGACCTTGGAGGGAACGGCGATGGAGACTCGGGTGCCCTGCTGGGCCTCGGCAACGGGACCGTTATCATCGTGAATCTCATCGGCAGTAACATAGATGACGCCGGTGGTGGGGCCCGTGATGAGCATCTTGTCGCCCACCTTAAAGGTGTTGGCCTCAACGGTAAACTCAGCGACACCAAGCTTTGAGTAGTATTTCGTACCCTTGCCGATATAGACCTTGCGCTCTGTGGCGTTAGAGCCGTAGTTCCTGTTCCATTCGCCCATGAGCTGCCCCTGATAGTATCCGTCCCAGAAGCCTCGGTTAAAGACGGTGGCGAGACGTTCGTCCCACTCATCTTTGCGTTCCTCCGTAAACGTGCCGTCAAGCACGGCCTGGATGGCCTCCTTGTAACACTTCACGACAGTATAGACATACTCCGGTCCCCTGGCACGACCTTCGATCTTGAAGACACGCACACCAGCCTTCATCATCTTATCTATGAAACGAACGGTCTTCAGATCCTTGGGTGACATAATATACTTGTTGTCGATACCAAGTTGATAGCCCGTCTCGTTGTCTGTGGCCGTATAGCTGCGACGGCACACCTGGATGCACTCCCCACGGTTGGCAGACCGGTTGGCTGCATGGAGGCTCATATAACACTTGCCGCTAATGGCCATACACAAGGCTCCATGACAGAACATCTCAATACGGATCTGCTCACCCGAGGGCCCACAGATATGTTCAGTCTCCACCTGACGCCAGATATCGGCCACCTGTTCCATGTTCAACTCACGAGCCAGCACGACGACATCAGCAAACTGCGCATAGAACCGCAGGGCTTCGATGTTGGAGATGTTGAGCTGGGTGGAGAGATGTACCTCCTGCCCCACCTTATTACAGTATGTCATCACAGCCACATCGCTGGCAATCACGGCAGAGATGCCAGCGGCCTTTGCGGCATCGATGATCTCGTGCATCAGAGGGATGTCCTCACCGTAGATGATCGTGTTGACGGTGAGATAACTCTTGATGTCATGCTCGCTACAAATCTGTACAATATCCTTCAGGTCATCGATAGTAAAAGTAGAGGCTGAGTGCGCCCGCATATTCAGACGCTCTATGCCGAAATAGATGCTGTCGGCGCCTGCCTGTATAGCAGCTGTCAACGACTCACGAGAGCCGACGGGCGCCATGATCTCATATTCAGAATTCATAACCAAGATTAATATAAAAATATGGTGTCTTGGTGCGATTGGAGTAGCCAAGTGTAGCTCCCAAGGGACCAAACATCGAGTTGTAATAGTAGGCCAACTGACCACCTAAAAGCGTTTTCGACTTCAGCAGGTCCTCCAGTTCGCTGGCGTGCTGGGCCACTGAAGCCTTGAGCAATACATAATGGATGCGTCCGATGCGCTGTTGGGTCTGCAACTGGACGGCTGCAAAATGGCGCTCGGCATACTCCACATGCCCCAATCCTGCCAGAGGCATCTGCTGCTCCACATAATGACCGAAGACATTCCCACCTATAAGGTTACCCCAAATATGAGGTATCTCCTGACCAAAGAGCAATCGCCCGTAGAGGAGGGGTTGGATCGTGAAGCGCTCGCTCAGAGCGAACGACTTCCGCCAGGAGGCACTCACATCGCTCACGCCACGAAAACCATTCAAACTAGCGAAATTGGTGGTGATATAGGCATAACCAGCCAGAAAACGCGAACCACGGGAGGGGAAATACCAATTATCCTCAGAGTTGAAGTTTACGGAAGCCCTATAACTGAAATAGTGGTCGTTGTCGAATTTCACCTCACGTGAATCAGAAGACTGCAGTTTGTTGCTGAAATTGAAATAGTCCCAACGCACACCTATGCGGAAGTTGAAGTTTCGGATGCTGAAGTTGAGGGGTTCAATGGCGGCCTGATGATGGTTGTAGAGCACGGTATACTCACGTTTGCCCTCATAATAGACGTCCATGTCACTGTGACGGTAATAGTAGGAGAAGACAGGACGCGTAAGACGAAGTCCTCGGGGGTGGTACATAATCTCGCCACCTGCCAATATCCGCTTTCCTAAACGGAGCGTCAGGTCAGAGCTGAAAAGTAGCGTCTGTTTCAGCGGCAGGTTGGCATTCAACTGCAGAGCCACAATCTCCTCCGTATCAAAACGGAAGCCCAGATTCAACTGGCTCGCCTTGCGGTTGCCCGCCGTCAATACCAGACGGTAACCTTCGCCCTCCTCTACCAGCCGAGACGTAGCACTCTGGAAGAACAAGTCTATACGCATCGAGGTGGTAATCATTGCCTCACCCTTGCTGTCGATGCTGTCGAGGCGGTTCAGATGGAACTTTTGACGCAGGAACCGCTCGTCTTGAGGTGACATATTCTCAAACGTACAGCCGACAATGCGCACCTTATCCGTCATCACCGAAGGTCGCAGCGGACTCAGGCGGACAGGTTCAAAGTCAGGGCCGATGCCGATGACATCCTTCAACGCCATGAAGTCATCCCAATGACGCATGGCCTCTTCCTCTCCACGACGGAGGAGCGTGTCGACGGCAGCAGGCGTGAAGCTGGCGGCTGAGTAGCCCTTAGGATCCACGCGGACGGCTACATCGGTGATAGAGAGATTGTCATTGTATTTGTTCAGCGTGTTCAGGTCGATGATTTGCATCAGGATATCCATCGTACTGTTCAGCCCCTCTGATTCCCTCAGAGAATCTTGCACCGTAACGCCGATGATGACATCTGCACCCAACTTCTTTGCGAGGTCGGCAGGATAGTTGTTGCACAATCCTCCGTCGCAGAGCACCTGCTTTCCGACGCGAACAGGAGAGAAGACAGCAGGAATGGCCATCGAGGCACGCATAGCCTGCGGCAGAATGCCAGATGTGAGATCCACCTCACTTTTGTCAACGATGTTCGTTGCCACACAGGCAAAGGGAATAGGCAGACGATTGAAATCTATCGAGTCAGTATAGCCCATACAGAGCCTCTGTAACAACAACTCCAAGTTCTTACCTTTGATAAAGCCTCCCGTATTGTTGTCACGCCGCCCAATCATCAGTCCTCGCGACAGCATATATGTATTCTGCCTCTTTCGGTCTTCAATATTCTGACGGCTCATGTCCTCCCTGTCGGAGAGAACATAACCCCAATTCATGGCTCTGGCGATAGAGTCGAGGGAGTGGGCATTGTAGCCGATGGCATAGAGGCCACCCACCAGGCTACCCATCGACGTACCCGTGATGATGTCTATGGGCAGACCGGCCTTCTCGATTACTTTCAAAGCACCGATATGGGCAACGCCTTTGGCTCCGCCACCACTTAGAACGACAGCCACCTTCTTGCGTTTCTGAACCTGGGGTTCATCTTCCTCTGCGAAGACCGACAAAACCGTCATCACAGCGATCAAAAAACAAGCAATCTTCTTCATATCTCGAGATATCGACTGCAAAGTTAATAAAAAATGGATAATGGGCAATGGATAATGGATTATTTTTTGTACCTTTGCAAGCAAGAAACTCCAAAACGGATGTCAATGAAAAGAACTTATGTTATGATACTGCTGTTTACGATGGCCCTGACCTCAGCAGCACAAACCGAAAAAAAAGACTCTATAGAAATGCCTACTCTGCGCGTGGGCTACTCCCGTGGAAACCAGAACACACTGACTGGTGCTGTGGACCAAGTGACGGAGGCCCGTATGAACAAAGGTCTGATTACCTCGTCGCTCGACGCCTTGAGTGGTCAGGCGGCAGGTGTGCAGGTGACCAATGACGGCAATCAGGAGGCAATGGTCTCGGCTGTACGGGTACGTGGTACGACGTCGCTGACAGGCAACAATAACCCGCTGGTGATCATCGACGGTGTGACGGCTGACCTCGACATCCTTTCGACCATCTACCCTGCCGACATCGAGAGTTTCACCATTCTGAAAGATGCCTCAGAGACGGCCCAGTACGGCAGCCGTGGCGCTGCGGGTGTCATCGAGGTGGCCACGAAAAAGGGAAAGAACCAGAAGTTCCAGATTTCCTACGACGGCAGCATCGGCTTTGAGAAGGTCTTCAAACGCACGGAGATGATGAATGCCGATGAGTACCGCCGGGCTTGCGAACAATATGGAAGACCGTACATTGACATGGGCTATGACACAGACTTCCGCAAGGCCATCGAGCGGACGGGCTTCGTACAGAATCACCACATCGCTTTCGGCGGAGGTACGGAGACAGCCAACTACCGCGCTTCCGTGGGTATGATGGAACACAAGACCATCATCAAGACCCAAGGCAGCAAAAGCTACATTGCCAAGCTCGACATCACGCAGCAGGCCTTCGACAACCACCTTACCGTTGACCTCGGCATGGTGGGATCGCTACAGCGCATTTCATTCCCGCCCTACAAGCAGCGCCTGCTCTTTTCGGCCGCCACTTTCAATCCCACCTTCCCTGAGACGAAGAACACCATGGGAGAATACGATGAGGTGACGGAGGCCATCTGGAACAACAACCCTTTGGCGCTGCTGGATATGACACAAGATGAGGACAACGGACACTTCAATGTACACATGAAAGCCAAAGTCATCCTCAGCAAAGATCTGACGCTACGCGTCTTCGGGTCCTACTCTTTCAACAACATTGACGATGCCCACTACTACCCCACCAGCGTATGGAACAGAGGCCAGGCCTACCGACAGCACGAGAAGACCGAAGACATGCTGGGTAACATCTCACTCACCTACATCCTCAACCTCAGCCATTCGACCCTGAACGTAATGGCGCTGGCAGAGGCGGAGAATACAAAGAAGAAAGGATTCTATGTCACCTCGACAGGATTCACCACCGATGCCTTCGGCTACGACAAGCTCTCAGCAGGCGTGGCACGGCCTTGGGACGGTACCGACTCCTACTACACCGATTCACACATGGAGTCACTTCTAATGCGCGCCCAATACACCCTGTATGACAGGTACACCCTGACGGTGAATGCCCGTGGCGACGCTTCCTCCAAGTTCGGCAAGAACCACCGCTGGGGTTTCTTCCCCTCCGCCAGTGCTGCTTGGGTCATCAGCAAAGAACCCTGGATGAAGAAACTGGCATTCATCAACAATGCCAAGCTGCGTGTAGGTTACGGACTTTCCGGAAACCAGGCAGGTATCGACTCCTATAACTCCATGCAGCTCATACAGCCTAACGGCGTTGTACCTGTGGGAGACACACCAGCTGTGACTCTTAGTATCGTACGTAACGCCAATCCAGACCTGAAATGGGAAATCAAACGCACCTTTAACATCGGTCTCGACCTCACCTTCTGGAACAACCGCATCGCCATCACCATCGACGATTACTACTCGAAGACCACTGACATGCTCTACGTCTACGACGTGCCCGTGCCACCCTATACCTACGACAAGCTGCTGGCCAATCTGGGATCGATGGAGAACTTCGGACTGGAGATCGGTTTCGGCATCACTCCCCTGCGCACCAAGGACATGGAACTCGCCATTAACATGAACTGGACGTTTGAGCGCAACAAGCTTCTCTCGCTCGACGGCTATTACAACGGCCAGTACCTGACGGCACCCAGCAAGAAGGGCATCTCTGAACTCTGGGGCCCGGGCTTCCACGGTTCCAGCGATGTCTGCTATCAGATTGTGGGCGAGCAGCTCGGCGTGTTCTACCTGCCCCACTGTTATGGACTCCAAGTGGATGAGGACGGCAGCAAATCGTATGACGTCGACGACGAATCCCATATCTGCGGCCAGGCCACGCCCAAGGCCATGATGGGTTCAAACATCGCTTTCCGTTACAAGCAGTGGGACATGACGATGCAGATCAACGGTGCCTTCGGGCACAAAATCTTCAACGGCAATGCTATCACATACAATAATGTGTTGTCGCTGTCGAACTATAACGTTACAAAGGGAGCCGACAAAGAGAACATCCAGGACCAGACCATCAGCGACTACTGGCTGGAAGCGGGCGACTACGTCAACATCGACTATATCAATGTGGGCTGGAACGTTCCCATACGCTCGAAGTACATCCAGGCGCTCAGGGTATCAGCCTCTGTCAACAACCTCGCCACCATCACCGGCTACAGCGGTTTGACACCGATGATCAACTCTAGCGTCATCAACGGCACACTCGGCATCGACGACAAGAACGTCCTGCCCGTCTATCGTTCTTACACCATGGGACTAAGTGTCAAGTTTTAAGAAAAAGTAAAGAGGTAAGAAAATGAGTATTATGGAAAAGAAACAGATATTAAGAATGGGGGTAAGAAGTCTTCTACTTTTTTACCTTTTCACCTTTTCACTTTTATCCTGCTCCCTTGATGAGAATCCGCGTGACCAGATTGCGGAGGAGGAAGCTTTCAGCAACCCCGACGCCCTTTTCCGCAACACCGTGGCCACCTTATATAATTATATAGGCGGATCGGAAGACGGACAAGGCCTGCAAGGCACCTGCCGAGGTATCTATGACCTGCAGACCTTCGGATCAGACGAAGCCATGATCCCCACACGTGGCAACGACTGGTACGACGGTGATATATGGCAGGACATGTATCGCCACTCTTGGACGCCTGGCCATCCCATGATGAAGAAGTCCTGGCTATACCTCTATAAGGTCATCACACTCTGCAACCGATCCATCGAACAACTCGACATCCACAGCCAATTGCTCTCTAAGGAAGAACTGGACGCCTGTAAGAGTGAGGTGCGTGGCATACGTGCCATCTGTTACTGGTATCTGCTCGACCTCTTCGCACGCGTTCCTATCATCACATCGACAAACACATCCATGAATCAGATACAGCAGGCGGAGCGCAGACAGGTGTTCGACTTCGTCGTGAATGAACTGACGGAGATACTGCCCGACCTCTCTCCAGAGAACAGCGTTCATCGGGGAGACTATTATTCCCGTGTCACGAAACCCGTGGCCTACTTCGTGCTTGCCAAACTGATGCTGAATGCCGAAGTGTATACCGACAACGACTGGACAGACGGTATCCGTCCTGATGGCGGCAACATGCAGTTTAACATCCAGGGCAAGATGATGAATGCCTGGGAGGCCACCATCTTTTATTGTGACCTTCTGGAGTATGGCGGATTCAGACTGGCCGACAAATACCAGAATAACTTTGCCGTATACAACGAAAACTCACCTGAAAACATTTGGATTATCCCCATGGACAAGGATCTCTACTACAACGAGATGCAGTACATGTACCGTTCCTGGCACTACCGCCATGCTGCCGCCTATGGTTTTTCCGGCGAAAATGGAACCTGTGCCACGCTGAAAACGCTGAAGGTATTCGGCTACGGTACGGAGAACCAGGACAAGCGCTTCGACGTCTGCTATTGGGCTGGTGAGGTCCACGACTATTATGATAACCTTGTGCTCGACCGTACTTTAAATCCGCTCTGCTACTACCCCTGGGAAGTCAGACTCGATCTCAGCGGCAGCCCTTATGTAGAGACCGCAGGTGCCCGGATGAAAAAATACGAAGTGGACAAAAACGCCACCAAAGACGGCCAGCTGATGGACAACGATATCGTACTCTTCCGCTATGCCGATGTGCTGCTGATGCGCGCAGAAGCCAAATTGCGCAACGGTGAGGACGGACAGGCAGACCTCAATGCTGTCCGTAATCGTGCAGAGGTGCCTTTGAGACAGATCAGCCTACAGACACTACTCGACGAACGCCTGCTTGAACTCTGTTGGGAGGGCTGGCGACGTCAGGACCTGATACGCTTCGGACAATATGAGAGTCTCTTCGAAGGTGATTTATTTGACGAAAAGGTGGACGAGCGCGATGGCCATACCACCGTCTTCCCCATTCCTGGAGATATCATCACCCTGAATCCGAACATCACGCAAAACAAAGGATATTAACACCCCTCATCTGATGATCTTCTGACCGTTTCTGATTACAATACCACGAGTAGTAGCATTGGCTGGTGTTCCATTCAGCGTATAGGAATGACCTTCACTGGTGGTGGCGGCACGAGTAGCAGGGGACACGGATGTCGGTGCATCCTCGATGGCATCGTATTCTGCCATGGCCCCTGCCATACGGTCGTCGAGGTCAGCCAGGCGGTAGAGACCGTCACTATTGGCTGTCAAACCCTCGACAGTGACTGTCTGGATCATCGGCGGCTCTTCAAGCGAGAGCAGTGTGCGGGCATGCATCTGACTGTATTTCGGATAAACCAGATTGATGGCAACATATTCTTCGCTGCCGTCGCTCCATTTCTCAAAGACGAGCTTTGAGCCGATGGGCGTGCGCACCTCCAATGCATGCTCTGTCTCCGGAAGGTTCAGGCGTAAGGCCGCTCCAATAGAAGTCAGGTTGACATCGTGACCACAGAGGAAGGTAAACTTACGGCTTCTGTGGGCGAGTTCCTCACGGATGCGGCTCACCAGCGGATAAGCCAAATTGACAGCAGCACTGTGAGTGGCGTAGAGCAGACCGTCATGCACCTCCTTGACACGGCAGATGGCGCGCCATTGTTCCTCGGTCAGTTCATGACCGAAGGCAGCCATATCCTCACTCTCATAGCACTGAAGCACGAGGGCGTCCGACACGCTGTAGGCCAGTTTGAAACCACCCGACAGCTTCGGCTCGTCGTCCTTTTCCAGTTTGTACTGAGTATCGTCGAAGCGGAAATGGACGGTATCATTAGCGGCAGCAGGCGAATGAGCCATGTCTATCACCTCCTCCATCAGCGTCAGTGTGGGCTGCACACTCTGCATCCAGGCCTCCGGACCACCATGCAAAGTCTCCATTTCTGCCAAAATCTGCTGGCGGTACTCATCGTTCATCTTCGTGAATTGGGCCTTGAACACAGGATCCATCTTGTCCTCGTCGTACTTATGCTGAATCTCTACGTTGGCAAATGGCAGGAAGCCGGCTGAGAAGTATTTCGCCGTAGTAAACGTGCGCTGACGCGAGTTGGCATAGAACAGTACCTCATCGTCTACCGGACGGTAGTTATCGGGTAACAGGCCTTCGCTGACCACCCATTTACGGAAGAACTGGCCCATCTCCGTCTCGAGCACACCGCCACGCTGCGACAGCTGGCTGCTGGGCGATGTCCACTTGAACCATTCGTAAGGTGTCACTCGCATATAAGCAGCTCCACCGGATGTCAGTGGCGAGCGGATATTGTGTCGGCTCATCACCACCACCTCTTTCAATTCATATTTTGCCCTGAAGTCATCGGAGCGCTCAGTCTGAGCCTGCAGGCTCACGGTAGCCATCATGGCTGCTACCAACATCAAACATTTATTCATATCTTATCCTATTTTAAATTATATCAGCAATCATGCTGCAAAGGTATCGCTTTACCGAATAATATAGCAACATTTATAGAGAAATCTTTCAAAAAAACCGTAAAATATGCACTAAAGTTTGTACCTTTGCACAAGAAAATTCAAAAAAGTGAAGAAGTTCGTATTGATAGGTATAGTGTTTCTGCTCTGCGGCTGCGTCGCAGAAGAGAAGCATTATACCCATGAGGTGCTCAACCGCATGACGCCCATCAAGGACCAGGGTGAGAGTGAGACCTGCTGGATCTATGCCATGCTCGCCGCCATCGAGACGGAACACCTGGCGTGGGGCGACTCCGTGAACCTCTCACCTTACTATTTAGAAAAGATGCTGGAGCGGGAACCGCTGTGTCCGAAGAGCAAACGCGGCGAACCTGCCACCACGCTCCGACTGTTGGAGAAATACGGCATCTGCGGCTATGATGCCATGAGGAAGATAGAGACACCTGCGCCCAGATGGGTTTTCATGTATGGCGCCACCTACACCCCTCAGGAGTTTGCCCGTAGTGTCTGCAAGCCCGGGGAGTATCTGCAACTGATGTGCGATGCTGACAAACCTTACTATCAGGAGTCAGAACTTGAAGTGGAAGACAACTGGCTGCACGACCGCTATCTGAACATCCCTATAGACTCACTCCTGGCCAATACGGAACGTGCTGTACGCAAGCATCACGGTGTCTGCTGGGAGGACAAGGGCCATGCGATGGCCATCGTCGGTATCGCCCACGATGACAAAGGTGAGAAGTATTTCATCATGAAGAACTCCTGGGGCACCAAGCGTCCCCACGGCGGACTGGATTATATCTCATTCGACGATTTCCGCAAGAAAACCATCGCCGTCGAACTACCCAAAGAATGTTTCAGTGGCCCTATGCCAAAAGCCGACTAACACAGAACCTCAAAACATAAAACTAACAAGCTTATTTTCAGAAAAATATTCTGTTGGGAGATTTGTTTAGTTGGACCGACAGGAGATTTTTTTGCATACGCCCATCATCTTGGTTATTTCTTCTGAATTCCAGTGCAAATTTGGATATTATTTCCAAACGCAGTACCTTTGCACTCAAAATCATATATTGACAAAACCGACACAGATATGAGGAATTATATTATTGCAGACAATCAGGAACTGACGGGCTTTGCGCTACAGAGTCTGTTGAAACGAGACGAAAGTAATGCAGTTTATCGTGCTGTTGACCGTGAGGGACTGATACAATTGCTGAAAGAGCACGAGGATTCGGTCGTATTCTTGGACTATACGTTGTTTGACTTTGCCGACGAGGATCTGCTGCTGATTGTGGCTGAGCGCTTCAGTCTGTCGGAGTGGATTCTCATCAGCGATGAACTGACACCGCAGTTCATCCGTCGCGTGGTGTACTCCTCACACCAATTCAGTGTCGTGTTCAAAGACGGCCCGATGAGTGAGATCCGTGAAGCCCTTCAAGCAGTAGAACGTCATACGCGCTATCTCAGTCAGCGGGCATTGGAGGTTATCATCAACCAACAGCAGGAAGATGAGTCTAATAATATCCTGACAGAGACAGAAACGGAAATTGTGAGAGCCATCGCCCAGGGCAAGACCACCAAGGAGATTGCTGCCGAGCGCTTCTCAAGCGTCCACACCATCACGACGCACCGCAAGAACATCTTCCGCAAGCTGGGCATCAACACAGCGCACGAAGCGGTGAAGTACGCACTCCGTGCGGGGCTGATAGATCCTTCTGAATTCTACATTTAATAATAAAAGTGAAGAGTCGCCTCTTCACTTTTATTATTGTACTGCCTGCTTGATATCCTCTAACAGATCCTCACCTGCTTCGAGGCCGATGCTGAGACGTACCGTTGTATCTGGGACGGACATTTCTGCGCATTGCTCGGGGGTAAAGAGGCCGAAGATGGTCGAGGCGGGGTGGATGGCCAGCGACTTACGGTCGAAGAGATTTGTCGCGCGACGGATGATCTGCAGTTTGTCGATGAAAGCCCATGCAGCCTCTTTCGATTCGAGGTCGATGGTAAAGACAGCACCAGGTAAAGGACCGAATTGCTTTTCAGACAACTCGTGAAAAGGATTATCCTCCAAGCCCGTATAGTTCACACGTTTGATCTCCGGCAACGCCTGACATTGCTGGGCAAGCCACAGTGTGGTCTCTGCTTGGCGAAGGAAGCGGATGTCGAGCGTGTCGAGCCCCAACGTCTCCATATAGGCTACCTGCGGTGTCATCAACGCACCGAGGTTCGTCACCAACTCTGTTTTGACGCGGGCTGTAAATGCCAGTTTCTTGCCCACCTTCTTTGTACGACTCTGTAAGACAGGAGATGGCGACTGCGACCAGTCGAACTTACCATAGTCGATAAGCAGACCACCGAGTCCAGTACCTCCACCAGAGATATATTTCGTGCTCGACACCACCTCGATATCCACACCGAAGTCGACGGCGCGGAAGGCTGGGAACGGTACGATGGTTGTATCGGCTATCAGGGGTACACCCTTAGAATGGGCTATCTCCGACAGCTGGCGGATGTCAGCCACAAACAACTGCGGATTGGTGATAATCTCGAAAAACAGTGCAACGGTTTTGTCGTCAATCACCGCCTCCACCTCATCAGGCTTCGTGAAGTCGACAAAGCGAGGTTCTACGCCAAAACTGCCTAACGTATCTCGAATCAGTGAGACACTATTTCCGAAAAGATGCTTCGAGGCTACGATGTTCAGACCTGCGCCGCTCACTGCTGTCAGGGCATAAGCAATCGCCGCCATACCCGTGTTCAATGCTGTCACGCTGGTGGCCCCCGTTATCTGCCTGACGCGTTCCTCCAAATAGGTCGTTGTGGGGTTGGCGATGCGGGCATATGAGGGATCCATCGAGCGACCGCAGAAGGCGTCGTTCATCGCCTTGGCCGAAGGGAACTCGAACGCCGCCGTCAGATATACCGGCATCGACAGTGCCCCGTATGCATCAGGCTTCTGATACTTGGTGGTTAATACTTTCGTTTCGTATTTCATATCGTCGGTTTAAATTAAACGCTGCAAAATTAGTGGGATTTTACGACATGCACAATCGCCCTATTGTGGCATATTAACTACCAAATATTTGGTATTCCTCACAAAAACTCATATTTCTTTTGGTTTTCTTCTCACTTATTCGTAACTTTGTAACCGAAATGCTAAAAACTTGAAGATATGAAGAAGATTTTATTTATTATCGGTTCGTTGAGGGCGAAGTCCTTCAACCGCCAAGTGGCCAATGAAGCCAAGGAAATTATCGGCAACCGTGCCGAAGTATCGGAACTGGATTACAGTGACCTGCCTCTACTGAATCAGGACATCGAACAACCAGAACCTGCTGCTGTGGCCCGTATCCGTAAGGCTGTCAGCGAGGCTGATGCACTGTGGATATTTACACCTGAGTACAACCTCAGCTATCCTGGGCATTTAAAGAATCTGCTCGATTGGATGTCGCGTCCCATCATTCCAATGGATTATGGTACACCTACCTGTATCAATGGCAAGCCCGTCGCCATCAGTGGAGCAGGCGGCAAGGCAGCCACTGCCAACTGTCGTGCCAAACTCACGGAACTGCTTACGTTCATCAAGGCCGATGTGTTGCCAGAACAAGTGGGTATTGCAGTTCCAGCTGAGGCATGGGGCACAGACAACCTTGCCCTTACAGATGAGCAAAAAGTGGAGTTGAAGGCACAGGCCGACAAGTTGATAGAAGGCTGATGCCTATGGCAGATCATCAACTGGGAGGTGATAGAGAAGCGCTATCAATAATATAAAATCAGCGGAGTTTAAATGAAAGACTCCGCTGATTTTCTATACATGATTCTTCAGGCGCCAATACAATTATGCACGCCGGCTGCCCACAATCTTGCGGACGGCAACGACGAGTTTATCCACATCCTCACGGGTGTTGTAGAGGGCAAAGGTGGGACGGACACTCATCTCGTAGCCGAGAGCTCGGAGGGCGGGCTGGGCGCAGTGGTGACCAGCACGCACTGCGATGCCCTCCTTATCTAACAACGTACCTGTTTCTGGAACGGGGATGCCGTCGAGTACGAAACTGACCACGGACACGCGGTTTTTGGGATTGCCAATAAGCGTGAGGCCCTTGATCTGAGCCAGTTGCTCGCGGGCATACTCAGTGAGCTGGTGCTCATGGTGCTCGATGTTGCGAATGCCAAGACGACTCACGTAGTCGAGGGCAGCACCCAGTCCGATGGCATCAGCCACGTTGGGCGTACCAGCCTCGAAACGTGCGGGCGGCACATTGTATTCCGTGCGCTCGATGGTCACGTCCTTGATCATATTACCACCACCCTGCCAGGGCTGCATCTTGTCGAGCATATCCTTACGGCCATAGACCACGCCGATGCCGTTGGGACCGTAGATCTTGTGGCCTGAGAAGACGAAGAAGTCGGCACCCAACTGCTGCACATCCACAGGTGTATGGGCGATGGACTGTGCACCGTCAATAAGCACGGGGATGTTGTGTGAGTGGGCGATGTCGATGATGCGCTTCACGTCGTTGATGGTGCCAAAGGTGTTGTTCACATGCCCCACGCTGACGAAGCGAGTGCGAGGGGTGATGAGTCGCTCGAACTCCGAGAGAATCAGGTCACCGTTCTTGTCCGTGGGGATGGCCTTCAGCGTGGCACCCTTTTCATGGGCTACCTGCTGCCAGGGCACAATGTTGGCATGGTGATCTAGTTCAGAGACGATGACCTCATCTCCAGGTGTCAGGAACTGCCGTCCGTAGGTCTGTGCCACAAGGTTGATACCCTCGGTGGTGCCACGCACGAAGATAATCTCCTCGCTGGTGGCGGCATTGATGAAGCGCTGCACCTTTTCGCGGGCCTCTTCATAGGCATCCGTAGCACGGGCAGCCAACGTGTGAGCACCACGGTGGATGTTACTATTATAATTCTTGTAATAGTGGCTGATCTTTTCGATGACTTGAATCGGTTTCTGCGTGGTGGCACCGTTGTCGAGCCATACGAGGTCATGACCGTTCACCTTTTGATTCAGCACGGGGAAGTCCTTTTTGATCTGATCCGAGTTCAGCGTATCGGCCTCCTCATAGTGCAGGTCGCGGAGTTTCTGCGTCTCAGGGACACCAATGCCGAAGCCATTGTCCTGAGGCACAACCTTCACCGAACCGCGCGTATCGTCAGCATCGCCAAAATACGGCAGATCAGCATAGCCGCTTCCACCAGCCAGCAGTTGCTTGAAGCCCGCCTCC
>Ga0265298_10005170_pt1 | contig 16468 bp, 5 predicted proteins | sample AusTroGonzalo_MG_3_FD_193486 | JGI IMG/M metagenome (GOLD analysis project Ga0265298, IMG submission 193486) | Bovine rumen microbial communities from tropical cattle in Woodstock, Queensland, Australia - Gonzalo_01 | ecosystem: Host-associated > Mammals > Digestive system > Stomach > Rumen ... | reverse complement strand
CCTTCGAGGCGGTTGCCCACATCGGCCTTTGAGGTCAGCATGACGACAGGAATATGCGAAATGTTGATATTCGTCTTAATCATGCGAAGCATGGTAAAGCCGTCCATCTCGGGCATCATAACGTCGCTGATAACCACGTCGTATTCGTTTGCCAAGAGTTCTTTCAGTCCTTCGCGACCGTTGGAACAAATGCCAAACTTGTAATAACGCGCAAGTTCAGTAGAAATATAACGGCTGATCTCTACATCGTCGTCGACGATAAGCACCTTATTACGGGAACTCTGACCACTGGTAGCGTTAGCTGAAGCCTGTGCGGCAGTGCTTGCCGACTGGTCTTCTGTCACTACCGGTGTCTGGTCGATCTCATCCTCCGAAAGATGGGCTTTGCCTAAGGGGAGTGCTACGGTGAAGACGGTTCCACGTTCGTCAGTACGGTTATGGGCACTGATGGTTCCGTGGTGCATGTCGACAATCATCTTGCAAAGGTTCAGGCCAATACCAGTACCACCAATATGCAGGCGCCGCGAGTTTACTCCTTGATAGAAACGGTCGAAGATATGTTTTAAGTTCTCGGCATCGAGTCCCACGCCATTATCTATTACTTCGAGGTTGGCATTGGTATCATCCTTCACCAGACGCACCTCAATGGAACCGCCGTCATAGCTATACTTAAAAGCATTGGAAAGCAGATTGGTAACCACCTTGTCAAACTGGCCACGGTCAATCCACACGGGCAGACTGTCGAGTTCCTCATGCTTGAAAGCAAATTTGATATTCCGCTCCTGGGCATTGTACTCAAACATCTTATAAACGCCCTGAACGAACTCCACCAAATCGGTCTCCTCGCAGTGGAGTTGCATCTGCTGCTTATCAATCTTGCGCACGTCGAGAATCTGATTGACAAGGTTAAGAATACGCGTGGCATTATGCTCGATGGTCTCAATATCGCGTTGTGCATCCTTCTGCTCGTCAGTAAGCCTGCGTTTCAAGTTAGCCAAAGGCGACATAATCAGAGTCAGCGGGGAGCGGATGTCATGCGTGGCATTGATGAGGAACTTCATCTTCTCCTCATTCAGCATCTCGCTTGCTCGACGACGATAAGTATAGAACACATAGCCAAGGACGGAGGCAATCACCAGGAAATAGATAAAATAGGCCATCATCGTGCGATACCAGGGAGCCCGGATCGTCACAACAATCACCTTCTCGGGCGTATATTCATTACCCTGTTGTGCCCTGACTGCGATGCGATATGTACCAGGCTGCAGATGGCTGAGCGTGAAATCGTTCTTACCCTCAGGATTACGTGTCCAGTCTCCACCATTCACCTGATATTCGTAAATGGCGTTCATCGGGTTATCGTAGTTCAACTGTGAGAAAGCCAACGTAATAGAATGGTCAAGATAGCTGAGGGTGAAATAGTTGCTGGTAAAAACAGGTTCCTCAGTCACTTTCACGTCATTCAAGACCGTACGGGTGTTGACGGGCTGTTCCCCCACCATAAAAGCCGTCAGCTGAACAGGGTCGAGAGAAGGACGGCTGTCCTTCACTTGGGTTGGCGAGAAAACTGTAAGGCCATCGCTATGTCCGAAATAAATAATGTCGCGATCGGTATGCAGTCCCACCCCATACAGGTATTCTTTCTGGGTAAGGCCATTGCCGTTAACGTGGCTGATGAAGCTCTGACTACTCAGTTGATACTGCCAGATGCCCATAGACGTAGAACACCAGATGTCGCCATCGTTGGACTGCACAATATAACTGATGGTCTTGTCGCGTAACAGTTCACTGCCAGGGAAAAGGTCTATTTTCCGCGTACGACGGTCATAGAGGTAGAGTCCCTGATCCGTGCCAACAGCAACACAGCCATCCAAGGAGCGTCCGTCGGCCAGCTTGCCGCTTGACAACTCACACACGTCAAAACAGAAAACGCCGTCGAGCAATGAATTCCAGCCTTGCGAGCGGAAACTGTCCTTACGGGGATCATAACAGGAGATACCCGACGATGTTCCCATCCAAATCAATCCCTCACGGTCGGCAGAAAGTCCCATCACCCAGTTATTGCACAGGGAGCCCTTGATGGAGTCTGTCTCATAGAAATGATGGTTCAGCAAAGACCCCGTCTGAGGATCATATACACAAAAACCGCGTGAGAAAGTGGAGATATAGATACGACCGTCGTTGCCACTGGTCATGTCATTGAACTTATCACAGTCAAAAGTCACCTTAAGCTGGGACCGACCCGTCAGAGGATCGTAGGCGAAAAGGCCGTCGTCCGTACCAATCCAGTAACGTTTCATCTTATCGCGGAAAATAAACTCCACGGCACCGGGAGCCGACGGATGGGCCACTACACGACCTTGCTCATTGAATCCGTAGACACCCACACCCTGAACCGTACACCAGATGATACCACCGTCGCCCTCGCAGACGGAAGAGATGGTTGAACCAAGGTTGATACCCTGTGCCGCAAAACTCCAGCTATTGAACTGAACAGGTCGCGACGGCACCATCAGTAGGCCTTTGCGATGACAGCCTAACCACAGGTTGCCTCGGCGGTCGGTCATTACTGCCGCAATCTTTGTGGTGCTGGGATCTATACCGTATGTATTAATATTCACACTCTCCAATCGGCGGGGAGCCGTACTCGAAAAGCGATACAAGCCTTTTCCGCGCGTACCTACATATATAGTACCATCTGCATTCGACGTGATTTTGCTGAAGACAACATCCTTGTTAGCCAATGCTCCCATGTCAATGTCAGCCTCGGACATTTTACCATTGCGGAACGACATAAAGCCATGCTGACACAGAATAAGCAACTCACCCTGCAACTCAATGAACTCAAGAGCATTACCAACCGCTGAATGATAATTGACGATTTTGGCGCCGTCGTGCATCGTAATAACATCATCAAAGCCACTTTGCCACAGTCGGCCGCGAGAATCCTCATAGATATGGTCATAAAAGGAGTCGCTTTCATCCAAGGAGTAAGCTTTCAGTTGATCATCCTTGCCCAGAACATAGGCGCCATAGCCAGCGGTTCCAACCATTATACTGCCGTCACGACATTGAATAATACTACTCACACGGGGATGGACTCCACCCGGGAAGGGATAGTGTACAAAGGCGTCACGGTCTAAATCATAACGGTCAAGACCCTTGTTGGTGCCTACCCACAGACGACCTTCACGGTCGCTGAGCAAAGAGACAACGGCATTGATGCCAAGTGAACTCTCATCACCATCCTTATGAAGATAAGTTGCAAAGCGATAACCATCGAATTTGTTCAGTCCATAATCGGTAGCAATCCAAATAGACCCCTGCCGGTCCTGACAAATAGCGGAAATAAGGCTGCTCGAAAAACGGTCGGAAGAATAGTAATGACCCGTCTCAGCCATTACACCACCTGACACACAAAATAGGAGCATTATCAATAGTAGCAGTTGCTTCATAGTTATGGTAATATCGTAAAACTGGATGCAAAGATACTAATTATTTACATTTTCATTCACAATCAAGCTGTTTTTTAACGTTTCTTTTACTTTCCAATTTGTCTCAACACCCCCCCAACACCCGCCGAAAGCAGGGAAAACAACAAAAAAGTGGCTGCCTATATTCGCATACGGGCAACCACTCTAATTAGTTTTACCATAACTAATTCGTTTTCTACAAAAACTAACTACTAACTATAACTAATAACCTTATGCTTATGAGTCTTAACCTATCAGGAAAACGCCATTTTCCTTTTTACGTTGCAAAGGTAGACATTTTTCAGCAAATAGACTATCTCGTATGTTTCGCTTCATTTGTTATTTGTAAAAAAGCCACTTTTCTTGCAAAAAAAGTGGCTTTTTGTATCAAAACTGTTGATTTACTGTTGCGGTAAGTACCAATTTTGCGTATTCATCAGTAACGTATGTAACTGACCGTCAAGTGCCCCATTACGGCGGGCAACGCGATCAGCCAGGTAGGCTGGGTTACCACGACGCAGGGCTACACGCATCAAATCGTAGAAACGATAGCCTTCGAATGCGCCTTCCAATGCCATCTCGTCGATAATCATATCCTCCACCAGAGGCTGCTGATAGGCCACTGTGTCAGCACGGTTGGCCTTTGCCACATCGGGCTGAGGAAGGACATAGAGCGTATCGCACTCGGCACTACCACAACCACGCGAATGAACACCCTGCGTATTCTCGACCGTGAAATCATCGCCATCAAAACTGATGAAACCACCGCCCGTAGCACGCTCGGTATCATCAATCTGCTTGTTGACGATATCAGGATAGAGGCCATACTTCAGGATGGCGAAAGCAGCCTGAGGGAAACCGGCACGATTGAGTGCCTCAGCATAGCGCAAGTAGACCATATTGGTGCGATAAAGGGTCACTCCATTGGAGTTGAACTTGTCGATGGTCTGAATCTCATTAGAAGTGCGTCCGAAGCGCTCCTGATTATAGATTCGGTTATCATAGATGGTGCCAAATCGCAAATCACCGACATACTTGCTGTTCTCCAGATTCTCCTTAGGAGCATAGATCGTATCGATTGACTGGTCAACCTTGGTATAGGTGACACAGTAATTCGGAGCTGCAGAAAGCTCGCCCATACGAACGGTCGGCATCACCTGAGCATACTGGTTATTCAAGCTCGTTGAATTGAAGATGTTGTCGAGATTGCTCTCAATACCATAGAACTCGTTGCTTTCCATCGGGATGTAGCACAGGCACTCCGTATTGTTGCTGGAGAACGAGAAGGAATTGGTTGCTCTGCGGAATTCCTTGGTACTGGCATCCTGCCAAGAAGCCTTCGACCTACCAGTGCGAATAGGGGCAGTACGAGAAGCAAGGTAATCGTGATAGTACTGAGCAGCCTCCTGATAGCGGCCTGCCCAAAGGCAGAGGTCGCCCAACAGGGCACGAACAGGGATAAAGAACTTCTGCGAGTTCTGGTTGTTGATCTGTCCATACTGCGGCAGTTTCGTATCAACGTAGGCCTTGATGTCATCAATAAAGTAATTGCAGATACCCATGATGTCCACAGGTGACTGATTCATAGCTTCCTGAGCAGCTTCCTCTGTGAGAAGGGGTTCTGTAACCAAGGGTACTTTACCATAAATCTGCGCAAGCTGCAAGTAAGTCCAGGCACGATAAGCTTTCACAACAGCATACTCTGACTCAAAAACCTTGCGGTCGTTCTTTACCAGATCCTTGTTGATGTGGGTCAGGTAATAGTTGCAATTGTTGATGATGGCATAGTAGTCGCTGATACGGTTGTAGGTATTTTGCCCGTCAATATTGAATTCTGCGATGGCCTTCAGGTCGCTACTGGCCGAACCGGTGGTCGTGGTCAAATCACTACGCAGTTCGCCTAACAGCACTGTACGGTCGGCAATAACCTGCATCTTGTAGATGATACCCATAACGCTATAGACACTGTCGGTAGGTGACTGCAGGTGGTTGTCCTCCTGGAACTCCACGAATTCAGAGTCGGTATCCATGAGGTCAGCACAGGAGGCCAAAATTAAAAGATTAAAAAATGAAAAGATTAGAATATTTAAACGTCTCATAATTCCTTAATTTTTAAATTCTTTAATTTTTTAATTTACAGATTAATCTTCAAACCGAGGGCGAAGGAACGTGAGCTTGCCAGCAAGCCACGGTCGATGCCCTGTAACAGAACATTGCCACTGACGCCACAATCAGGATCGCTGCCCAAGTAGCGGGTCAGAGTAAAGAGATTGTATGCACCGCCCCAAAGTGTGATACCCTGCAGATAGGTGCTGGTAATGGGAATCGTGTAGCTCAGCGTGACATTGGTCAGGCGCAGATAGCTGCCATCTTCAATCCATCGGTCGCTGAAACGTGCATTACCCATGGGGTCGCCATAACTGATACGGGGAACGTCCGTCTGCTGTCCCTCACTCGTCCAGTGAGCCAGCATAGTGGTCGTCTGGTTGTAGAAGCGCGAGCCACCTTCAAGTAGTGAGCGCTGGTAGTTATAGACGTCGTTGCCCAGCGAATAGCGCATGTTGGCAGTGAGTGCCCAGTTCTTCCACGTCAGGTGTGTATAGATATTACCATAGATATCGGGATTGGGGTCGCCAATGACGAAACGGTCCTGCTCGTCAATGACCTTGTCGCCATTCTTGTCGACAAAACGCATATCACCGGCCCCGAAATACTCACGCAGGTTGCGGTCGTTCACCAGATAATAGCCATCGGCATCGGCTTCAGCCTGTGTGGCATAGACACCCTGTGTCTTGTAGCCATAGAACACGCCAGCGGCAGTACCTACCTGAGAGAGGATGGTAGCACCATAGGCATTTGTTTCAAAAGCCTTGTTGTTGTCGGGCAGGGCGGTAATCTTATTCACATAGTGTCCGGCTGAAGCACCAAGTTCCCAACAGAAATCCTTCAAATTGAGGACCTTGACACCTACACCAGCCTCAAAGCCTTCGTTCTCCAACTTACCATCGTTACTCCAGTTCTCGGCCAGTCCGCTTGTCCAGGCCAGCTGGCGCAGGGTAAGCAGGTTCTTCGTCCAGCCCTTGAAGTAGTTGAAGCGCACGTTCAGGCGGTTGTTCATGAAGTTACCTTCCAAGCCAGCTGTGAGTCGGTTGGTGGTCTCCCATTTGAGGGATGTATTACCGATATTACCGATAGACTTTCCGTCAACTTTCTGCGAAAGCATATTGTTGGCAACAAAATAGGTCTTCGAGGCCGTATAGTCGATATTGTCATTACCCGTAACGTCGAAGCCCACGTTCAAACGCAGATAGTCAATACCCTTGGCGTCGGCCAGCCACTTCTCGTTGGTAAGCACCCAAGCGGCATTGACACTGGGGAAGAGTCCCCATACCACACCGCCAAGCTTCAGGCCGTCGGCATCGTCGCCGAAGCGTGAACTGGTCTCTGCAGAGATTCCTGCCTCCACATAGTACTTCTCACCCCAGTTGTAGTCGGCCTGTGCATACCAAGTTAGGTCACGCATCTTGTCGTCGGCTCCCCAAGTGGTACGATAGTTGCGGGCATTACCCGTGCTGGGATACTTGTCGTTACCCGTATCATAACCACGCTGGGCGGTCAGCTTATAGTTGCTGCTCTGATAGCGGACACCACCAAACACATCAATCTTGTGAGCATTATAACGGTTGCCCCAGGTCAGACGAGTGTCGCTCATCACCGAATTCTGACGGGCGGCCATACTCTGGGCCATGTTCTCCACCAGGATATTGCTTGAAGCAAGGAGGCGGAAGGGAGGCGTACCCTCTAAGGGCAGATAATAATTCTCGTTCGTATTGACAAGCGTAAAGTTGAAATGCTCTGAAATCAGCAAATGACGGTTGAAGCGGTAGCTCGGTGTCACGCTGAAGGCCACCATTCGGTTACCGGCCTGGTTACGGTTCTCGCCATCGCCCAACTGAAGGATACCCAAGGGATTGGCCAGACGCACGGAGTTGGCTAAGACGGTCCCATCATCCTCAAACACCTTGCTGACATAGTCATCGGCTGCGGCCAGATAATGGCTCGGATTACCGTTGATGTCGTAGGCGTATGGAGCCAGGAACGGCGACTTGATCAGGGCGAGGAAGTTTGGCGACGTAACTGTACCTACCGTGAGGTCGGCATTGGCACCGTCGTCACGCAAGTCGCGATTCACATCGCTGTAAGCAGCATCGAAACGCACGTCAAGTCCGCGAAACACTTTGATATCGGTATTCAGTCGCATGTTGAAACGCGAGAAGTCGTTACCGCGCAGCGTTGCATCACCCAGCGAATAGCCCACTGACAGATTGTAGTTGGCCACATCGTCACCACCCTGGACATTGATGCCGTAGTTGGAAACGAAGGTATTGTGGTACACCTCTTTGGTCCAATCCGTATTATTATGATAGGTATTATAATAATAATTGGTGGGATCACTGTTCACAAATTCCAGATTCTTCACGTTGTCAGTAAGGCCGGAAAGCATCTCTGTAGCATAAAGGCGATAGTCCTCAGCTCCCATCATCTTCGGGAGACGGGGTTTCAGCTGAAACTGGCCGTTGATGGTCACGTCAATCTTGGTGGCCATGCTACGGTTACGCTTGGTCTTGATCAGTAGCACACCGCCAGCGGCCTTGGCACCATAAAGGGCAGTACCATTCTTAAGGACGGTGACGCTCTCGATGTCGTTGACGTTTAAGTTGGCCAGTATGTTGTTATAATAGCCTTCATGCAACATCTGGCGATCATACTGCATATCGGTGATCACACCGTCAATGACCACCAGGGGCTGGGCACTCGTCTGCAGGCTGGTGAGTCCGCCGATGAACATCGTGCTACCTATACCTAATTGTCCGCTGCGAGACACGGAGTGAATGTCGGCACCCAACTGCTCGGCCACCAGCGGGTCAATGCTCAGACGCGACGTATTGTCAAACTGGTCAGCACGGCGGCTGGCACTCGACAGCGTTGTCTGTTCGTAGGTAGAGCTGAAAGAGCTGGGATAAAGCTGGGCATCGGTCTGCTCTGCATTCCGTCCGATGGCTTTCTGCTGAAGCAGGTAGCCCTCGACGCGCAGGCTGATGCTGCTCACATAGTCGGGAACCTGCAACTGGTAGACACCCTTGTCGTCAGTCATCGAGGTGTAGTTGCGGTTACCGTATGCCTCGACAATGACACCAGCCAACGGCTGTCCCGTGGCGGCATCAGTTACCGTTCCGCTCACCGTCTTTTTATCTTGTGCCACGGCTGCGCCTACGGCCAGAAGCCAGCAGGCAGTCACGGCAAACATCTTAATTATCATTGTTTTCATAACGATTCTCCTATTTATTATTCAGTGGTCATTTTATTCTTCGGACGCAGATAGATGCAATCGAGGAACATCTCGCGAGAGTAATTCTTTGTTTCGCGGGCAACAATGCTACACTTCAGCGTCACGGTGAACTTCATGTTGTTCTGGTCATAGTTGCACACAGGGAAGGTGAAGTTTTCAGCCAACACCAAAGTATCAACCCGAGTGGGATCATTGTTGAACTTCGTCTTGTTACAGTCGAAGGACTGGGCTTTACCATTCTCATCCACATAATTGATCACTGCCTGGAACATATTGGGTTTCAACGTTGCATTGGGGTCATAGACCGTAGCAGGCAGAACCACAGCACAGATGTCGTAGGTACCAGCCAGCGTGTTCTCCAACTTGAACGTCATGGACCAGTTACTGTTGACACTTGAAGGGATAATGTCCAGATACTCATTCTCCGACACGCTGTCGGCTGCATGGATATGCGTAGTATAGGTAGAACCCGAATTCTCGAGAATCAGTCCAGTACGCTCACCTTCGAACTTCAGCTCACGCTGATAGCTCGTCTGTGGCGTAAACGGCCAGTGACTGGTGGTATAGAGCGTACCATTACTATACTCCTGAGGTGTAGTTCCATAAAAGATACCGCCTTCCTTGAAGGGATGATGGAACACATGGAACTTCGGATAGCGCTTGTTGTATTCGTACGTGATCAGCGAATCATTGGGCGACTTGTTGATGGTACGGCTAAAGATAGCGTCGTTCAGCAGGGCGTAGTTGGCCCAGAAGCGCTGAAGCGAGTCACCACCCTCGACCGTTGCATCATAGCGGAAGTAGCTCATAGCCTCATCCCACACGCGCTGCCACTCGTTAGCCGTAGGCACCAGGAAGAGATAGGTAGAATCCTCGTCACCCAGCTTTCCTACACGTTCCAGTATGAGGTTACGCTCGTCGAACACGGAATCGACATAGATCTGCTCTCCATCGACCATGCCACCCTCAACCGACTGCACAGGATCGAACTCGTCGTGCTGGTAGCTGCTCAGCTGATGGCCTATCAGGCTATAGCGTGGGTCGTTGAGCATAATCTCATAAAGGTTGTAGCGATAGGGCAGCGTGTTCTGCAACACATGCATGATACCACCCTTTGCCTTGATGTTGGCCTCCTTGACGGGGACCTGCAGGGCCAGGTTATTGCCGAGCGTCGCACGCTTGGTGTTCAGCAGGAAGAACTCTACAGGGGTAGTACTGTTAGTGGTCAAGTTATTCGACAGGTGGTTTCCTACGAAGGAGCGCTCCACCATCGAGTCGCCCCTGTTGGTGGCCAGCAGGTTAAGCACTGAGTCCTTGTTGAAAGTGCCGTTGACAGGAGCCAACACGGTAAACGACTGTGCGCCGTCGAGCAGGTTGGCATAGCTCACCCCCGTCTTCTTGTGCTGTTTGAAGATCATGGTCTTGCTAAGCACCTCGCTAAAGTCGCTCAGTTCGGGGCGCTGCTGTATGGCCTGCCAGAGAGTGGGTTCACCATCAGCCTGCGAAAGCGGATCCTCGTAGTGGTCATTCCAGTCGGCACAGGAATTGAGAGCTACGGCACCACCGCAACCCAGCAGACAAGCAAAGAAAGTAGTCCTACCTGCACCGAGTATTTGTTTTATGCTTTTGGTAATCATAATTATCAATTTTCAATTATCAATTGTCAATTCTCTTAGTGGCGATCCTCTCCTTCTGGACTGTCGTAGACATCCTTGGGGCAAAGCTCGATGTAGTCGATAGACATGTAGAGCGTGCTACCAGAAAGAATCTGACGGAAACGCAACCAGTAATCCTGATCGGCACGCATATACTGCTTCACCAAGATGCGGCGAACGTCGTTGTTATAAGTACGGAAGGGCTCTGAGGTGCTGCCATAGCTGTCCATAGCCTTCATGAAGCCACGGTTGCGCATAGCCTTGTCAATGGCCTGGTTCTCCTCTTCGTCATCAGTGTCGGGCTCCCATCCTACATTGGCATCCAAATTACGGAAGCTGATGGGGATACCGCAAGGCTCGTTGTTCAGATACACCTGGGCAATACCACGGTCGTCACCCAACGAATAGCCTAAACGCACTTCGTAGGTACCGTCGTGGGGAACAGCAGGCAGTTTTACTGAGGCATCAAACTTCTCACCGGTGATACATACACCGCTACCCTGATAGTGACGCCAGCCAGTCTGCTCATTACCACAGCCGATGAAGGTGCTTGCATTGTGCATCTTAAAGTCGGCAAGGAATCCATTCTTGAAGCCAATCATCATTTCTTCCTTACCCATGTGCTCCATACGGGCATGTCCGTTCATGAAATCGGGGCTGAGACAGCTACCGTCGATACGAATACGGCGGTTGAGTACGTTCCAGCGTACTTCCTTCGAGTAGACCAGGATATCGTCAATATAGATATAGCGGCCGTTCTTGCACGACTGATTGTATTCGTCGCCCTCGTCGTTCTTCAGCACGCGGACACCACGAACCGTGGCTTTGGTCTTCAGACCTACACGATTCATAAAGATCTCCTCACCAGGATTGCTACAGAAGCGGACAATCGTATGCGGAGCCATCGTCTCGTAGTAGTCCTCAGGATCGTAGATATTGAACAGGCACTTATTCGTATAGATGTCGCCACGGCAATGTACCCAATAGTCGCGGGGACCCGTACGGTTAATCAGGTGATAGCTCACGAAACGGTTCAACGGGTTACGACGGTCCTTGAAGTCACTGTCGTACTTGCCGGCATCCTCAGGATACGACTCGTCGTAGACCTGCTTGGCATAGGCTTTCAGGTCTTCAATGGTGTTGATGCCGTGAGCACGATAGATGGAGTCAGTCTCGACAAAGGCCGTGAACTTGAACATTCGTTTCTCCGGATACCACGTACTGCACTGCTTCGAGGCCGATCCGTCGTTGGCCGTACCATAAGGCACCTTGAAGCCTTTTCCGCCCCATGAAGAGTCGGGATCCACCGTATAGGTCTCGTCAATATACTTGGTCAAAGAGTCGGCCATACCCGTCAGCTTGAGGGCCTGCGAGAACAGCGAGAGGTTGGGGTTCTCCTCAATGAGTGCAGGCAGGAACTGGTTACTGGCATTAATGACATGATCCACGACGTGTACGACACCATTGGTCACGGAGTCATCCTTGTGTATGATGCGCGAGTTCTTATTGACATAGATGAGCAAGGCGTTGTTATTCGTAACGTCACTGTCAGAAGTCATCTCGATGTAGTCATCGTTCATGTTGACAGGAGGAAGCTCACCACCCATGTCCGTCGTAAAGTAAGCCTTGTCCTGCACGATGTGTGTACGGGCAAGGGTATCGCACTGCTCTTTGGGCAGGGCGTCGAGCGAAGCATAGTTGTTCTCCTTGAGGAAGTTCTGGATTGCCTCATTGGTCGGTGCGAAGACGGTGAAGTGACCGTATGTCTTCAGCATAGAGAGGTAGTTGCTACGCTCCAGAATCGTCTTGAAGTCACTGAACTGCGCCTCGTCGGCCTCGATGAAGCCAGCAGCAGTGAGACGCACCGAAGAGTAGAAGTTCAGCGGAGCGTCGCTGTCGTCATCAGAGCATGATGTAAACACCACGCTAAAGGATAAGCAACAAATGATAAACGATAAAGCTATCAAATGTCCTTTGGTTATCTTGTTATTCATATCCTAATCTTTCTTTTATAATTATTCTTTTTTCCTTAGGACGCAGTCCGTTAGTTCTTTTCCAAGTCAGCATCATCGCCTGTGTTGTAGGCTTTGTTCTGCTTCAGATAGGGATTCACCTTCAATTCGTTACGGTAATAGGGCAGATAGAGTGCGTCAGGGTCGGCCAGACGAATCTGAATACCACTGACATTGGTCACCTGCTTCTTGGTAACGGTAGTAGCCAGGTCTCTGGTACTGCCCGTGCGGCGTGCCTGTCTCAGCAGGTCATACCAGCGCTTGCCCTCGAACATCAGTTCACGGTGGCGCTCATCGAGCACGAGCTTCTCCATGTTCTCCTGCGAGTCCTTATAGTCGCTGAACTTCAAGGCTTCTCCCGTTCCGGGAGTGAATGAGTTCACGGCACGTCTGCTGACGGCATTAATCAAGTTGAAGGCTTGCTCAAAGTAATCACTACCCTGCTCTATCAGCGCCTCGGCTTTCATCAGCACGACATCGGACAGACGATAGACAATCCAGTGGGCATAGTTGTCGGAGCGCCAGCGGTACTCTGGCTTCCAACTGCTCTTCGAGTTATCGATAATCACCTCGGTAGCAGCATACTTGGCAATGTAATACTGCGTGGTTCCAACCTGGTAGATAGACTCGTAGGCACGGCAGTCGTTGGTCGTGAAGAGGTCCGTACGCTTGTTGGGCAGGTCGCCATAGAACTCGTCAAATGGAGCCAGACGTCCGTTCGAGAGGTTGTTGTTGCTCGTGTTGGCATAGTAGCTGCCCACGTAGCTGTTCCTGTTTTCAGTATTGAGCGTCTCGTCAAACGTCAGTTCGAAGATACTCTCGAAAGAGTTGCCCCTACTGAAGATTTCATAGTAGGCATTACCCGAGATATTGTCCTTCTTCTCCATAATCAATGGAATGTCGTTGAACAGGTAGACGTCATTCTGCAGTCTGCGCTTCAGGCTCTCGTACTCCTTCTGCTTGAAGCTGATGACGAAATCACAGCACTCGATGCACTTCTGCCAGTTACCCTGCCAGAGGTAGAGGTCGGCAAGCAGTGAATAGATGGCCGGCTTGGTGACGCGGGCTGTATTGTCGCGTTCTGCATCCTCCTTCTGTTTGTCAGGATTGGGCTTGCGGAAGTAGAGTTGTGCATCGTCCTTCACAGCCTCCAGGTCAACAATCAGGTTGTTGAGCACCACGTTGAACGAGTCGGCAGGAATCTGGTAGTTCTGCGTGTCGTTGATACTGGGCTCACGGGTGAAGGGTACGTCGCGGAAGGCACGGATCAGGTGGAAGTAGCACAGCGAGCGGATAAACGTAGCCTCAGCCACGTTGGCCTTCATCTCTGTGAGGGTATAGTTCGGGTCAATCTCCTGCACCTCTGGAGCATAGTTGATGACAATGTTACAGCGGTTGATGGTCTGGTATAACGCCGTCCAGTCGCAGAACGAGTTACTGGGCAGAATGTTTTCCTTGACCAACTGCTCAAGGTCCTGCGACGACGAGACACCGATAATCATATTGTCGGAACGTGCCTCGCCCCAGAGTCCCATGCGGGTGATGCTGTTTTCGGAATACAGGCTCTCGTAGCAACCCATCAGCACGCTGGTCACGTCGCTTTTCTTCGTCCAGTAGTTCTGGAGCACCACGTCGTTCAGCGGCTGTATGTCGAGGAAGTCAGAGCAGGAGGTCCCCACCCAGCCTCCCCCTACGAGAGGGAGGAGTGCATAGACAATGTATCTATAACACCTTCTTATCTTTTCATATATTTGTTGGCTCATAATATCTTATTATTTCTATGTTAAGAATCTGACTTCTACCCTCCTTCCTATGGAAGGGCTGGGGGTAGGTCTTTAGAATGAAATGGTAATACCTCCCGTGAACGACTTGGCACGCGGTGTCTGCGCATTGTCAGTCACGACGCCATAGCCTCCGTAGCCCACTTCGGGGTCTGCTCCAGAATATTTAGTGAGGACAAACAGGTTGTTGGCCGATACATACAAGCTCACCTGACTCAATCCGAATTTCTTCAGCGTCTTCGGTGGGATGTTGTAGCTCAGCTGCGAATAGTTCAGACGGATGAACGAGCCGTCCTCGACAAAGCGGTCACTACCCAACCAGTTGTAACCATAATTATATAGCGCGCGCGGTATGGGCATATCGTCACCCTCTACACGCCAGCGCCACAGCACGGCACGACTCTGGTTGTTGTTCGAATACATATTCTCGGCATTCATGCGAGCCTTGTTGATAATCTTGTTGCCATAGCGGAAGTTGAACTGGTTGTTCCACGTCAGGTTTCCCCAGCGTACCTTGAAACCAAAACCGCCCGTGAACTTAGGCAGCGAAGAGCCTAAGTAGACGATGTCGAGCTCGTTGATCTGGCCGTCGTGGTTCACGTCGTCGTAGATGGCATCACCACCACGGAACTCTTTTTCCTCTTCTTCCACACCCGTGTAGCAGAACACCATGGGCTTCGTACGGCCATAGTTGTCGAGGATAACCTGACCCTTTTCATCGCGGGCAACAGGAGCGTTGGGGCCGCTAACGCCAGGAACCTCGGTTTCAGAATACTTACTGTACTGGTATACACCCAGATAGCGGAAGCCGTAGATACCGCCCAACGGACGATCCAGCTCTACGCGCGACAGGTAGCTGCCGTTCTTGCGGTCGAAGTCGCCATTGAGCGACGCCAGCACCGTCTCGTCCATCTCAGTAAGCTTGTTGCGGTTGTTGGCAAACGTCACATTGAAGTCGAACGACACCTTGCCCACCTTGACGATGCGGTCGCCATTGAGGTTGAACTCCCAACCCACGTTCTCCATGGCGCCCACGTTCTGGTATGCCAGCGAGGCGAAACCTGAGCTGCTGGGCAGCGCACGGTTGGTCATCAGCAGGTCGGTGGTCTTCTGACGGTAGACCTCGACGTTACCGTTGATGCGGTCGTTCCAGAAGCCGAAGTCCAGACCTACGTTGATGGTCTCCTTCTGCTCCCACTTCAGGTTCTTCAGCTGCACATTGCTCTGGTAGACGGAGCCATTGTCCATATAGCCTCTACCACCCGTGTACTTGCTGTAGAAGAGTCCCTCGGCACCAGGCTGGTTACCGACGACACCCCAACCGGCACGTATGGCCAGCATGCTGACAATCGGCAGCGACTTCTGGAACCAAGGTTCGTCGCTGGCAATCCACTTACCCGACAAGGCGGGGAAGTTACCCCAGCGCTGGTCAGGACCGAACTTCGTACTACCGTCGCGACGGATGGAGAAGTCGAAGACGTAGCGGCCCTTGTAGGCGTAGTGGGCCGAGTAGGTCAGATAGATACTGCGCCACTGGCCGGGCGATGAACTGAAGCTCGAAATGATACCAGGCGCACTGGCCGAGATAATCGTTCCCGAAGGCAGTCCGTACTCACTGGTGTTCTGACCGGTATTGGTACCGTCAGTCAACTGTCCGCGGAGCATCATCATCAGCGAGTGGTCCTGATTGCGGAAATACGGTGTGAAGGTCAGCGTGTGGGTCGTGGTGATACCTAAGCTCTTGTACGCATTGTTGGTAGCCAGGTTGGCATCGGAACTGCTCCAACCGCCGGTGCTCAGCTCCAAGGGGCGGAACATGTCGTTGTAGCGGTTGAAGATGTTGAACACGATCTTACCTTCGTAGGTCAGTCGCGACTTCTCCTCCTGGATGCCCAGCAGCTCGTAGTTCAGTTTGAACTCGGGCTCAATGTTGTAGCTGGTCTCCTCGTTCTTGGCCAGATTAGCCAAGGCCACGGGGTTGAAGTCGGTCAGCTGGTTCTCGCGGAACACCTGGTTCACCGTAGGCAGCATATTATAATAGGTGCCCAGCGAGTTGCCATCCTTATCCTGCTCGTAGATAGCCAGGTTAGGCATGCGGCGGTAAGCCACCGAGAGCAGGTCTGAGTAGTTTTTCTTGTTGTCTGTATAGGTCAGAGCCACGTTGGTGGCAATCTTGATGCGGTCGCTGACGAAGTAG
>Ga0265298_10005169_pt1 | contig 16470 bp, 17 predicted proteins | sample AusTroGonzalo_MG_3_FD_193486 | JGI IMG/M metagenome (GOLD analysis project Ga0265298, IMG submission 193486) | Bovine rumen microbial communities from tropical cattle in Woodstock, Queensland, Australia - Gonzalo_01 | ecosystem: Host-associated > Mammals > Digestive system > Stomach > Rumen ... | reverse complement strand
TATCAGATCAAGCCAATGCTTGAGTGTATACTCTCCATAATAAACCCTATTTCCCATATTCTTATTATTATTTGTACATGACTTAGGTCACTTATAGTTTCAATTGTAATGCAAATATAAGGGAATAAATTGATAACTGAATAAAAAGGGGCGTTTCAAATCCACGGTAAAAGGTAAAATTTCGGCAGGCATCGAAAGCTTAGCGAATTGATTATGAGCGTCTTATATCCAAATAGCGAGCCCGAAAACTTGAAACGCTCACCATCTTCGTCATGGTCCATCATATATGCATAATTGTATAATTTCATACAAAAATCGGTGGCAAGAGTTGTTATGTCTCTTGCCATCGAGTGCGTTAAAGCATGTCGGGAATGCTATTTCTTGACTTTCAATTGATAGATACTCTGACCACCTTTCATTACCTTAATGATATACAGATCAGATGGAAGACCGTTGCTTAGATTTTACAACGGCAGAGATATTGATATGTCGTAATTATAATTTTATTCCTGCGGAGAAGTGGGATGAAGCACCTTGTACATCCTCAAGGTGTCTTTGTAACTAAGTGGTACTTCTGCAGGAGTAAAGTCACATTTGCTATAGAAACCTACAGCAGAATACTTTTTAGTTTTATAGGCTTCTACTGTTAAGAACTCACATTCAGGGTTGTCGCGCTGTGCTTTCTCTTCCACTTGACTGATGATATATTCGCCTATTCCCTGTTTTCTTTTTTCCTTTTTAACAGCCAAATAGGCGATTTCAATGGCCGGGAACTCTTTTTCTGAAAAGAAGTCCTTATTATCCAGGGCAATATTCGGTTTAGGAACAAATCCAGACCTCATATCATCTTTGTCATCATCATCTAAACTTAATGTATCTTCACCAAGTGATAGCATGGCCACTATTTCATCGCCTTGCTTGATTGTGTATGTGTCACACCCTGTTTTATTCAGATAGTCTTGAAGCTTATTGTGAATGAATTCATCCATCTCGTCAATTCCACAATAAAAATTTGAAAGAACTGATGCATCATCAATTCTTTCAAACACCAGGTTTATGTATTCCTCTTCTTTATTTCCAGATAGCATTGTACTTTCTTGAAATCTTTTCAGAGCGACGAATACTTTCTTTTTCTGACTGATTCAAATTACCTGTGCGAGCACGAACCAATGCTTCACGAAGCTCTTTCGCGAATTTTCCTGAAATTGGCTTGCGGGGTGATTCAATTCCTAACATAACATCAGCATTTGTTCTAATCGAGTGCAAAGTTACGAACTTTTTTCTTTATTTCCAAATTTTAAAAGGGAAAAATTAGTTAAGGATTCTTTAAACAAAAGAAATTCCATACTTTATTTAATTTGCTTATTTGTATAAAAGTCCGGCAGGAATCGAAAGCGTAGCAAATTGATTATGAATAACTTATAACCGAATGGCAAACTCGCAAACTTGAAACGCTTTCAGCCTTCATCTCTACCTGCTCTATATACACAATCGCATAATTTCATATAAATATTGGTGGCAAGAACAAAGACATCTCCATGACCTCAATGATGATCGGTACAAAAATTCCCAAGATTTTCAATGTAAGACTCCCATAATTTTCAATATGGTCTCCATATTGTGCTGCTTTGCGTTGTTCTAAGAAGTGGTGATTTGGGGGAGAATTCTTAAAATTCACTAATATAAAGTAGGCAGATATGGTGATATAAGATAGATTTTGTATTTTTGCAATCGGAATCATGTCCGCGTCTTTGGGCGGGACTGATGACAGAGCATTTAGAAGGATGTTATCCCCTCTCAAAAGATTCGGTAAAATTGTCAGGGATAATGGACAGACAAATGCTCACGTATGGTATGTAGTATTTTATTACTATCATATTTGGCGTGAGCTTTTGTCCATTATTTGACAAGGGCTGACCCGAATCTCCCTGAGAGGATAATGGCGAAAGTGAGCGCCTTTTCCTTTTCTATTTGTTCGGCAGGTATTCACTCTAAACAAGCAGAATGATGGAATTGAAAGTACTTGGCGAGAGACTTCGGATGATTCGGAAGCATTTGGGTATTAACCAGCAAGAGTTGGCTGATGCCACCAACCTGACGCAACCCGCCATATCTCGATTGGAGAAGGGCGATGAGGTCTATGCCTCCACGTTGTTGGCTGTGCTTTCTTTCTATCAGGATAAGATATGCTTAGACCGTCTCATTGCCACAGACCTCGATGCTGGCCAAACCACCCAATTGTACGCCAGCCGCCAGGAGATGCGGCAAAGACTGAGCCAAAGCCTTGAAGAGATTGCCAGCAGACTTGACCAGACAAAAGAACAAATTGAGACTCTGAGAAACGCCCTCTGACGTATCGCTATTCTCCAGACAGGGGTTTCGTCCTACTTCTGATGGAGCGAAGCCCCTCTGGCGAGAGTACCATGATGCGCTTTACCTCCTCATCGCTCTTTCCCATTTCCTTCAAAATCAGATAGAACATATTGTGGGCGGAGAGTTTGGTGACCCTCTTCACCTTTCTGATCCGGTTGTAACTCTGATAGTGGATCGCTGCATAGTATTTGTTGAAATACTCTTCTTCCCTATAGCTCCAGTTGAGGGCTGTCTTTCCTTCCATAATCTGGTCATAGAGCATCTTGCCTTCCTTCAGTTTGGGGGCCGCGTCGTTCAGCAGTTTCTGAATGCTCAGGTTCAGCTTCTTGATGGCGGTCTCGGCGTTCCTTGCCTCCTCTTCCAGCTGGCTGATCTTTTGCAGATTCGCTTCCTTATTGCTTTCCAACTCACTGATATGGGCCAGGGCCTGGTCTCTGTTTGCCGTCAGTTGCTCGATTTCCGTCGTGTAGGCATACAGCTGATCCTGATGTTCTCTTTGGCGGGCCTCCTCCTTCTTTTTACGATAGAAAAGATAGAACGCCATTAACACCAGGACAATGGCAGAACCCAAGAGCAGCCTTTGTGTGGTGAGCAGTTTCTTGTCGGCCTCGTGCATGGCCACCTCGTGATCAAAGCGCAACTGCAGGTCTTTGATGGTATCGTTCTTGAGTTTATTCAGGATGCTGTCCTTGATGTTGATAATCTCATCCACGTTTTTGCTCACATTGTCGATATTTCCCCGCTCGAGGTCGTAAGAGATGATGCTGTGAATGAGGTTATCTTTATCGTAACCTATCCCACCACCTCTAGTAAGAGTTTTTTTCCATAGACCATAAGCTTTTTCCTTATTCCCTTCGGCATAATAGACATCGGCCAGATGCTCAAGCGTTATGGGCAATTCGTTGTATTCTAAAGCTTTTTCAAAAAACTCCTTTGCCCTTGTTGGATTATCTTTTTTGAAGAATAAACCCATGTTGGTCAGGAATTCTGCTTTGTCCGAATCATAAACATCGTTAATATATGGTATTGACTTCTCAATATAATAGAACACACTATCGTACTGATTAAGATTGGCAAAAGCAAAACTTATTCTATTATAGCAATAAGCTATCCAGTTTTTATTCCGAACTCTCTGCGCTATAACTAAGGCTCTTTGAGCATATTGTAGTTCAAGCAGATTATTTCCACAAAAAGCATTTAGAAAAGCCAAACTCTCAGCAATCTTAAACTGGAGTTGAACATCATCAGTATTCATTGCCAATCGTTCTGCTTCTTTTCCATATAATATGGCTTGTGGGTAATTATTGTTAGACTCAGACCACAACGACTTATAATAATAAACATTAGCAAGTTTCTGATTATTACCTACCTTATTATAATATGTGAAAGCAATGTTAAGCAAGGAGTCTGATGGCAATGGATGATTTGTAACATAGCCTAACTGGGTTGCCAATAGGTAATAGTGTGCCTTGTCTTCTTCCGTCATGGATGTATCGTCGAGGCTATGATGAATGATAAAGGCAGAATCAATTTGCTCCTTAGCGATTAAGGAATCGATCTGATTCAACTTTTCTGATACTCTCGCGCCATTGCATGCTGTCAGCATGGGTAAAAAAGCAAATAGGTATATTTTTTTTCTCATGTTCATGCTGCAAAATTACGCATTATTTATCAGAAATCTGCAAATAATCGAGTCTTTTTTCGCTTTTCAATGAAGTTGAAACGCCCAGATATTATTTTAATCCATAAAAGACCGTTTCGTATAGAACGTTTTTTGCTTCCAAGATAATATAACGTACTCTATTTCAAGAAAATAACCAAAAAAGTTTTGAAACGCTTAATTTACTCGAAATATACAGATTATGACTATATTTGCAGCGTCTTTTAAAACTCAAACAACATGAAAAAGTTAGTATTATTATTGTTAGCGGGGTTGCTATTGGCCCCAACAGAGATGTTTGCAGATAAGTATAACAGCAAAAAGGTTGCTTCAGCGTCTCATCATGGAAGGAATTTAAATCAAAATTCAATCGATCTGTATTTGGATGAGAACACTGGTTATCTGGCCATCACTCCCAACAACGCCGTCAATGATCTGAACATCACCATCACAGGAAACGGCGTGACGTATCTCGACACAACTGTTGCACTGACTGCCGGGCAGAGCTACATCGACAGCCTGGCTGGTTACAGCGTGGGTACGTACCTCCTAACCTTGTCGACGGCAGACGGCGTGGTGGCCCAGTACGAAATCACTGTCGAGCCTGACTAATTGCCCGGAAAAGACGGGTCACCCTACTGGTGAACCTGATTCACCCAGACTATTACAGGGCATACGATGAGATGATCCGAAATCTCACCCCGTTGTTACTTTTCCCTCAACAGAACCCTCGGCTGGTCGAGCGGCTGGATTTCCGGCCAGACTTGCCGAGGGGTTCCCGAAAACTTATCTATAAGGAGATAGCCCGGCTGTTGCAGTCGGGCTTTTCTGTGCTTGCTCGTGGCCATGTGGCTGATGACCTCTTTTGGTGGCTCGCAGATGAAAAACACAGTAACATAGGCGTTAAGTTTCAATCCATCAAGCGCCTTGTATATCAGGAACTTAGCGACGGAATTTAACATCTGTTTGGTGATGCTTCTGAGCGTTAAATGCTTGCAGACCGACATAATTTTCCCTATTTTTGCATCGTCGCGACAAACTATTGAATAAGTAATGAAAATTAAAAACCAAACAATTATGTCAAAACAAACATCACGCATCTTCAAGGAGATGCCATTGATTGAGAAGCTGCTGCACCAGAGCATCAGCGACTACGACCCGACGTGTGACGACGCCATCGACGAGGCAATGAAGGAACTGCTGCACAGGGAGGTGCCGGAACGGGCGGACAACTTCGTGACCACACTCTATGCGATCATCCAGGACATGACGTTTAGCGACTGGCAGGACTTCTGGCTCGACATGGGAATCAGGATCTACGACGCGGAAGAAGAATGGCACACAGATTTCACAGATGACACAGATGACACGGATTATTAAGTCACACAGAAATTCACAGAAATCACAGAAATTGTCGAACGACGGTCGACGGGCTGCGCGCAGACATCTCTATGTGCAAACCTTTTGCATAGCAAAAACTTTCCGTGATTTCCGTGATTTCTGTGTGACAATAAAAATTCTGCGAGAAAATGCTTATGGAGAAAATAGAATCATTTGGAAACCTGATTGCTGAGGAGCTGGCGAAGGCGGGGACGGATCCGGAACTGATTGCGAAACTGAAGAAGGACCGAATCACGGCAGACAAGGAACTGCCACCGATGGAGTTCCTGCTGAAGCTGTTCGACGTGCCATGCTGTCCGAGAGGCGAGCTGGTGGCGTTTACGGGCAAGGCGAAGTCGGGCAAGACGTTCGTCATGTCGATGATGATGGCGGCAGCGTCGGCGGCAGAGGCACTGGCCTTCCACCGAACGACCTTTGAGCCGCTGCAGGTGCTGTGGATGGATACCGAGCAGAGCGACCAGAGTACGCAGGATATTCTCAGGAACAGGCTGATACCGATGGTAATCTCTTCTCCCCCTAAGTTAGGGGGAGCCAGAGGGGGTCTGAAGGAGCGCACAGATTCCCTTGTTCAGACCACCCCGCCTGCCGGCACCCCTCCTGACTCAGGAGGGGAATCGTTCCCCGAAGGTCTGTACGATATTTTCAATGTCCGGACGGAGTCGTGGCAGGAACGTATGCCACTGCTGTTGGCGGCTATAGACTTGTGCCGACCAGATTTGGTGATCCTCGACGGTGTGCGTGACCTGGTGGACGACATCAACAACGGACAGCTGGCGCACGACGTGACCGAGCGGCTGATGCGGGTGGCGCAGCAGGCCCGCTGCTGCATCGTCTGCGTGATCCACCAGAACAAGGCCGCCGAAGACCGTACCCTGCGCGGTTCGATCGGCACGGAACTGACCAACAAGGCCTTCGAGGTGTATGAGTGCGAGAAGATGATGCCCTCCAGGACGTTCGTCCTCACCCAGAAGCTCACCCGCAAGTACGACATCACGGACTCGCTCTACTTCACCGTCGATGACCGCGGCCTGCCGCAGCAGGTCGGGGCACCTGCGGCAGGAGAGGTAAAGACAGTCGTCACCGTAGAGGTCATTGCCCGTCAGTCAGGTCTTAAAGCCAAGTATCTCATCGTCCATGACGACGGTTCCTGGGAGGTGAACTACCAACAGCTCTTCCGTGATGCACTGGCCGGACATGGAGAGTTGTGCGGCGGAGAACTGCGGGACCGGGTGATGGGCCTGTGCGGCATGAAGAGTGCCTTCCAGTACAGCGAACTGCTCGAGAAAGCCAAAAATAGTGGCTTACTCAGCATGCGGTCGGCAGGGAAAAGGCACTACTACTGGCTGGCGCTTGACTGATGGCTCTGTCCCCTCTATACTAAGCCCCCTTTATAGGGGGCCATAGTAGAGGGGGGAGTTATCAGTCTGGAACTTACGATTACCACAAATAAAAACCACAGATTAAACAAGTTATTATGAACACGGATTATATGGATTATACGGATTCCCTGCTCAGACCACCCCTAGCCCCTCCTACTCAGGAGGGGAAGCTGCCGCTTTGGGAGGCGCGGAAGAGTACGGAGAGCGTGTTTTGCCGGGCGGTGGTTAAGTGCGGGTATCTCAAGGAGGAACAGATGCTAAGGGCGGCAGAACGGTACAGGCTCGGCAGGAGCCGGGACGGTGGCGTGATCTTCTGGCAGATTGATGAAGAAGGCCGTACCCGCGACGGGAAGATCATGTACTACCGGGAGGACTGCCACCGCGACAAGTCGCGCCATCCCTCGTGGGCCTCGGCCAGACTCAAGGCCTATTACGGCTATGACGGTGACCTGCAAGTCGAGCGTTGCCTCTTCGGGTTGCATCTCTTAGGGGTGGTGGGCGGGGCAGTCTGTGTGGTGGAAGCAGAGAAGACAGCGGTGATCTGCTCAGAACTGTTTCCCCAGAGCATCTGGATGGCGGCGGGCGGGCTGAGTGCGCTGTCGGCAGAGAAGCTCCGCCCGCTACGGGACCGCAAGGTCGTGCTGTTTCCCGACACAGACCCCGACGGCACGACGTATGCCTGTTGGAAGGCCATTGCCAAGGAGGCCTCCCGCAGTTTCCTCTCACCTATCTACGTCAGTCCGCTGCTCGAGCGTCATGCCACGCCGGAGCAGAAGGCGGCGAAGATCGATATCGTAGATTTACTGTTCAACCCAAAACCATGACATTTGGAGACATTCGAAATCCGTTCCTACGGAAAGTCGGAGCTGGCCATGCGCTACTTCCCCAAAGCCCAGACGCCCGCCGGTGCACTGAGCAACCTGAATTTCTGGATCCGCCGCTGTACGGACCTCAGCGTCGCCCTCAGGGCCTGCGGCATGGCCCGCAAGGCCAAGTCGTACACACCGAAGGAGGTCGCGCTCATCGTCTATTACCTCGGTGAACCGTGATTTGACACAAGAAGAGCGTCAATGTCCGTAAGGAAACGTGGGAAATCGTAGAAACGGTTTCCCATTGTTGTAACTTTGCCGTTGCTTTTAAGAAGCAAAGTCAAGGCAAAGCCGGACGAGGCCTCGAGAAACTACGGCACTTTCTCCCAGAATAATCCGTTTATTCCCTAAGAAAAAACCGTTCTTTCTTCCCGACTGCACCGCGACACGAGAGAGCTGTTTTTAATTTTTAATTTTTTAATTTTCTAAATTTTCCAACTATGGCAAGAGAACGAATTACCTTTCCCGTGAACCTTCGTCAGAACACCAATGACGACAGCACTGCCTTCGGCAAGTGGTTCCCCGTACCCTCCACCAGCGAGCCCATGTCGCTCAAGGGCTTCGCCAAGCACCTCTCAGAGCACGGCAAGCTCGCCTCCTACGACATGCTCGTGCTAGTACTCCAGAACGTTGTGGGCTGTATGAAGGAACTCATCCTTCAGGGTCAGTCGGTGAAGCTCGACGGCCTGGGCACCTTCCGTCCCACCATCGAGGGCAAGGGCTCCAACGACGTGGAGACCGCCGTCAGCCTGGGTCCCAATGTGATCATCGAGGGTATCCACCTTCGTTTCAGTCCCGAGAACGCCAAGGGCGAGAAGCTCACCAGCCGCGCGCTGAAGGACGAATGCGCCTTCGAGTTCAAGGATGTGCTCATCCGTAAGGAGAAGACTGTTGATGGCAAGAAGAAGGTCTACTTCGAGAAGATCGCAGTCTCCGACTACGCCCTCTCCCAGACCGAGGCCACGCCTGGAGGCGAAGGATAAGTTTTAGCAGGGCTTCGGCCCTGCTTACCCTGTCACAACCACCTTATCCTCCTTGTCCTAAGGAGGATCTCGAACCACTCTCCAAGCCTCTCGCCAATCGTTGGCAAGAGGATGTAACTGACTCCGGCGGCGTACGCCGTCCTACATCAGCTTTTTGGTATGGCTCTCAAGCCTGTGCCCCTTCGGGGTTCGCCATGATTGTCTACACCTCACCCTCTGTCCCTCCCCTGGAAGGGAAGGGATGGCTGCGCACAAAGAATGCGCCAGCCGATAAAAAACACAAGCCGTGTCCCGGCTTACTTAAGAGGAGGAAAATCGACGGCGTGCTGCGATTTTCCGTGTTGCATCCCCTCCATATAGGGAGGGGCCTTGGGGAGGGTGGATGCTTCTTTGCTTCTTTCTTCGCGCCGAAGAAAGTAAGAAAAACCCGCAGGGCATAGCCCTGCAATAAAAAAGTAACTTTGAAAATTTTAGTTTTATGAAACGAGAAACGATTAATAAAATTGCGAATTTTATCCTGACTGTCATTACCGCTTTCGTATCAACATTCCTCATGCAGAGCTGCATGAATCTGTAACCACGATCTATTCGTGGTCCAAATTATGGTTATTATACAAATTCGTTTCTAAAAAATGAGAAGAATAGATTTGATCGTAATTCACTGCACGGCGAGCCGCCCTGACCAGCACCTGACATTAGGGATGCTCGACAAGATGCACCAGGCCAAAGGCTGGAAATGCTGCGGCTACCACTACTACATCACCCGCGACGGACAGCTCCACTTCGGCCGCCCCGAAGAGATGGTCGGCGCCCATGCCCGCCACTACAACGCCCACTCCATCGGCGTCTGCTACGAGGGCGGTCTCGACGAAAAAGGCCGCGCCGCCGACACCCGAACTCCTGCTCAGAAAAAGGCTCTCCTCACGCTGCTCCTCTCACTGAAGCAGGACTATCCCGATGCTGAGATTGTCGGCCACTGCGAACTGGAAGGCGTCCACAAGGCCTGTCCCTCCTTCCCCGTCAGCACCCTCCGAGTCCAGATCAAACAGCTCGGCTACTAATACCTTATTATATATACGTACACGCGAGAGCGTACAAGGATCAGCGTTTCATTTATTTGAAACGCTGATTTTTTATAAGAGCCTGTAAATCTTTTATTTACAGTATCTTTATCATGAAATCAAAACCCGATTCCCTCCTATTTGAAACGTAGAAAACGAATAAACAATGCTATTATTCACTATCTTTGCCACAAAATTCTAAGATTCATTATAAACTTAAAACATCCAGATTATGAAAAAACTATTAATGAGTTTGCTGCTGATAGCAGTTCCTACGGTGATTTTCGCCCAGTTTAAAGTGAAAAGTAATGGCAGTGCATTGGTCGGTTCGACCAGCTACAGCTTTTACACTAATACGCCTGCCATCAAGATGGAGGTACATTCTCCTCTGACGGGAACGACGGACAATATCGGTTTACAGAGTGCTGCCTATATGACTGGCACTTCTTATTCGAAGCTGACCATCGGCGTATTAGGTTGTGCAGGCAACGGTTATAATGGCCGGAACATGGGTGTGATGGGCTATCTGAGTGGCTCCAAAAACGGTGCTGGTATCTATGGCACCATCTATTCCAATCTCAACATCAACATTCCTGGCACTTATGCAGGTTATTTCTATGGTGACACCAAGGTGACGGGTACGATGTATGCAGGAAACGTGGTCAACACCTCTGACATCCGACTAAAAGAGAATATTGAATCTCTCAGTGAGAAAGAGGGCGAAGTCAGTTTACTCGACAAGATCATGAGTGTTGATGTCCTGGAGTACAATCTGAAGGACCGCACGTCTGAATTGTTCTCAGACTCAAAGGACATGGACGAGAAGGTAGCCAAGTTTGTTGCCAAAGAGAAGGCCAAGAGACACTTCGGAGTCTCAGCCCAGGAACTCCAGCAGCTTTTCCCCAATCTGGTAGAGGAAGGTCAGGACGGCTATCTGGCAGTCAATTATATAGAACTCATCCCTGTACTGATCCGCTCCATTCAGGAACTCAAGCAGGAACTGGACGAAGCAAAAGGCTCTACAGCCAGGACACGCGGCACAACAGATGTTTCAGACGCAATCAGCAATCAGAACAAGCTCTATCAGAACACCCCGAACCCTTTCAAGGAGCAGACCATTATCCGATTCTCATTGGCCGATGATGTCAAGGATGCGGCTATCTGCATCTTCGACATGACAGGCAAGACCATTAAGAGACTGCCCATTTCATCGGGTATGGATAGCGTCTCTGTTGGTGGATACGAACTCGGCGAGGGCATGTTCCTCTACTCTCTGATTGTAAATGGACAGGAAATTGATACGAAGAAGATGGTTATTACAATATAATTTATGAGAAAGTTTACATTTTGTTTTTTACTATTTTTTCCCATCTACTTATTGGGGCAAAAGACTAGAGTATTCAATATCAAATTTAGCGAACAAGACTTCTCTTTTATAAAAGATGGTGATTTCCTGAACATTGTTTCCAAAGATGGAAAGGCTGTTATATGGGGTGATACATTAGACTTAGCACTACCATGTGTTGGGGTAAACATTTTGATTGATTCTATGGAGGATTATGGAGGATTAACTTATGATGGGCATGAAGTGCTTGTAGAATCAAATATTCTTGTTGATTATAATTCAGTACCCATTCCAACCAATATTCATCAAGAGGTTATACGTTCTTATCGAAAAAAATATACTAAAAAATCATATCCAGAAGAGAATGTGCAATTCACAGGAATGCATATGATGGACGGATACAACTATCTTTCTTTTGTTGTATGTCCTTTCAGATATGATGTAGATAACAAAAAACTATATCTATTAAAAGATCTCAGTTTATATTTAGATTTGAAACCAAAATCTATGCCTTCAAATGTTTCCCAAAAGAATAAATTGGTCTCTTTAGGAAAGAATATGCATGATATCGTTAAAGATTTGACAATCAATGGGAATGAACTGGATATTATGTATCATACTGATTCCAATATTACAAGACCTATTTCCATGATTAATTACAATTACATAATTGTCACTAATGAAGTCTTACGCCCTGCTTTTGAGAAACTTGCCCATTGGAAGACAATTAAGGGAAAAAGATCAAAAGTAATCACAGTAGAAGACTGCTGTGACGCTTATCCCAATATGGATCCACAACTTGCTATAAAGACAGTGTTGGCCAATTACTATTTTAACAATAGCATGGAATATGTTCTCCTTGGAGGTGATACAAATATTGTGCCTGCTAGAATATGCTATCTTCCACATTATGAGAACACAACAGACACGCCTGCTGATCTGTTTTATGCATGTCTTGATAACAACTTTGCTTGGGATGCCAATGGGAATCAAATATATGGTGAATTAACGGACAATGTGGATCTTTCACCTGAATTCATTTTAACTAGGGCTTCTGTATCTACGCTTGCAGAAGCAGAGATATTTGTACACCGCATAATAGAATATGAATGTTCTCCAAAAGTAGAAGGATGGACAAATAGCATATTGAGTTGTGGTAGTAAACTTTCAACTACTAGAATAAAAAACAATTTAGTAATCAGTGATAGCCAATATCAAGGAGAATATGTCTATGAAAATGGTGTTCAACCATATTGGGATGGAACATTATTTGAGTTGTTTGACACTTACTCAGACCATCTTAATGGAGCAAACTATGACGCTACAGGGGATAATATTCAGATTGAATTGGCAAAGGGATACACATTTGTTGACGAATTCTCACATGGATGGGTTGATGTTTGGAGATTATTGGAAAATGGTACGGTATACAATTTGGATAAGGCGGAGAGTTTAATTAACAATAGCTACACTACTATAACAACCACCGCATGTCATACAAATGCATTTGATAAAATTTCTACCGATTATCCAGACCAAACGGCTTATTATACCACATGTCTTAGCGAATCTTTCATAAGAAATCCTAATAGTGGCATTTTGGCTTATTTGGGTAGTTCGAGAGAAGGCTGGATTTATTATTCATACCTATTCGATTATAAATTCTATGAATATCTTCTCTCTGGCAACGACAAACAATTCGGCAGGGCTGCCATGTTGGCAAAAAATGCTTATTTAGCAGAAATTTCCACAACGACTTTTAATACTTATCAACGACTCATTATGTCCTTGAATCCCATGGGTGACCCAGAAATGTCCATCTTCACCCAAAATCCTCAATCATTTGACAATGTTTCTGTTTCATTTTCAAATGGAAGTCTTAACGTTTCAACGGGAGTTAGCAACTGTAACATCTGTATCTCTAGTGCTGCCGATTTTGGTGACGGGTACTATGAAACTTATAACAATGTCAATGGAGTTATTCTCAGTGGCATTAATACTGACTGCTATTTATGTATTTCTAAACAAGGATATATACCATACATTGCACGTGTTGGCAATTCGGTATTTCTACAAAACGAAAACATCTTCAGGAACCTGTCGGTATTATCTACGAACACTTATGTTGGTAGTAATGTTAATAATTCTATTACACAAGGATCAGTATCAATCCAAAAAGGCAAATTCACTAATAAAAGTCTGAATGAAATAATAATTCAAAACGATTTTGAGGTCAAAACTGGAGCAGAATTAGAAATTCTGCTCCCCTAATTATTTCTTTTAGATATTAGTTAATTCATTTATTCTTTTTACTTTTGCATACAAAATATAAATTGAAAATGAGATTTGTTAAATATTATCTTCTATTTTTTAGTATTACAATAAAGATGACTTCCATAGCTCAGAATTCCATATATCCTATGGTGGTCGAAGGCAGGACATGGAATGTTGTATATCTCAATCCTGCAGAGGCTCCAAAGACTGCTTCAACGTCTAATTATTACAAGGATATTCACGGATATTGGGGCACTGGCACTCCCAATAAACTTTTATTGCAGGGCGATACCGTCATAAGTGGAATAACTTATAAGAAGTTGTATATTGACGGTGAACTAGTGAGTGGCCTACGTGAGGACGATGCTTGCGTATATGCATGTTATCGGGGAGATTCCTCTGAGCAACTAATTTTTGACTTCAGCCTCCAACTTGATGGAATTTTCATGGATGTAGTTAATGATAGGAATAAGATGCAGGTAAAGCAGGTGTCGGAGGTTGTCATTAACGGAAAGAGTCTCCGATGTATGGAGATGTGGGGTTATGGGGAGGAAATGAAAACAATAGACGGATTAGTTGACTACTGGATAGAGGGTATTGGTTGCATGAATGGTCCAAATTTCCCATTTTGGTGGACTGCGACCAATGGTAAGGAGTGTCTTTTATTGTCGTGCTATGACGGCGATGAATGCATCTTCAATATTGATAATTTCAAGAACATCTTTACTTCTGTCAAGGATATTCACGAGTCGGGTCAAGGCTGTAGCAACAGCTCTTATGAACAAATCTACAACCTTCATGGCCATCGCCTGACAGCAAAGTCTTTGAAAGGTGTCAGTATTATTCGCCAGAATGACGGAACGTTGAAGAAGGTAATTATGAAATAACATCCGTCACATACTTTGTTTGTTATAGGTGGTAAGGATCTCTTTGTTCTTACCACCTAATTATTATGGAGATATACGATTTTAAATAAAAACTGACTATGATTAAGATTTTAAGCGTTTCAATTCCTGGGGTTGTCAATTTGTTGGTAAACGTTTCATAATCAACGAAATACCGTCCCGTCATCTTCCAAATAATTGCATTTTGTTGTGGATTTGAAACGCCTCAAAATATACATATCTGAATATTTTTTGCTATCTTTGACCCCAAAAGAGGAAATCAAAACAAATTTAGGACAATATAGTATTAAAATAATAGTTGTTAGTATGGAAAAAGAGACAATGTATTGGCTTTTTACTACGGCACCACAAGCGGTTGCCGCATTGGTAGGTATTATTTTTACCGGAATGTTCTTCATGGCAGAAAGTATTGACAACCGTGCGAAAGAAGAACCGTCTTTACTCGAAATTGCAGAGGCAGCAAAAACTGCATTGTACAGAAATATGAAGGTGGTAGCCCGTTTTGCTGCCGCTACAATTATATATGATTTGATACTCACCGCAATAGTTGTCAAGATGTCTGATACGGATTTCTGTTGGACAAATTGGCTCATTATAGGATTTGCAGCACTGAACATTTCTACTGTCTATGTCACTTTCATGTATGTTTTCCAAGCTGTCAATCCCAATTACTTTAATAAGATTGCTGCAAACCTAAGTAGCAAATATATGACAGGTGAAATAAACAGTTCTGATTTCATCAATCACTTTATTGCTTTTGAAAGAGCAGCAAGAAATGCTCCTTTTGTCCAGCAGATGAATGAACAACACGTGCCTATTCCTGTGATCATTCGCATGCTCGTTTCTCACGAAATCATTGATCGGGATGAAGCTGGCCAGATGTTTGAGATCAACAAGATCAGGAACCTCATCGTTCATGGCGAACCAATAGAAAAGGTCGACAGGAAAATAGATGAAACGCTGCAGGAGATAACGAACAAAGTCATAGAGGCGACACAAAGGAGGCAATAAGGGGACATCAGATGCCGAGATTAGTAGTTTCCTCCCACTTTTATCGCTTACTCAAAAAAATCGGCAAAACTGTGGCGGAATTGAAATAATATTTGTATATTTGCAACAGAAAGTTGGGCTCCATTAATTTTCGGGGCCTAAGTTGGAGTCATAAAACAACTGAAAATCAGAGGGATATGATGACAGCGAATGAAGAAGGAAGATGTCTGAAGCACGACACAACGATGTGTGGTGACCCTAGGAAATGGTTTCCGATGAATACGGATAATCCCCATCGCGAGTTGGTGCCGGCGGGGTGGCTGAAGGAGATAGAGTGAAGGGAGGACGGAATTTAAATGAGGCTTAAACGTATTGTTAGGATTGAGTGATTTGTTTTGGCGATGCGTTTTTGTGTTTTAAAGAGAGTGGAAAGGATTCTTAGATGATGGCGAGTAAATTTCCTGACTGGAATGATTTTAAGGCAAAGTCCAATGGAGCCTGCCGTGATCGTTTTGAAGATCTTTGCAGAATGCTGTTTTGCAATGAACTTGGGATCGATCAAGGATCGGAACCACAGGGGACAGTGAAGACCGAATTAGAATAGCGCTGAACAAGAATAAAAAATAGTTTAATGAACGAGAAGAATCAACCGATACTAACACCAATTTTGTTGGATGACACGATGCCATCTTACAAGGCTGTAGAGCGTCTAAGACAGAACTTGGACGTTGAAGGAGTGCATAATATTGGTTTGACTGGGCCATATGGTTCGGGTAAGAGTTCTGTTATTAAAACGCTCATCAAAGAAGACAATAAAAAACACCATTTCCTTGAACTGTCGCTTGCAACACTTGACGACAATGAGGCTGAGAGGGACGAAAAGAAAATAGAGGCTAATCTGCTAAAGCAGATGATTTACCGAGAAAAACAGGAAACGCTTCCAAATTCCCGATTCAGAAGAGTTCAGTACATAGCCCCAACAAAAGTATGGATTAAGGCTGTGTGGGTAATAGTCTGTGTTATTGCATTTGCCATTGCGTTTGAACCGTCATTTCTGATTGTTGACACACTATATGATTTCTTTAACTGGGGAGATTGGAATATATGGTTTGACGCATTAGCTCTTTTGATATTGCTAGCAACACTATTATTTCTAGCTGCATACTTGGTAAGAACATACGGACGCAGCAAACTGAGCAAACTGAACATAGCGGATGGAGAGATAGAACT
>Ga0265298_10005168_pt1 | contig 16471 bp, 19 predicted proteins | sample AusTroGonzalo_MG_3_FD_193486 | JGI IMG/M metagenome (GOLD analysis project Ga0265298, IMG submission 193486) | Bovine rumen microbial communities from tropical cattle in Woodstock, Queensland, Australia - Gonzalo_01 | ecosystem: Host-associated > Mammals > Digestive system > Stomach > Rumen ... | reverse complement strand
ATACATACCGCACCACCGTACCACCCACACACCAAAACGCTTAAAACGCGTCACAACGCCACAAATCCACCACCCAACCAAACACCCTCCAGCATTGGGCAGTACCGGAGGGTGTGGGAGTTTGGTTATTGATTATGGAATTAGTAGAACATTTGTACCATCTTTGGTGTCAAACTCAGTACCTTCATTATAGTACACATATGATGTATCTGTGGCTTTAAGATTTACACCAGCAGTAGATCCTTTGAAGTAGCAATCAATTACATACATCACAGCCGTACCAGCCGCGTAAAGGTCGTAATCTCTTCCACCAAGGCCATATGAATCATATACAGTACATCCATATAATACGCTTTTAACCTGTTCAATATCTACAACACTTCCACCATTACTATCACCATATACACCGTTGATGCGTACGATTTGTGATGAATTATGACCTGTAGTGGCATTGTTAGATAATTGGCCTGATTCTGTGTGTCCATATCCACAGTTTATGGATTTACAGTTAATTTCAATACCATTAGCTTGTTTGTAATCACCTTCATGATAGTTGAATCCATCTTTACCAGTGTTATTACAGATAACATTGTAACAGATTGTATTACATCCGACATTACTCATTGTATCATGTGCATAAGTAGTGGAATTATTGTTGTAAAATTTGCAATTCTTCATGAATACATTGACAGTGTTGGCTGTACCATTATTAAAGAACATTGTGCCTCTGTCGGAATTTAATACATTTATATTTTCAAAGTAAATTGTACTATCTGCTGCACAATCTTTAACTAAGAATAATGTATTACCAACTCCAAGAGTGAAACAGATTGTTTGTTCTGATGGCTGAATTCCACCTTGATTTACATAAACTAGTGGTGAGGCATAGTAGTAACTGTTTTCAGTAGCTGCACATTCAGCTTTAGTACTTACTTGAGTGAGATTTAAGAATATGCCTTCATTTCTACTCTGAATATCAATCACTTTTGCTATACCAGTTCTGCTTGTATAATAGAGGTTAGAATAGTCAGAATCTTGTGTCCATACATAATTATCATCTTGCTTAATCCAAACACCGTCTTCACTTTCACCAATAATATTGATTGATTTACTAATTTTGGTGGATTCAGCACTTGGCATACCATTTCTAGTATAGATACCATTTTTCATGATAATCGTATCACCAGCATTACAAACTTGTAAACATTTATAAATAGTTGCATAAGGGTGAGCTGATGTCCCATCTCCTGTTGTATTATCACCATCTGTGGCAACATAATATGTTGTCCCACCAGAGTTTTTATATTTATTTTCATCAAATTCTACAACATATTTTTTACCACCATTTGTATAGATGTTAAAATCATTAAAGAATGTTTCTGTAATTGTGTTCGGTAAAGTAACTTTAGTCCATCGAGAGTTGTTTTCTTTACGAATATCATCCATCTTAATATCACCGATTGAAAGCTCTAATTCGCTTTTTATCGTTGTTTCTCTGTCATAAGTTTCATTAACTGCTGCCACTATACTTGATTTATCAGTAGTATGAAGTTGACTAAGATCACCAAGAATTTCTGTTGAAATAAGTTCTGCAAGAGTTCCATCTTGAGCCATTTCATCGAGTTTGTTATTGATTTCCTGTTGAACATCAAGATTGTCAAAATAGTTATCTACATAATTTTTAAGGGTGTTGAAAGCGGTTGTTATTGATGTTTCAAAATCTTCAATTTCATCCTCTACTTCGGCTTTCAATTGGAGATATTTCTGTTGTAATTCTTCACTTACTTCAGCGTTATTATTAATAGTGTCTATTATCGTAGTTTGTAAGTAATTAACTAACCATGCAAGACATTCATAATAAGTCATGCTATCCACAAACGATGTAGGAAGTTCACCAATGGTCATCACCATTTTCTTGAACGGTGAAGTATCTACAGTGTCGATAGTTTTTAATTCTTCTGTCATTTTATTCCTTTCTAATAAATACCCATAAAGAGGATATTTACATCTTTAATTATATCACGATTAATCATCACAATATTCTTGCGATACTCTTTAACCATCTCTTGTGGAGTTCTACCATTACTACCCTTTACGCTGCGAGTATAGCTTTGAGTTCCGGAACTTGTGGAATCATCTCGGCCACTCACTTCATTTTCATTAGCACCAGTAGAAGATGCATAATCACCGGCCAAAATAGCGGTTTTACTAATCTGTCCTTGTGGAGTATCACTTTGAACATTCAGACCAGAGCTAGAAGATGAAGAAACTGTTGCACCTGTAGCAGAATTTGCACCAGAATAGGTTTCTTCGTATGTTTTGTTAAGCAATGGATCATACTCTAGAGCTGCTGAATATAGAAGCGGCGCTTTTTCTTCCATCAATTCTCGCATCAACACTTTTGCCTGATGTGCGAATAGTGCCGGAGTTTCAAAACCAATCTCATACATATAATAATGGTCTAGAATTGCTTGGGCCAATTTGTCTTTACTCCAGACACCACGCTCGGTAATAACAGCAATTTCTTCATCAGTGAGATAATCAGATAATTCGTAATCCGAAAACCATCCTTTGACAGTATTTTCACCAAAGATTTGGATTACATTTCTGAGTTGTATTGTGTATCTAGCCATTTACCACCTCCTCATCATAATCTTTTACTATTGATTCATTCTCTTTAATGATATTATAGAGGTCTGAACGGAGTTTGACATCTATGGCACGACTACCACCGGTTAAACCAAACTTTTCATTAAACTCTTTACACGCTTGTTTTCTCGGAATTAAGTAACTCTGCATATTAAGGTTGACCAATTCATTATTTGTGTTGGCCTCTGAAGTAATCAAACGTTCTTTCTTCTCATTGAGATTATTAATACCAAGAAAACATAGAAAATCGTTCCAGATACCTTCCATGTAAGTTCTAATATCATTGGCTACAAACTCAGCGTTGGTATTAATACTATCAATCGGTTTATCAGCCAAGAGATTTTTATCACCGAAGATAACCGGGGAATTGCCATCATATTGTGCATACATATTCCTAAGAGTAAGTTCTTGGTTTTTATCAGTTAAGAGTAGTATCGGTGTTTTCTGTGCCTTAATATTTATATCGGCCGCTCTTTGTGCTTCGGTCAATCGTTCTGCATAGAGCTGAATTGTGGCCGCTGTCGGTACTCTCTGATAGTTATTCATCACTAAGATACATTCTTCTTCAGCCGGTAGATTAGTGTTTGGCACATAGAGTTCACGCATCTTATTATATGAATATGAGTAACAATTCAATTTAGTCGGTAATCCATAGATATTGATATACCCAGAATCAGCCGCTTGTGTGTTGATAAATCCATAATCTTCATCATAAAGAAGTGCCGCTTGGCCTTTATAATACAGACACATTTCTAGATATCTAGAGTTCATAGTGTCCGGAAGATTTACCCATTCAAACATTGAAAGAGCAATCTTTTTCATTCTTTCCAAATAATCAACATAAGTTTGAGAGTTGAGTAACATCGCATCTTCAAAATCACTGTTGATTGATTTTCTTCTAGGTTTATTCATTTTTACCATTGTAATTCCTTATGGTGTTACTATAGCATTACTTTGTGTATAATCCATGAATGTACTTGGATTATGCCAGAAGGTAACACCCCTATCAAACATATTTTTAATTTCTTGTAAATCATCTTGAGGTATATCGGCCTTGATATAACATCCGATGGTTTTGACATAGTTCCAATTTGTTCGACCTGTGATATTTGGAACTTTGACTCTATTACATTTATATCCAAATTGACTAAAGTATTCATCAATACATCTAGCATACTCTGCTTTAATTGACATTGGTAGATATGTAAATGGTGAACGATATTTTGCCCATAGAAAATCACCAGCACTAAGATTTCCTTTGGCTTGGTCTGGTGTCATGTTGGCCTGTGTTTTAGCAAGATGTTGTTCACGAGCTGTGCCAATTAAATCACCACCGGCTTTGATTGCAGCACCACCTGCACCGTAAAGAGCTGCCATTCCTGCGGTCATCCCAAGAGTTGGAGCAGCTAAACCAGCTGTTAATGCCGTCGCAGCTATACCAATACCTCCGGCGATAAGCGTCGATTTCCATTGACTTTCCATGTTTACAGAATTTTGTGTGAGCCAGTTTGTATAACTATCTGTATTCCATGAGCAAACTGGATATTTTGGTGCATTCACACTATAATCTAATGCATTGTCTGTAGAAAGAATATTTTTGTAATTTTGTGGGATAGTTTTAACACTTCCACTTATTCCAAATGTGCCCTCTGTTTTAAATGTAATTGTACTATTAAAATCTTCATAATGATAAGGCATACTTGTGCCAGAGTTATTTGAAATATTAAAATAACAAAATGGCCATGTTAAAACTTTTTTGTTTTTTGGTATATAACCATTTACACTTGTTGGTTTAGTAAATGTTGTGGTCGCTATGTCATATACACCACTTTTAGTATCGGGAACAACAGCACCATTGAATGCTTTAGTTACTGATCCTTTTGTTGCTGTAATTTGAATCTGATGATAATTTGTGCCAATAAGAGATTTAGGTAACATATAAATACTTATAATAGCATCAGACAATCCGGCATGGTCATATACTCTTGTAATTGCACTTGGTGTATTTTGTGTATCAGGAATAAAATTTAAAACAAGTGGAGTTGTTCCTCTATCAATGTTGTTAATTCTTGGTGTTTCACTACCACCACCTCCAACCCATTGATAAGATAGAGTAGCACTATCACCTTCATTTTCAATTTGTGAAACTTCAACCACAGTACAATAATCAGACATTCCTGTACCACCAACACCAGCAAAATTAGTGGGTGTACCATTTGCCACCATCTCCCCTAACTCTAACCCCTCCGGCAGAGTGTTAGCACCAACCGTATCATCATTGGTGTGTTCACGATCTATCAGCACCGGCTTAAAGGTTAGCTGGAATTGCCATGTTTGCCATACATCGGTCTTTAGCGTAAGAGAAGTGACTTTATCAGACACATACTCCATATTGGTGATAAATGCATAAAACCATTTGTTAGAATGATTATTGTTACGATACATCACATAATTGTAATCATACAAATCATCGACGGTGGCCTCTACTTTAATACTGTTGTCTTTTCTTTGATAGGTAAATTTTGTATCAAAAACAAGTTTATTAGGAAGATTATAAAAATAGTTATACTGAGCAGTTGCATTAGCGAAAGTGAGCTGATTAATCTCATCTAATTCTAGTGGAACTTTTAACAGTATAACATCTGTATTTGGAGTGATAATCGCCACATTTCTCCTTTCCTTGTAAAGTTCTCCACAGGATGTGGATAATCCTGTGGAAAACTATTGTTAATTTTACTCACTATCAGAGCCGGATGGAGTTGGTTCTTCTGTGGTGTAGATTTTAGCATTGGCAAACAATGAGTAGTTAACCATGCGAGTATCATTGAGATACAGTTGATAGGTTCTGTTATTTGGATTTCTGAAATCTTCCATAGCAAAGTCTTGAGTTTTAATCTTAAACCATGCCCGGTCAGCAATCATGGCTTTAATCATCGAGCCATCAACAGCAACAGTGCCATCATCATTGTATTGTGAGAAATCATCGACAACAATCACACGACCTAAGAAGTCGGCCTTGTTCATATTAAAGGCAGCGGCCAACACTTCGACATCAACAAGTGCTTCAACATCAGCAGAAATCATCACAATGATGTCATCTGGATTTGTCCAAGTCTTGAGAGCGAATGCACCTTCACCTTTAACATCTTGCCAAGCGTTGAACTTGGTGGAAGGGATTTGGAATTTGCTGTAATCAGCACGCATCTTGCGAACAAGTGCTTTAGCAGTGGCTTCATTAGTTGGGTTGGTGATAGTTTCATATTTCACAGCACCGGCCTTGAATGCAGCAAGTGGCAAGCCCTTAGTTTGGTTGTAACGAGTGATGTATGCACCGTTATAGAGAGCGTTAGTCATGCCAGTGATGAATTCTTCAAGGTTATTCCAAGAAGTAAATGCATTGCGAAGTTTTTCACGAGTGATAGTGACACAGTATTGTAAGTCACTGTTGACAGTTAGATATTGGGTAGCGACTTCAGCATCATATTTCTGAAGAAGGCCAGCAAAGTCATTGATATTGAAGCCACGAGCTTTCACTGGATTGACATACACATCTTCAATGAATTGTCCCATTGGCATGCTTTCACCTTCGAGCTGAGCAAGTGGTGAATTAAAAGTCTTAGCATAAACAGCGGTGTAGATAACTTTCTTAAGCAAGCCCACGAAGTCATTTAAAACAGCAGTATTAGCTGGATCGAGAATTGGTGTTCCGAAATCAGCAATACTTGAAGATGCTGTTACCACCGGAATAAATTGATGATAGATGGAGTTTTGATTCACACTCATCTCACGCATTTTATTCAATGCGGTTTGTAAACCATCGGATGGATACATATTTACCTTTCCAATGTCGTAAAACAAATATTGTGCGACATTAAATTAATTGTTATTAATGGATGAAGTTACCGTTTTTATCAAACGCATCTCTCAGATCTATTTTCTTTGGAGTTTCTTCACTCTTTTCTTGGGGTTTTTCTTTACCCACCGGAATCTTCTGAAGTAAAGCACCATTGGCACTAACTAACTTTTCATTGCGATTTTTTAACTCTTTGATTGTGGCATCTCTTTCTTCGATTGCCTTCATGTTTTCTGTGTTTCCGGTTAAAATCTCCCCGAGAGTATCAGAAATCATGGCCGCATTCTCTTTGCCGAGAGTTTCCTCAATTTTAGTTGTTAGCTCTAAAATCCTATTATCATCCATAATTTTATTATATCATAATTAGTATTTATCACGCAATTTATTAGCATAGAGCACCCATGGAAAGCGTTTCCGAGTTGGTTTTCTAACACTAGGAGTTGGTGGAGTAGTATGCCATGCTTTCAATCTAAATGCACCAAGAAAATTATCTAGCGGCCAATTTAAAACATTCGTAACAGCACCACCACCCGGAAATGGTGTACCTCCTTGATTTTGACCTACCATTGGAATATAGCCAGAATAAGTACCATAATCTGCGTCACAAAAACTATTATGTCCGGGAGGATTATAAGAAGTTCCATTCATGATAACCATATCACCACGCTTTAAATCTGTAATATTGGTGATTAAATCATATTTATCAGATGCATTCCATATTCGTGATTCGGTTACTGTCCAACATTCTGATACATATCCATTTGGACCGGTTTTAGCATAAGGCGATGAGTATCCAAGATTGTAGTTTAGAAGTTTGAATAAATCAATACACTGCGCTCCAAACAGATAGTCAACATCATACCCGTTACCCATAATTGCATTACGGAAATTATCATATGATGAAACATCAACATTTTGTGGACCGTAATAGTTAGCCATAGTTTACCTAGTTTTATCGGTTGATATCTTAGCAATACCCAAAACTGTACCGATGAAGGTTTCTATGGCTACAAAGGTTGTAAGAATTGCGTCAATCGGAAGATTCCAATTCCATGCTGTATTGAGTCCAGCAATTAAAGTAGCAGTTGCAGGCAGCACAATCCATGTGAGCCAGCGTAGTATTTCATATTCAATTTCAGGTAGAAATTTCTTTACTTGTTTTTTAGCCATAAGATTCTCCTATCTTGGTATTAAATAAAATGGTACACCAATCTTGATGTTACCATTTGCATCAAATATATCCGGTTGAGTTGACCATAATTGGTTAGTATAATAATTAACCGTTCCATCATCACCCCAGAGATGACCTTCATCAAGTCCTAAATCTTTCAATACTTGGCCGAAGGTATCACCTTGTTTGTATGTGTACCACACTTTCTTTGGTTCTGGTGTTGGCTCTGGCTTTGGCTTTGGCTCTTCTACAAACTCTACAATTCTTACATCGTTTAAGGTTTCACCCCAGCCAAAGAATTTTTGATTCATTGGACTTTTTACTTCTTTACCATCAGAGTAGAAAGTACCTTTATCTGATACTTCTACATGTTCATTGACACTTGGTGTATCTAAAAATACAGGTACAGATACATTCATCGGCAATGTTGAGATGTCATGTAATGTACCAGCGTTCTTATTGGCAAGCATTGCGGCCTTTGCATCAATATATTTTGGCGGAATGTTAAATGCTAACCGTACATTCCTAAGACACATGTTTGGTGTTGTTCCCATTTTAGACAAGTCAAATGGTACAATTTGTTTCCAAGCCATATTACAATCCTTTCCTTAAATATTCAATATCTTTCTGCATAGCAATCATAGACTTTTCAATACTACCTAATTTCTCAGCGTATTTATTATGTTCATCAAGTTTCTTTTCAATAGATTTCATTCTATCTTCTTGGCGAGTTTCACGCTCAATTTCTTTTATCGCATCGGCTTTAGCTTTCTTGCGAGTAAGGGCAACATTGGACAGAAATGATCCTAACGCTGCTAAGACACCTACGATAATTGCACTCCAGTCCATGTTAAACTCCTTTAGCTACTAGCTCCGATATGAGGGATACTGGTCGAAAGAGCTGTATTAATTGCATCGATTAAACCGTTAACTTGGCCGACAGTTACAGCATCATGAGCGGCTTGACCATCATAGACACCTGATATTAGTCGATAGTTTGAACTGTCATAACCATCGTAAGTATTTGTGGTGCCGACCATAATCTGACCTTTGCTTGTAGTTTGTGCAGAAGAGCCAAGTGCCACACTCCCTCGGTGAGTTACGAGTGTGTTTGAACCAATAGCCGCTGAATTCATTCCCTGTGCTTGTGCTGTATTACCAATAGCAACTGCTGCTGTATTTAAAGCATTACTGCTATAACCTATCGACACAGTGTTAGAAGAATTGGTGGAAGAATTGCCGATTCGGACTATGTTATCAGTACCGGGATTTTGGAACACCATACCAGTCGTAGCATTCTGGCTCATCACATCGGTAGTAGATGTGCCTGTGGTCTGGACTACGGTTGGTCCACCACCGCCACCTGCAGTGTCCCAAGTTCCATCAGACTTCAGGAACTTATCAACATCTGTGGTAGTAGGGGCTGGTACTAGACCGGTTGTACCTGCAGTTACTCCATCTGTACCCGTAAATGCATTATAGGTTATAACCTCAGGAATATTAGTTTCGCTAGTGATAGTTTGGCTATTATAGGTTGGACGATTCTCTAAGTCATCGTAATCCGTTGTGCCTTGTGGACCAGTATCACCTTTTGGAAGCACTAAGTTTAGAGTTTGATTAGGAGCGGTACCTGTAATTGTAGCAGATGCAGTTGTTCCGCTTACAACCGTACCAATACTTAAGGTATTAGCTGGGCCGGTGTTTCCTTTATCACCTTTTGGAAGCACTAAACTTAATGTTTGATTAGGACTATCACCTGTAATAGATGCAGCAGCAGTAGCACCACCGGTAACCGTACCGATACTTAAAGTATTAGCTGGACCATTTAGTTCGCCACTTTCATAGGCCTCGTCAAGTTTCGCAATCTCTTGATTTAGTCGCTCCAAAGCACTCGCTAGAGCTGCTTCATAGATTTCATATTGTGTTGGTGTGATAATACCACTATCGGCTGGATCCTTGACATAAGAACCCTTATTAATTTTGACTTTGGCCGGGGTTGGTGAATAGCGTATAATAACTTTATTATCTTCAACATCATAAGCAAACACACCAACTAAAATGTGTCCTTCGTTGTTGCATACTTCATAAGGTACAAAACATTTATTATTTGTAATTGGTACTTCGTATGAAATACCTTCAACACTATTGGTAAAGACAGCTTTCCTTGCTAAATCGCCATATTCTTCATCAAAAACGAATTCGCACTCAGTAACATTTATTTCATTTTCATTTACTTTATCATTATCAGATAGTTCAATATTAGTTTTATGAACTAAGAATAGCATACAAATTTCCTTCCTAATATTATAAAGTACTTTCTAGTTTCATTATAACATAAAACCACCGCACTTAACCCGACAGAATATTTCGTGTCCAGTGTTGGCGGTGGCCGGGGAGTACTACGGTTAGGGACGCTTTGTTATCAACGCCTCGCTCCCCTCAGCTGTAATTTTATTGTAACAAAATAAGACCTATCTTGCAAGGTCTTACTTTGTCAAGAATGATCCTGTTGGTGTATTGCAAATACATTAACACAATCCATTAATTATTAATCTTTAGTATTGCGTTAACTTTAATATTACAGTACCCAAATCATCTCTGCTGCACCGTACTATACACCTTTACAATGCGAAAAGTTTGGACACCTATTTATATTGTAATTGAAAACTTTTTTTTGTCAATAACACAAAATAAGAGCTGTATTGCAAGCTCCTATTTTGAACATTAAAAGTGGACTTATTACAGACATTTTTATTATATCAATGGAATAAGTATTTTACAATACCCATTGTCACATTTAGATCATCCACCATCTTCTGATAACATGCATCCTTATCCCACATATAGGAATAGTTTCTTGCTACACAAGTTCGTTTACCATTGATTTTAGTGTAGATGCGATATTGATAACCGATGTGGTTACCACATTTTAGTTGTAAGAGATTAGCTTTGTAATCACCTACGGTTACGGTTTGAATTATCATAATTCTTCCGCCTCTGGCTCTAACCCACTATGAATTGGTTTATTTTTCCATCTTCTAGACTTTAAGCCACCCTTTCGACCAGCAATTCTAGCTAGTTCTGGATTAGCTGCAAAACCACCTGTATGACCATTCCTTCCACCTTTTGCACCGATACGAGCATAGAAGTCTAAGCCATGCCTTAATCGATTAGTATATGCAGCTTTTGCACCACCTGCTTTTGTTCCACTCATTTGTTATTCTCCTTTTCGTTAATATTATAATAGTCATAAAATATGTCGTAGTCTATATCACGAATCATATTATTTTCCCATCTATTTCATTTAATTTTCTAAGTAATATTTTACTTGCTTCATAGTTATCTATGACTCGCCAGAAGTTAGGGTCGGGAAAGTTAGGGTCATGTACTCCAATCTCACACCCTAAGATTTTGGCTTGGATGGCTGTTCTACCTGTACAATAGACTTTCTTATATTTTGCCATCTCTTGTAATAATCTATTCTGTGGCATGTTAGTTAGAATATCACATTCCTTTGGTACAGGAGCATGATACATCTTTGAAATTTTAATTATGCGACCAGCGAAAGCCATTTCTTTAGTTTTCTCTTTACAGATGAATTTCCTTACATAATTTACATCTACAGATAATGGAAGATAGATTGGTTTACCGAAGTATGACATGTTTTCCACAGTTCTAGGTAGTGAACAGACTAACACTAAATCATTGTATTGTTTTAAGAATTGGTAATAATTGGGATTTCTATTGTTGTGAATAAATACAATGGAATGGTCTGGAATTGGTTGTTCCTTTAAACGAATCGTTACCCAATTTCTATCTGTTTTGTCAATGAGTTCCGGTATGATATTTTTTACTATTTCTTTACTGTAATAATATGCACCATTAAATTGATTACCACCCACAAGCTTTTTTCTCTTTGCTTTATACAATGGATGTGTATGGTCGATTATCATTTCTGTTCACTTTCTTCAATAAACCTTGCAGCTTGCTGTATCCATGTACGATAAACCGCTGGTATTTCTTTGTTTCGCCAAATCGTGTAGAGTTTAGTTGTGATTTCATTCTTTCTCTTTAGATAATCATCGTGAGCTAACTCTAACTCTTTACCCAAGAAATTTACCTTTAGGTTATCTGCCTCACTTATATCTTGCACCTTGATTTTCATTTTATTTCTCCTTCATTAGTTTGATGATTTCTTCTAATTGTTTTTCGATCTTGGCTTGGAGTTCATCGTTCTCCTTCCTCAATCTTTCGCTTTCCTTCATGGATGCTCCTTCTTTTATTAAGTTTATACTTACATTATATATCACCATTAGCACAATGTCAATAGTTTTTTCAAAGAATTTTAGAAAGTTTTCCACAACCTAATTAATGGTAAAATCTGTATCAGCTAAGATTACACCACCTTTTACATAGAGAAAATCAGTCTTATGATGGAGTTTTTCAATTTCTTCTTCGGTTGCACCGTTCTGTTTAGCGAGTTCTACTAGATTTTCATGTGTCATACCTGTGGTAGAGAAGCCACGCTTGAAGTTATCAAAGTTAACTATCGGTGCCATATATTTAGGAAGTCCGGCCACTGTGACTGAAACTTTTCCATCAATTTCTTCGATATAACACTTTTGTCTAATGTAGATGGCACGAGTAAATTCGGCTTCTTTTGCCCATGCTCCAAGTTTGTAATCATCAATATCAAGTAAATCTTTTAATTCTTCTAAATCTTTATTAGTTAGACCAGCGTGAATAGAATCAGTGTCAGAATAATAATATTTATCCACACCATATTTCTTGGTAGTAAAGTCACGAATTGCCTGTGAAGTTCGGATGGTTTTATCACGACCATAGGCAGTAATGAAGCAGGCCGCTGGAATATAAATACCATTTTTAGTTTCCATTGGTAGATCATCAAAACAAAGTACACCATCTTCATCTAAATATACTGATTTCTGTCCGGCTTTGGTTGAAGTACCGAACTTGCCATATAAAGAGTTTAAGAGTCTTTTAGCAATGGCTTTTCTAGTCTTATTGCCTTCTTTAGCCGCTTGGATTTTCTCATTCATCCAATAATTTACATAGTCATCAAATACGCCATCAATTTTCTTAAACTTCCAACCACCATGAAATTCCATATCCCAGATTTTGTATTGGTCTTTGAATAGTTGAAAGTCAATAGAAGTAAGCGTTAGAGTAACCTGTTCATTATGTGATGACTTCTGATACACATTTGGTATAAATGACACATTATTCTTTAATTGAACACATGGTATCTTATCTGGCTTAATTTCAAATTGACAAGTAAAGGTAATTACATAAAGCGGATAGAGTGGATCATACTTATATTCACCGGTAAAGAATCTAGGTTTTCCAAATGGCATTGGTTTTTTCATACAGGATGGGTATAGTGAGTTAACATCGAGAACCATACCAGCACCGACTTCTTGTTCAGTGTACTTATCTGATGCATAGGTAAATCCACCACGATATGACTTTCTAATGTCTGAATCTACATCCTCACCTAGAATCGGAAAGTAATCATTGAAATTAGCACAATTTTCTTTATAGTTTTGCATGGCATCGGATGCGATAGTCATTTTGGTTAGACCTCTATCAAACATCGCTTTTAAGCAGCGTGCCACGATTTCCACATCGTTTCTAATGTAATCTATTTCATATTGTTTGAGTTGATAACCTTCCGGCCGATAAGTATGATAGTCTAGTTTAAGTTTTGAAATTGGTAAATCAAAATCTTTAGCTAACTGTTCTACCGATGTGTTTGGAAAGATTTTTAGAGCATCAAGAATTTTGACTTTATTAACTTTGTGACCTTTCACCTCAAAGAATATTTCAATAGCATAAAACTGCCCCATATCAGTAATCAAGGTTGTGAAGGTTAAATTATTTCTATCTTTCTTATCAGTAATATAATCAAATCCATGGTCTAGAAGCCACGAGATGATAAATGCTCCATCAAACTTGAGATTGAAAAAGTATAGAGTATAGTTCTCTTTACTTTCACAGCACCAATCGAAAAAGTCATCTAGGGAATTACCATAGAGAAATTGTTCTGGATTTTCAATATTACAAAGAGAGTATGCCCATACACGACAGTCATTCGGATCGGTGGTAGTTTCAAAATCTGCTGACCAACACCGACTTATTTTCATAATCTTGACTTGACTTCTTCTACCATACCATCTACATCGGATAGCAATTTATTAATAATTTCTTTGGCATTTTCATCATCAGTGTTTAGTTTTCCTCTGCCATGTTCTGGTGATGGAATAAGTTCATAAATACGATTGATTAAATCACTTTCCTGATAAAGTTTAATAAATTCAGCTGCGGTTAGTTCCTCTAGTTTATCATATAAAGCATTGATTGCCTTTTTATCATAACCAAGCATGTCCATAATATCTTCTACACCACCAAGAAAACTTCGAAAATTCTTCGATTTCATAACTTCATCATTCATTGCATGTGCAATATATTTCTGGAAGGTTTTAATACCAGACTGATCTAAACTATCAATATCACGATATAAGTAATTCAATTTAGTTTCAATATTCAGTACATAATCCCTTTTAGCAATAGAATATGGATCATTTCCAAAGACTTTTCTAGCTTCATCGAGCTGCTTAAAATAAAATTCTTTAGTATCATCTAGATTTGCTTTAATGTAATAATATTGATATCTAGAGAGTTTCCCACCAGCTTTAGTTTCTATTATATCAAAGGCAGAACTTCCCATCACATTGAAATTTTTTAGCTGTGTGAGATGCTTTTGTAAGTCGTTCCGATTTGGAAATTGTTGGCGGAGTTCTCTAAGTGATTGTTTTTCTGGAAGATGCGAAAGACCTCTATTTTTAGCACGAGTTAATTTTTGATTATAACTTTTTACAATTCGCTGTGCCTGTTCATTAAAGATTCTAGTTTTTGCCTTGGTTTTTTGAAAATCCACTATTCCTTTTAGAACATCTTCAAGCCCAGCAGTTGCACGAGAGATATTTGCTTTGTATCTCCCTGAACGATATCTTCTTGCCATATTACCTCCTTATTGGCAGTTTACGGCTGCACTGTGCGACATTTAACTTACCTGCTATGTAATGCTCGATTTGATAAGCGAGGGCGTTCCGTTTTGGTAAGCACCGTTTGTTTATTTAAGCTGCATATTCATCATCGTATTCAACGATGTAACTTTTGACCGGGCGGCCATTCTTGGATGTAACTTCACCATCATATTCAATCCAAACATAGCTACCTTCCGGAATATTCTTGAATTGACGATCTAGTGAGGCAGATGAAAAGACACCGAATGCACCATCATCGTTTATAATGACATATTTTGCGGTTTCTCCAAACTTTCCTTCAAAGACCTCTTTGGATTGATAAAGACCTTCGAGCTTATCACCCTTCTTTAAATCTTTATTCCAAGTAATAGTTTCAATAAATGCTTTAGTTGCTGGTTTCCTCATTTTGAATTTCCTTTCTTTAATTTAATATATTGTAGTGTGGTTGGTAATTTGAATTTTTGCTTGTATTTCTTGATGTATTACTCTCCTTTTATTAAGTTGTAATTTCATTGTAAATGAGATTTTAAACAAAAGCAAGACTTTTTTGTATTCATTTCTGTCTTCAGTTTTGCACATGTGGAAAAGTGTGCTACAATTAAGATACGGATGGACTTTAACATTAAAGTTAAGTATGGTATGTCTGGAGTATCCTAGCTGATGAAGTTACCAGCATCCAATCTGTTCGGAATAGCAGTGCTTAACAATGTTAATTGTTCCGTCCGTAACCTAGATTATGAGTTTTTATTATAATTTTGATAAATTATTTAGTTATAATTTTCTACTTGCCTTTGTGATTACTGAGCGTGGGCTTGGTAAAACCTTTGGTGCTAAAGTTGCGATGCTTAAAAAATTTATTCGCACCGGTGAACAATTTATTTATATTAGAAGATATAAAACAGAATTGGATTCGGCTCTGGCTACTTTTTGGAGTGATATTCAAAATAATGGTTACTTTGATGATTTAAATTTGAAGATTCGTAAGAAAAAGATGCTTACTGAGTTTACTTGCGATGGTGAAGTTTGTGGATATGCTGTACCACTTTCCACTGCCAATATTTTAAAATCTACTGCGTTCCCTAAGGTTACAACTATTATTTTCGATGAGTTCTTGATTGATGATACCGGTCTTTACAAATATCTCAAGAATGAAGTTAATTTACTTCTAGACCTGATGGAAACGGTTTTCCGACTGCGTGATGGTCAGATTATATTCTTAGGTAATGCGTTGTCTATTACCAATCCTTATTTTGCTTATTGGAACTTGGAACTTCCTTATAATAGTGAATTTAAGACCTTTCATGATGGTTTGATTGTAGTAAATTATGCTAGAAATGATGCATACCGGAAGATTAAGAAAGAAAGCCGATTTGGTAAACTCATTGAGAACACTAATTATGGTAGATATGCTATTGACAACCAGATGTTAAAAGACAATCCACACTTTATTGAAAAGAGGCCACCGGATGCTAGATTCTTTGGCCTGCTTATAATCAATAGTATGAATGTTGGTATTTGGTATTCCAAGAATGGCCATCTTTATATGAGTGAAAAATTTGAGCCAAATACCATAAATAAGTTTGCCTGTGATTATACGGATCACACTGAAGAAACAGTATTCCTTAATGCCAGAGAGAATTATTATTTAGCTACATGCATCAGGTTTTATAAGCAAGGATTGCTGCGATTTGAAAATCAGAATTTGAAAAACATTTGTACTAGACTATTGAA
>Ga0265298_10005166_pt1 | contig 16475 bp, 7 predicted proteins | sample AusTroGonzalo_MG_3_FD_193486 | JGI IMG/M metagenome (GOLD analysis project Ga0265298, IMG submission 193486) | Bovine rumen microbial communities from tropical cattle in Woodstock, Queensland, Australia - Gonzalo_01 | ecosystem: Host-associated > Mammals > Digestive system > Stomach > Rumen ... | reverse complement strand
CGCGCGCGTTTGGGCAATAGGCGATCTTCACGGGGGCGTTTCCGCGCCGCGAATTGCGCCATGTCCATTCGACGTCCTCCGAGTACTGGATGGTTTCGTCGAACGGCGTCTCGACGAGAATCCGCCGCCACGTAGCGGAACTCGCCAGCGAAAAGAAGAAACGCCACTTCGCCTGTTCGCGTCCGTCGCCGAAGGCCCGTTCGGAGTCCTTGCGGACGAGCGCCTGCGCGTCGCTCCGCGGGAGCTGGTTCGCGAAGGCGAAGACCGGGCGGGAAGGGTCGGCGAGAAGCGGCTCTACGAGCGCGGCGAGCCATTCGCCGTCCAGAGGCACGGCGTCGGAATTGTTGAAGACGACGATGTCGCCCTTCGCCGCGCCCACGAGCGCGTTGAGGGTGCGCCCGGGCCTGTAGGGGCCTTCGGGACGTTCGAAGAAGCGGACGGGGAATCCTGCGGCGATTTCGCGGGTGCGGTCGGACGAGCCGTCGTCGCACACGATCACCTCGAACGGCGGCGGCTTCTGCGCGAATATGCCGGAGAGCGTGCGGGCGATCAGCGCCTCGTCGTTGCGCGCCCTCACCAGCACGCTGACGCGCGGACGTCCGCCGGGGACCGTCCCCGGCGTCTGCGCGGCGGTCCCGGCAAGATTCTCCGTAAGGTTGCTCATTTGTGCGATATTTTATCATATTCCGGAGCGCCGGGTCAAGCATCGCGAGCGCGCGTCCGCGCGGCGCGCCCACTAGCCCAAACGCGCGGAAAATGGTAGAATATGCGGCAGCGAGAAAAATGAAGCAAGCCCAGCAAGGGGGCGCGGGGGACCGCCGGAGGCGGGAACGTCCGTACGCGCCCCGGAAAGGAAACGGCAAATGGCGTCGGAAAAGACTGATCTGATCGCGTCCTTCCAGGTCGATCACACGAAGATAGCGCCTGGCGTGTACGAGTCGCGCACGGACGAGATCGGCGGCGGATTCGCCACTACTTTCGACGTTCGCATGAAAGCGCCGAACAGGGAGCCGGCGATACATCCGAACGCCATGCACACGATAGAGCACGTCGTGGCGACGTTTCTGCGCAACGACCGCGAATGGAAAGACAGGATCGTCTACTGGGGCCCGATGGGATGTCTCACCGGATTCTACCTGATCGTGAAGGGCCGTCCGAAGCCGCAAGAGCTGCAGCCGCTCCTTCTGCGGGCGTTCGAGCACATGCGCGACTACGAAGGCGCCGTTCCCGGCGCGACGCCGGTCAACTGCGGCAACTATCTGCTGCACGACCTGCCGATGGCGAAGTGGGAGGCGGCGAAGTACGCCGGGATTCTCAAGAACGGCGCCGGATACGAGTACGGGAAGACGGAGCGGATCGGCACCGCCGGCGGGGTGTTCTACGATTCGTGAGACAGGCGGAGCGGATGGGCAAACTCAAGGAAAAGGTCACTAAGGGGTTCTTCTGGGTGCTGATGGAAAAATGCGGCATCCAGGCGGTCCATTTCGCCGTCACGCTCGTTCTTGCGCGGCTTCTGACGCCGGACGACTACGGCACGGTGGCTTTGCTTACGATTTTCATCGACGTCGCGAACGTGTTCGTGGATTCCGGATTCGGGCGCGCGCTCGTCCAGAAGAAGACCGCGACCCAGACGGACTTCAACACCGTGTTCTACCTCAGCGTGGCGATCGCCGCGCTGCTCTACGCCGGCTTTTTCTTCGCCGCGCCGCACATCGCCGGCTTCTACGGGATACCCGACCTCTGCACGATGCTCCGGGTCCTCGCCCTGTCGCTCGTGTTCCATTCGATAAACGGCGTGCAGAACGTCGAGCTCAACCGCAAGATGCTTTTCCATCTGAGCTTCCGGATAAGCTGGGTGCGGGTGGCCGTGTCCTCCGCGACGGGCATCGGCTTCGCGCTCGCCGGGTACGGCCCTTGGGCGCTCGTGTGGTCGTCGCTTTTCGGGGGGATCGCGGGCATGGTCGCGCGGCAGCTTGTCATCCGCTGGCGTCCCGCGCTTTCGTTCTCCTGGGGCTCGGCGCGCGAGATGTTCAGGTTCGGGTGGAAGGTTCTAGCCGTGTCGCTCATCGACCGCGCGTATTCCAACCTGCAGGGCGCGCTGATCGGCAAGTTCTACACGCGCGCCGACCTCGCTTTCGTGAACAAGGGCAGGCACGTGCCGAACCTCGTCGCGAATCTGGTCTCCGACTCGCTGCGCAGGGTTTCGTTCCCGGCCCTCGCGAAGATGCAGGACGACCCCGCGCGACTGCGGAACGCGATGCGCCGCATGATCAGGACGGCTTCGTTTTTCGTTTTCCCTGTCATGACGGGGCTTGCGGTTCTGGCCGAGCCGGCGGTGGAGCTCTTGTACGGACCGCGCTGGCTGCCGATAGTCCCGTATCTGCGGCTCATGTGCTTTGCGGCCGTGCTCCGCCAGGCGGACACCGTGAACAGGCAGGCGATCATGGCGATGGGCAGGAGCGACATCGCCCTCTGGCTGGTCATCGTCCGCAGGGCGCTTTGCATAACCGTGATGGCGTTCACGCTCCGCCTGGGCGTTCTCGTGTTTTTCGCGTCCGTGTGCCTGACCGTGGTGCCGATCGGTTTCTTCATGAACGCCGTCCCGAACCACAGGATATTGCGCTACACCGTGGGCATGCAGCTTTCGGACATGGCGGCCGCGACGCTGCTTTCGGCGGCGGCTGGGGGGCTGCTGTTCGCCTCGACGCTTCTTCCGTTCCCGCCGGCGCGGATGCTCCTGTTCCAGACGCTCGGGTTCTTCGGCGTGTATGCCGCGCTCGCCCTGGCCTTTCGCCCGAAGGTCGTGGGGGAAATAGCGTCGGCGCTTCTGCCAATCGCGAGGAAGCGTCTGGGGGAAGGTTCCGCCGCCGTCTCGCTGCTTGCCCGCGCGGCCGGTCCGGAGGGCGGCGGAAAGGAGGTCCGCCATGGCTAGGATACTTGTTTACGGATATCCGTCCGACTGGAATTTCGGCGGACCTTCGATAATCCTCGGCTTTCGCGAACTGGCGCGCCGCTGCCGGCCGGATCTGGAGATGGTCTGCTACGAGACGGCTCCGCTGACGCCGGCCGCCGTCGCCGGATACGACTTCAGGACGCGCGTCTTCCCGTACCGGCGGACGGGGCGGTTCTGGGCGGACTGGCTCATGTGGCGCGTTTTCGGAAAGTATCCGCGCGATGCCGCAAGGCGCGAGTTCTGGAAGGACTTCGCGTCCGCCGAGGCTGTCGTGAACCTTTTCGGCATTTGCTTCTGCTCTGGCCCCGGCCGGATCAAGGGGCCTTTCCTGCGGCTGCGGGCGCTGAAGGCAATGCTGAAGAAGTTCTCCCCGAATCTTGCGGCGAGGCTTTCGCGCAAAAAGTCCGTGAAGTGCACGTGCAGCTACGGGCCCGCGAAACGCGAATTCGACAGGATATGCGCCCGGCTGGCCTCGCGGTATTTCTTCGGCGTGATGGTCGCTCGCGAAGAGGAGTCGCGCAGCAGGCTCGCCGGGCTTTCGCGCGGCAGGAGAAATACACCGGTCGCGCCGGACGTCGCCAACCTCGCGCCGGTTCCGGAGACGGAGAGGGAAGACGGCCTCGCAGGGCTGGTGACGAGCTACAAAATGGAGCAGGAATGGAAAAGGGACGACGTCTCGTACGTGGACTGCATGGCCGGGCTGGCGCGGCACGCGCGGCGCGTCCACGGCCTCAGGGTCGCCCTCATCCCGAACCAGGACGGCTACCTTGACGGACGCCCCCTGCGTCGCGGCGACACTGCGGTCGCGAAGGACATCCTCGCGAGGCTCGGCGGCGAGCCGGGGGTCTTCGTGGCGGAGACGCTCGGGCGTCCCGCCATGGAGACGAAGGCGCTTCTCGCGCGGTGCGCCGTCGTCGTCTCGCCGCGCTACCATGCGTGCGTCGCGGCGCTCTCCTCGGGAACGCCTCTTCTGACGCTCGGCTGGCACGAGAAGTATTCGGAGCTCGCCGCGCTCTACGGCCAGGAACGCTGGATGCGAAGGGCGGAGGACTGCTCCGCCGAAGAGCTCGAACGGGCGTTCGACGCGCTGTTCGCCGCCCGCGCCGTCGTGTCGGACGCGATCCGCGCGCGCGCGGCGGCGGTCAGGGACGCCGTCGTCGCCTCCGGCAGGCTCATGCTGGCGGCGGAAAAGGAAGACAAAGGAAAAGGAGGTTCGGCCGGATGACGGTAGGACACGTGTACAGATCACTTTCCCTCGGCGGAATGCAGCGCGGCGCGGGAGCGATCCTGAAGATACACCGCGACATGGGCCACCGGCTCGTGGTGTTCACGCGCGAACCGGCCGACGGCAACGAATACGGTACGACCGTTCCCTTCGAACGCGTCGTGCTGGGCGGCGGCTCGCACCTGGACCGCGCCGACGCCACCCGGCTCAAGAACCTCCGCGAAGGCCTAGCCGCGCACAAATGCGACGTGGTGGTCCACCACGAATACTTCGCCGCAAGCCTCGAGGACGATCTTCGCGTTTTGAAGGAGTCGGGCGTCCCCGCCCTCGTGCAGTGGCACGGCTGCTGCTCCGCGCTCCACATGATCGGCTCGTGGGACGGCCGCGTCTACGGGCAGTTCGACGCCATCCGCCGGCTTGCGAAGGGCGTTCTGGCCCTGTCGCGGACGGACCGCACCTTCTTCGAGATGCTGGGCATTCCGTCGGTGCACGTCCCGTATTCGGACCTGGACATTTTCGACGCGGTGCCGGAACACGGCGACGGGCGCGGCGCGGAGATCCTGTGGCCGTCTAGAATGTCGATGCAGAAGCAGCCCGCCGAGGCGCTGAAGATTTTTTCGCTGGTGCTGGAGCGCGTGCCGGACGCGCACCTGACCATGCTGGGCGACGGTCCTCTGCGCCGGGACGTCGAGGAGAGCATCGCCGCGCGTCCGGAGCTCGCCGGGAAGGTCTCTCTGCCGGGCTTTCTGAAGGACGTGGTTCCGTATTTCCGCGCCGCCGACGTCGTGCTGATGACATCGGCGTTCGAAGGTTTCTGCCATTCCATCATGGAGGCGAAAATGGCGGCGTTGCCGGTCGTCGGCTACGAGATGGACTATCTCGACACGACAAGACCGGGTACGGGATACGTGTCCGTGCCCCAGGGCGACGCGGCAGCGGCCGCCGCGCGGATCTGCGAGCTTTTGGAAGACGGGGCGCTTAGGCGGCGGCTGGGCGCGCTCGGCCGCGCGGATTTCGAGCGGTTCTCCGCCCTGGACCAGCAGGCGCTCTACCGCGAAGCGTTCGCAATGGCTCTCGACGGGCGTCCGCGCGGGGACGTCCGCGTAAGCGACCCGTCCCTCGTGCCAGGGGCGCTGAACGTCCTGCTGCAGCATGTCGACGCGCACTGGAGGAACGGAAAGGCCGCGCGCGCGGCGGCCGAGAAGCGCCGGCGAAAATCGCTCGCGTACAGGTTCTTCTCAAGGCTTGCCCGCATGTTCGCGGGGGGAGGCGGCAGATGAAGCCGGTGAAGACGATAGCGATGGTCTACCGCGAGACCGGCACATGCGGGGGAATCCAGCGCGGCGCGTCGTTCCAGGTCGGACAGTTCGGGGAATGGGGCTTCGAGCCGGTGGTGCTTTCCGAGAGCGACCTCGGCCGCGGCCCCGGGCGCAGGGAAAAGCTCGCCGCCGCCATTCGCGGACGCGGCGTAGATCTCGTAATCGAGCACGACGCCTACGCGGAAGAGAAACTTTCGGCTGACATCGCCGCCACGCGCGACGCCGGCGTGCCGATCATCGTGTTCTGGCACAGCGTGTTTTCGTGGATGGTCGCGAACGGCAGCAGGAACGCCGGAGCGATATTCGACCTGCTGCGCCGGGCGGACGCGATAATCGCGCTGACGTCCGCGGACGAGACGTTCTTCCGCATGATCGGATGCCGTTCGTTGGCGATACCGTACTGCGACGCCGACTTGATGGAAGGATTCGAGAGGGGGGGCTATCCGCACCGCGTTCTCTGGATGGGGCGTTTCGTGGGGCTGAAGAGACCTCTGGACGCCATAAAAACCGTCGAGCGTCTGCGGGAGACGGTCCGCGATGCGGAACTCGTCATGCTGGGCGACGGCGCGGCGGGTAGCCGCGCGGCGCTCGAGAAATACGTCCGTTCGCGGCCAGGCCTGCGCGGCGCGGTCAGGTTCGAGGGCTTCCGCAAGGATGTGCGTCCGTATCTGGAATCGGCCGGAGCGGGACTAGTAACGTCGAAATTCGAGGGCTTCAGCCATGCGACGGTGGAAATGAAGATGGCGTCATTGCCTGTTGTGGCGTACTCCATGCCGTACGTCGAGACTCTTGCGGAAGGCACCGGCGCGTTCCAGGTCCCGCAAGGCGACGTCGATGCCGCGGCGGCCAGGTTGGCCGCGCTGTTTTCCGATCCTGCGGAGTGCGCGCGCCAGGGGGCGCTGGCGCGCCGCTCGTACGAGGCGATCCGCTCCTTCGACCAGCGCGGCGCATACGGACGACTTTTCGCGGATCTCGAGAAGCCGCGTTCCGCGTCGTCGCTGACGGCGCCGGACGCATCCCGCGTGCGGCTGGTGGCCGAGACATTGCTCGAACACGCCGGAATGGGGCTTGACGCTTCCGCCGAACGCATATCCAGGAAACTCTCCGGCGGCGGCCTCCTCGCCGCGCTTCGCCGTCTTTCAAGGTGGTGGAGATAAGGGGAGTCGAACCCCTGACCTTCTCAATGCCATTGAGACGCTCTACCAACTGAGCTATATCCCCAAAAGAGACGCATATTATCTCATATTGTCGGCGAGTTGTCAATGGCAAATCTGCGACGGCGGCAAATTCCGTGTCATTATGGCGGCACGTCCGCATATACTACGGTAAACTATGAATAGGCATATTGTATACTTCGCCGGCCTGGCCGGGCTGATCGGGACGCTTCTCGTGCAGGGATGCGGATGCGATTCCACGCCCCCGGAACCGGCCGAAAAACCGGCGGGAACCGGCGACACTGTCGCTCCAAAAGCGCAGGAAACGGCAGATTTCTCCATGATTTCGCCGCGTTTGAAGCCAGAGGACGTGCTCTTTACGGTGAACGGGCGCTCCGTGACGCGCGCGAAATACGACCTCTGGTGCAACCTTCGCGGGCGGCTATTCTGCCTTTCCAGAAAGCTTCCGCTGAACGGCAAGGGCAAGGAGTTCACCCAGTTCATGCGCGCGATGGCCACGCGGGTGTTCCCGGAGCTCACGCGCATGGAACTCGTCGCCGGCGCGGCCGAAAAGGCGGGAGTCGCGCCTGACGAGGCCGGCATCAGGGAGGCGGAGGCCGAAATCCTCGAATCCCTCCACCAGCCGCGCGCCAAGTTCTCGTCGATCGCGAGCCGGCTCGGCCCCAAGTACGGGCCGGCGCTCGAGGATTTCGCGCGCTTCAACGCGCTCGAAAAGGCGTATGTCCGGCACTGGGCGACGAACGACCTCGACAATGTGACGGACGAAGAGGTCGCCGCGCAGAAGAAGTTCAACGCCGACTTCAATCTCCATGCCGACGAGCTCAACGCCGAAAGCCGCCGCAAGGCGCTGGACGCGAAGAAGGAAATCGTCGAGAAGGAGCGCCAGTTTGCGGAAGTCGCCAAGGAGCGCGCCGAGCTCAATCCCGAGGAGGGCGAGCGTTGGCAGGTCTTCGAGCTCGCGGAGCTGGAGGCTGACGACCCCTTCGCGCAGTGGCTCGCGAGGGCCGAAGTGGGCGACATATCCGATCCCATCGACTTCGACGACGGCCTCGCGATAGTGGGCCTCCGCGCCAAGGACCCGGGCAACTCCGCGGAGCGTCCGGGCGAAGAGGTCGATTTCTACGACGTCGTGAGAATCCTGTTCAAGGCGTACGACAAGCTCGACATACCCGAAACCGACGACGACTGGCGCGACGCGATCTTGGATCACCGCCGCCGCGAGGCCGTTCGCACGCTCGGAAAGGAGCTTTTGGAGAACGCCGACATCCAGTTCCCCAACGGAGAAGACATATTTGACGAAAAAGCAACGAAAAAAGGCAATAAGGCCATAAAAAAGGTGAAAAAGAAATCGGGGGGCAAGCAATGAAGACACCCGGAATACTGGCGGCGGCGCTTTCCGTCGCCGTCGCAGGCGCGGCTTTCGCGACCGACACGTCGACGCTGGTCGCGACGCGCCTCGGCAGAGATGCCGCGATAGTCCCAGGCCGCTGGCACAGGAATTTCGCGAAGGCCAAGGCCTATGCCGAGAAGAACGAAATTCCGTTCGTCGCCGTCTGGTCGAACGGCGAGTCGTGTCCGCACTGCGTGAAATTCGAGAAGTGCTGCAACAATTCCTATTTCAAGAACTGGATGAAGACGAGCGGGATCGTCTACTGGTTCGGCTACTCCGGCGACAAGGAGTACGGTGTCGACTCCTCCACCGACGGCGCGTTCCACTGGACGCGCGGCCAGGACGGGCGCACATCCATAACCAAGGGCGGGCCGCTCAAGAACTATCCCTTCGTGCGCGTGTACTGGAAGAAAGGCAAGGTCGACGTCTGCGAAGCCGGCGACAACACGCACGGCGGCTACGACGTCGTGGGCACGACCGGCGCGAAGAAGCTCGTCGCGTGGCTCGCCGGCAGCGACGGCAAGTTCAGCGGCGGAAAACTCAAGGGATTCGTCCCGACGGGCGGCACGGGGAAGCGTCCGGCGTACACCGGCGGCGAGTTCGACGCCGAGGTCACGAACGACCTGTTTTCGCGCATGGAGGTCGAGACGGGCCTCACCAGACAGATTTGCGTGTACCTGACGCGCACCAACGAGACGGCCGCCGCGTTCACCGGCACCAACTACCTCGTCGCCGTCTCTGGCGACGCGACGCCCTCGACGAACATGGTCGAGTGGACCGCGGGGCAGACGTCGAAGGCGGTATACGTCCCCGTCGAGAAGAACGGATGGGACGACGTGAAGCTGTACCTGCTGGACGGCTGCGGAAAGACCCCCGCGACCCAGACGAACGTCGATTCGCGCGTCGCGGCGCGCGTGGAGGCGAAGGCCAACGCCGCCGACAACCCGTACTTCATCGGCGAGCGCAAGAACCTCGGCTTCGCGGAATGGACCATGGACATCGACGCGGCGACGAACCTCGTCATCGCCCACAACGCGAAACTCGCTGCCGGCGCGAAGAAGGCGTACACGCTCGTGCTCATGGCGGGCGAGATGTGGTGCCCCGACTGCGCGAAGACCGACAAGTACTTCTTCGGCTCGTCCATGTTCAAGAAGTGGGCGAAGGACAACAACATCGCCCTGTGCGTGGTCGACATACCGAAGGTCCGAGGCGGCGTGCTGGAGCCGTGCCTCGTCTCGCGCAAGCGCGGCACGGCCTCGGCCAACTGGGCGAAGGCGCGCGGCCACGAGGAGGCGACCGGCATGATCGCGACGAGCGGCATCGGCTATCTCACGCGCCGCAACGTCAGCATGACCGCGGCCCTCGCGGCGTTCGAGCGCAATGTGAACCTCGCATCGAACGAGGTCTGGAACGCCGGCTGGAAGCGTCCCGAGAACAACCAGCGCCCCGGAGTGCCGATCTTCCTGCTGCTGCGCGACAACGGCACCATCGCCGGCAGGTACGTGCGCCTCGCGAACGTGAGCCCGACGGATACGTCCAAGAACGAGATCTACATCCGCAGGCTCGAGGAGCTTCTGGCGATGGACGGCGACACCGCCGAGGAGTTCAACGACCACCTGCTCACGTCCAAGTACCGCCTCGCGGCGAACCAGACGGTGAAGGGTTCGAAGGTCACGCTCTCGTCCAACGACACTAAGGATTGTTACCTCTTCCAGACAAATGCCGCCGGAAAGGCCGTTCGCGTGACGCTCAGCGGCGATGCGGACGAGACGTTCAACCTTCTCGTCACGAACATGGTCGACGGCATATCGGAGCGCAAGACGGGCAGCCTCAAGTGCGGGCTGAGGGCCGACTTGAGGATACCCGACTACGATCCGGCGAAGCCCTACACGAAACTGGCGGGCGTCGAGGTCTCGCACAGCGGCACGGGCCGCTTCTTCGCCGACACCAACCTCGCCTCGTCGTGCGCGTACAGGCTGACGGTCGAGAGCGTGCTGACGCCTCTGGAAACGCCGCAGACTGACACCAGCGACGGCGGAATGCTCATGGTCGAGGTCGAGGCGGGCGCCGTCTACAGGCTTGACGGCATCACGGCGGCGAGCGCGGCGGAGCACTTCGACGACGCCGGGACGACCGAGGCCGGCTCGAAGCTGTACGCGGCGAAGACGTCCGGTTCGGTCGAGGCCCTGCTCGAGAACAAGACCCTCACGTACCAGAAGTGGAACCCGGGCACGGTGGGCTTCTCGCGCACCGGCGAGACGGTCGCCGAATCATACGGAGTGTACGACATCCGCGTCAAGCGCGAAGGCGGCACGTGCGGAACGGCGCACCTGACCGTGAGCCTCACGCCCGAAGGCTCGACGAAGCTCGACAAGATATACAGCCCGTCCGGCTGGTCCCTCGACGGCGCGACGCTCGACTGGGCCGACGGCGAAGAGGGCGAGAAGTCGCTCCGGCTCGAGATCATCGACAACGAGAACGCGGACGGGACCGTTTCCGTCGCGTTCGCCGCGGCCGCGTCGGGCGATGCGGCGCTCGACCAGGACCACAGGGGCTTCGTGCTGACGATCAAGGACAACGACAGGATGGTCCCCGGCAAGATCGGCATCGTGGACGGCGGCGAAGGCGGCGTCAGGTTCTCGAAGAAGATGACGATCGACGCGAAGGAGAACACGACGGTCGCGTTCGGTGTCACGCGCACGGGCGGATCCGACGGGCGCATCGCGGCGACGCTTTCCGCGAGCGCGGGGACGCTTTCCGGAAGCGCGTTCGAATGGGGCAGCCGCGAGTACGGCAGGCGCGAGGTGTCGCTCGCCCTGCCCGCCGCGTCGAAGGCCTCCAAGGTCACGGTGACGCTCAAGGGCGAAGACGGCGCGAAGCTCGACTCCGCCGCGAAGAAGCTCGTGGTGAACGTCCTGCCGGCCAAGGCGCCCGAATTCGAGGAGAGCGACGTCAAGATCGACGCGAGCAGGTACGTCGCGCTGGACGAGCGCCGCGTCAAGGTCGATCTTTCGAACGTCTCCGACGCCTCGAAGCTGAAGGTGGAGAAAGTCTCCGGGGCGCTCCCGTCCGGCGTCAAGCACAAGTTCGACAAGAAGACGTCCGAACTGGTCATCGCGGGGCTGCCCACGAAGAAGGGCGTGTCGCAGGCGGTGTTCCGCGTCCTGGACGGCAAGACGCAGGGTCTCACCGTCGGCGTCACCGTTGCGGTCAGCGATCCGGCGAGGGACACGACGAGCGTCGCGGACGGCGAAAGCCCGATCGTGCCGAACGCATACGCGCGCACGGCGCACAGCTATCCCGACATCATGGTTCTCGATCCGGACGCGAAGCGGCTCGTCGGTCTGCTGACGCTGACCGTGCCGGCCAGCGGCAAGGCCAGCGCGAAGTACAGGTCCGTGAACGGCACGGTCTCGCTCGCGTCGAAGTCGTGGGAGTCGTTCGACCGCGCGACCGGCGCGCTGACGCTCGCGCTCGCCGGGACGACCGCGGCGACGGCGGGCTACGCGCTCGACGTGAGGGTCCCGGCGAACGGGACGCCCGCGCTCGCGCTCGCCGACCCGAAGGCGGGCGGCGCGAACCTCAGGCTCGTGCTGCCGACCGCCTGGAGCGACAAGAGCCCGGCGACGGCGTACAAGGGCTACTACGCGGTCAGCCTGGACAACAAGGGCAAGGCCGAGGCCGGCGACGATCCGGTGTGCCTCGGCGACGCGTACCTGACGCTCAAGATGAACACCGACGGGGCGGTCAACTCCGGCAAGTTCGCGTACGCGGGAATGCTCCCGAACGGCAAGGGCGTCTCGGGATCGGCGACGGTCAACGGCGGCTCCGCCGCGGGGACGCTCCCGTTCCTGTGCGTGGCGGACGGCGACGTGTTCTCCGGCACGCTCTCGATCGCGAAGGGCGCGCTTTCCAGCAAGGACGTGCGCGGGAGCGTGTCGAACGGCTCCGCCGCCGCGCCGCTCTGGGTGCACGCCGAATCGCGCGAGGAGGCGCCGTCCTGGGCGATGGCGCTCGAAGCTGCGGGCGGAATCTACGACGCGAACGAGAACCTGGCGGACACGGTGATGGGCGTCTTCGAGACGAAGAAGCTGAGGTTCTACGCCATGGGCGCGCTGATAAAGGACTCCTGCTTCGGCGACGGCGCGCTCGTCACGGCGCCGGTCACGGTCTCCACGTCCGTGAACACGAAGAAGAAGACGGTCACGAACAAGTTCACCGTCTCGGCCGGCAAGTCCGGCTTCACGATGGAGTTCGACCAGGCGAGCGGTGTCGTCTCCGGCGAGTTCAAGATGTCGATGGAGGACGGCGACGCGAAGTTCTCGTACCAGGGCGTGGTCATGCCCGGCTGGGGCGACGGCAACTGCGACTGCGGCTTCGACACGCCGACGGACAAGTCGCGTCCGTTCATCAGCGGCGCGGCGTGGTTCACGGACGGCACGTCCTATTCCTACACGGCTCTGAAGGGCAAGAAGAAATACATAAAGGTGCGCAGGTCGTGCCCGGTGTCGGTAGGCACCCAGGAGGGCAAGTGACGTTGCGCGCCGGAATGCGGCTGAAAAAAGAAAATTGAAAACGAGGGAAGAAAAGAAATGAACATGAAGGCAAAGATAATGGCGGTCGCGGCGGCGGCGGCGGTCGCGTCGTCCGCGTTCGCGGGTGCGAAGACGGGCAGCTGGCTCGGTTCGGCGAAGCAGATCAGCGTCGGCAAGTCCGTGGCGGTCACGCTCGTTGCGGAGTACGATCCCGACGCCGACAAGGGCGACAAGTACGACACCGGCAGCGGCGTGTACTGGTACAAGGTGAAGCTCTCCAGGGGCAGCGCCTACACGTTCTGGATCAACGGCGGCAACGCGGTCGACCTCTCGTTCGACATCGACACCAACCCCGACGCCGACGACGACAAGGTCGCCTCCGCGAGCTTCGACGTCGAGACCGTCCAGGGCGGCAAGACCCAGGCGGCGTACATGTACGCGGACGACTGGGACTTCGAGGAGGACCCGAAGACCTGCTGGTACTACGTCTGCATCATGGGCGACGTCGGGCAGCGCACGACCCTCTACTCCACGGCGGGCACGAAGTCGTTCACGTCCGCCGGCGAGGAGGACTCGCCGAAGGCCGTGACGTTCTCTACGGCGTGGAAGTCCAATTCCGGCAAGCTCATCGAGGGCAACTACTGGTTCAGGGCGACCCTCAAGGCCGGCTGCATGTACCGCGTGAGGACCTGGAAGGGCGCCAAGAACAAGGAGCTCGACCTCTCCTGGGAGTCCGACGACAGCCCGCTTTTCGACTACGAGGACCCCGACTACACCAATCCGTCCAACAAGACGGTCAACGCCAACTTCGACTACAACACGGCGACGGTGATCGTGCCGACCGAGACGAAGACGTACAGGTTCTGCGTCAGCGGCGTCGGCCAGAGCTCGACAGACACGCAGGCGTTCCAGTTCTACTACAAGCAGGTCGCGGCGAAGAAGATCGCGGACCACAAGGCGTTCACGCTTTCGAGGGACAACGCCTGGACGGCGCAGTTCGTGCCGGGGCGCATGAGCACGAGCATGAACTACTACGACAGCATCATCGACGAGCAGCTCTGCGTGATCTCCCTCGCGAAGGGCGACAGGGTCGTGTTCGACGGGACCGGCGCCGACAGGACCGTGCGCATGATCGCCTACGATTCGAAGGGCAAGATCCTCGCCGAGAACGAAACCGTGGGCAACGGCAGCCGCGACGTCCGCTGCGGCATCGAGGCGACGTCCGCCGGCAAGTACTATGTCGGCATCTACGATCCGGATCTCCTGTACACGACGGACAAGCCGCAGTGCACGAAGATGACGCTGACGGCGAGGTGGGCGGACGACTTCCCGGCGGCGGACGGCTTCGACCCGGCGGACAACACCTACGCCGGCGCCAGCCTGCTCGACGCGTATCCGGTCAACACGACGAACGACTTCGACGCGGCGCTCGCCGGCTCGAAGCACGGCCCGCACATGCTCGACAGCGGCGACTGGTACGACGTGTTCGCGCTCAACTGCCGCAAGGGCTACAAGTACTACATCGCGGCGTCTCTCGACGAGTCCGACGATTCGACCAACGACCTGACGCTCGACTGCGACGTGTTCACCGTCGTCAACGGCAAGGAGGTCAAGCAGAAGTCGCGTCTCGCCTACTCCGTCGTCGGCGACCAGGCCGAGACGAACCTCTTCTACGGCGCGGTGCTCACGCCCGCGACGAACGCCGTCCACTACCTGCGCGTCTACGTGAAGGGCGGCAAGGGGCTCGACTTCCCGAACTACTACATGCACGCGGCCGTCGCGTACAACAACACGAAGTTCGGTCTCGTGAGGGTCGAGGCGACCGGCGCGCTCGGCTCGTTCTCCTACGGGACGGAGAAGATGTCGTACCCGGTCGGCACGTCGCTGGCCGTCCCGTACGGCACGCGCACCTTCACGTACAGGGCGCCCGCCGGGTTCAAGGGCTCGCCCGCGACCGGCTCCGCGTCCGTCAAGGCGTGGTCCGAGTACAAGGAGGGCCGCGACGCCTCCAAGGAGCCGGTCTCGGTGCTGACGGCGAAGTTCACCGACATCTACGAGACGACGTACACCTACTACACGACGAAGAAGACGACGAAGACGGTGAACGGCAAGAAGAAGACCGTCACCACCAAGGTCGCGCACACCTCGCCGGCGACGGGCGACAACACGCCCGCGGGCGCGTTCCCGCTCGAGCCGGCGAAGACCGTCCAGAGGGCGGCCCGCTCGCTGTACGCCGAGGACAAGGTGGACTACTTCAAGATCGACGCGCCCGAGGGCTACTGCTACGACCTCTGGCTCGAGAACTTCGCCGTCGGCGGCGCGACGGGCGCGGTGATGGCGGTGTCCAACTCCGGCGGCACGGTCGCGAAGAACGCCGTGTCGCTCATGAAGACTCCGCTCCCCAAGGGCGCCAACACCATCGCCGTCACGCACGGCGCGGGATTCGAGGCCAAGGACTCGTCCTACTCCCTCGCGTACGCCTCCAAGTTCGTCGGCGTCGTCAAGTTCTCCTCCGCGAACTTCACGGCGAAGGAGAGCGACGAGTACGCCGTGCTGACGCTCAAGCGCACCGGCACCGAAGGCTCCGTGAGCGTCGGCTACACGACCGTCGCGGGAACCGCGAAGCCGGGCGAGGAGTACTACCCGACCAACGCGGTCGTGACGTGGGCGGACGGCGACAATTCCGACAGGACGGTCAAGGTGCGGCTCATCCCCGACCTCGTCCCGACCGTAGAGGCCAACAGGAATTTCAGCGTCAAGATATGGCCGATCGAGAAGGGCGACCTCGCCGAGGACGAATATCCCGCCATGGTCGCGCAGGACACCGCCAAGGTGACGATCGGCGAGACCGACACGAAGAAGCCCGGAACCGTCGCGGTGACCGGATGCTCCAACTCCGCCGCCGGCGTGTTCACGCCCGTCTCCAACGAGGCCAAGCCGGCCGTCTCCGGCGTCGCAGGCGAGCCGCTCGTCATAAGGCTCTCCAGAAAGGACGGCTCGAACGGACGCATCGCGGTCAAGCTGACGACCCCGGTGGTCAAGGGCGACACCGCGAAGGCGGGGACGGACTTCAAGAACCTCTCCACGACGGTCGAATGGGCCGACGGAGACGCGGCCGACAAGTTCGTGACGGTCGCGACGATGGCGACGAAGTACGCGTCTTCGGCGAAGAAGTTCACGGTCAAGCTCGCCGTGGCCGCCGCCGGCGCGAAGCCGGCGCTCGCGGCGGCCGCCGTGACGGCCAAGCTCTCGAGCGCGCAGTTCGAGGAGGCGCTCGACGCCGGCGGCGTGGCGCTCTCGACGGTAGGCTCGTGGTTCGTCGACACCGGCTCCGGTGCGTTCCGCTCCTCTACCGACAACTCCTCCGTGCTCTGCACACTGACGGGTCCCGGGTTCTTCGCCGTCGAGCCGTCGATCAACAACGGCGGCTCGCCCGCCGCGACCACCGGCAGGATAACCGTCCAGTTCGGCACGGTCAACGCCAAGACGAAGGCGTTCACCGCGACTGAGACGGTGACGATGAACGCCGCGACCGCGGCCCGCGTGGCGAGGATAATCCCCTCCGGCTCGCGCGGCGTCAAGATCGCCTTCACGGGCGGCAACAAGTTCGAGTACCTCGAATTCAAGGAGATGTTCGAGGGCATGCCGTTCAAGTGGGTGCCGTTCTCCTCGGTGATGGCGGCCAATCCGATGGACAAGGCGGTCGTCGCGCCGGGCAAGGTGCAGAAGCTCGCCTGGAAGATCCCGTCCGCGCTCGCCGGCGAGAACATCTACGTCAAGGCGTTCGTCGGCAAGACGGCGAAGCCGGACGTCCAGATCGGCAATCCCGCCGTCGACGCCTCGTCCGTCGAGGTGCCGGAGGAATACTCCGAGCTCGC
>Ga0265298_10005165_pt1 | contig 16476 bp, 15 predicted proteins | sample AusTroGonzalo_MG_3_FD_193486 | JGI IMG/M metagenome (GOLD analysis project Ga0265298, IMG submission 193486) | Bovine rumen microbial communities from tropical cattle in Woodstock, Queensland, Australia - Gonzalo_01 | ecosystem: Host-associated > Mammals > Digestive system > Stomach > Rumen ... | reverse complement strand
GACTTCGAACTGGTGCGTTCAGTTGATCCGCATCCCTTCATCCCTACCGAGGAGGGTATGCAGGAATCTTGCGAGGAAATTCTGAACATCCAGGTGGCCGGACTCGCCAAGCGCCTGTATCATATTGGTAATACCAAAGCGGTGGTTGGCATCAGTGGCGGACTGGACTCCACGCTGGCCCTGCTTGTGACGGTGAAGGCTTTCGACAAGTTAGGACTCGACCGCAAGGGCATTATCGGTATCACCATGCCGGGCTTCGGAACGACCGACCGCACCTATCAGAATGCTTTGAAGCTGATGAAAGAGTTGGGAGTAACCATTCGCGAGATCAGCATAGCCAAGGCCGTCACCCAGCACTTCGAGGATATCGGCCACGACCCCAAGGTCCACGATACGACCTACGAGAACTCGCAGGCCCGCGAACGTACCCAGATTCTGATGGATGTGGCCAACAAGGAGAATGCCATTGTCGTGGGTACAGGCGACCTGTCGGAGCTGGCACTCGGATGGGCTACCTATAATGGCGACCACATGTCGATGTATGGCGTCAATGCCGGGGTGCCTAAGACGCTGGTGAAATACTTGGTATCGTATCTTGCTGGAACGATGGCTACCGACGTGTTGCTCGACATTGTCGATACTCCTATCTCGCCGGAGCTGATACCTGCCGACGAGCAGGGCAACATCCGCCAGAAGACCGAGGACCTGGTCGGCCCCTACGAGCTGCACGATTTCTTCCTCTACTATTTCCTGCGTTGGGGCTTCCGTCCCTCCAAGATTTATCTCTTGGCCCAGAAAGCGTTCGACGGTCTCTATGATGACGATGTCATCAAGCGCTGGCTGACCACTTTCTGCCGCCGATTCTTCACTCAGCAGTTCAAGCGTTCCTGCATGCCCGACGGACCGAAGGTGGGTAGCGTAAGCCTTTCTCCGCGTGGCGACTGGCGCATGCCTACCGATGCTTCTTTCGCTATCTGGTTGAAGGATATAGAGCGATAGATTATGATAAGAGAGAAATACAAAGACCTGTTTATCGACTTCGACGACACCCTTTACGACACACACGGCAATGCCGTCATCGCCCTTGCGGAGACCTTCGAGGCATTCCGTCTGGACCGTTATTTCGATGACCCGCAGACATTCTATGATGCCTACTGGACGGCGAACATCGACCTTTGGACGCGCTATTCCCGTGGTGAGATTACCCGCGACTACCTCATCGTCGAACGCTTCCGCCGTCCGCTCAGCGTTGGCAATGGCCTTGAAGTCAATGAAAATCTTTGCTTGGAAATGAGCGACCGCTTCCTCGATTTCTGTTCCTCGAAGCCCGGCGTGGTAGAAGGGGCGCATGAGCTGATGGAACATCTCCGTCGTCGCGGCTACCGCATGCACATGACCAGCAACGGCTTCCATGAGGTGCAGTATAAGAAACTTGCGGCCTGCGGCTTGCGCGATTATTTTGATACCATTATCCTCAGCGAGGATGCGGGAGTCAACAAACCATCGCCTCAGTATTTCGACTATGCCCTGCGCCAGTCAGGAGCCACACGTGAAAGCACCTTGATGATTGGCGACAACCTCCAGACCGACATTCTCGGTGCCCTTAATGCCGGCATCGATGCCCTTCTATTCAACCGTTGGGATGTCGATGTCAGCGAAAGTCCGCAGGCTCCCACCTGCGTGGTCTCAAGCCTGCGGGAGATTATGGAAATCTTGTAGTTTTGTGAAAAGTGTTAAGACCTTTTTACCCAGACTAAAGCACCCTTTTAGTCCGACAAAGTGACCCACTTAGTACGGCTAAGTCATAGAGTTGAGGTGCCTAGCTTATAGAGAATAAATATGCAAATGAAAACACAGTTAATTATTGAAAGAACTATTTTGAAGTTTTTTCAAAAAAGTCTGTGTTTTGATAGCCGAAATATGGTCTGCCGCATCAGATATGGCAAATTGTCAATCTTCTGTTATCCGGCTAATGGCGGCTCCAAACAATAGGTTTGGGGCCGCCAAACGACTCGTTTGGAGCCGCCATTCGGAATGAATGGGGGCTCCTTTTTGTGGATAGTGAGTACATGTATGGTACTTTCGTTCGAAAAATTGCAAATTAATTTGCGTTTTCGCTGACTTATTTGTACCTTTGCACCCGATTATGGGAAAAAAGATTGTTTTGATGGCGATGATGGTCATGCTGGCGGTGGTGGTCTGTGCACAGACAACTGCTAATGAGAGGCAGGCACGTCGCATCTTCAATCAGGCGTACAGTCAGGTTTTTGGCGAACAGGGAGCAACGCTCCACTATGATGTGAACATCATTGGTATCTACAAGACCAGCGGTACGATCTGGTATAAAGGAAAGAAGCAGAAGTTCATCGACGAGAAGGTGAATACCTGGAATGACGGAACGACGGCATACATGGCTTTCCGCAAGAAGAAGGAGGTGCAGATCCATCATGCCAATTCTGACAAGAAAGACAAATACAGCGGTAAGTTCAAGTTTGATGTCGATGACTTCAACTACAGCATTGAGGAGGACGGCGATAAGTTTCTGATTACGCTGAAGCAGAAGAAGACGGCGAAGGGAACTATCAAGGTTGTCAAGGCATGGGTAACGAAGAAAGGCTATGTGCCGGTGAGACTGCGCATCAAGGTGGCATTCATCTGGACGACCGTTAGCATCAGCAACTTCAAGTCGGGGGGTATCAGCGACAGCCTGTTCGTGTTCCCCCGCAATCAGTATAGCGACTGGAAATTCATTGATAAACGTAAAGAATAAGCATAAAATATTGTAAATAGGTTATGGGAGGTTTTTTTGGCTGTATAGCCGATAAGGAGTGCGTGAACGACCTGTTTTATGGCACAGACTACAACTCACACTTAGGCACTAAGCGTGCGGGCTTGGTGACATTCGACCCAGAACGGGGCTTCAACCGCAGCATCCACTCTCTGGAACGTGACTACTTCCGCTCACGTTTCGAAGATGAACTAGACTCTTTTCGCGGTCATCAGGGCCTGGGCGTCATTAGTGATACCGATCCGCAGCCCATTATCGTGAACTCACATTTGGGGCGTTACGCCGTAGTGACGGTGGCCAAGATCAATAACCAACGAGAGATTGCCGAGGAACTGTTGGCACAGCGCATGCACTTCAGTGAGATGTCGGCTAACAATATTAATCAAACGGAACTGGTGGCCCTGCTTATCAACATGGGCAATTCGTTTGTGGAGGGCATTAATAATGTCTATCGCAAGATTGAGGGCTCATGTTCGATGCTGATTCTGACTGAGGATGGTATTATTGCCGCCCGCGACTTTTTGGGAAGAACTCCCATCGTGATAGGTCATAAGGAGGTGCACCGACTGACGCCTATCGGTACCGAAGAAGTCATTAAGGCTCACGCCGTGACCAGCGAAACGTGCAGCTTCCCCAATCTGGACTATAAGGTGGTGCGTGATCTGGGACCAGGCGAGATTGTGCGTCTGAAGGCCGATAGTATCGAGGTGTTACAACCCGCCTTTGAGCACGAGCAGATTTGCTCATTCCTGTGGGTTTACTATGGCTTCCCTGCCAGCGACTACGAGGGCATCAACGTTGAGAAGGTGCGCGAGGATAACGGTCGCAAGCTGGGCGAGAGCGACGAGACGGAGGTTGACTGCGTCTGTGGCGTTCCTGACTCGGGCGTAGGTATGGCCTTGGGTTATGCCGAAGGTAAGAAAGTTCCCTATGAGCGTGCCGTGCTGAAATATACGCCGACGTGGCCGCGCTCGTTTACCCCTGGTAATCAGAGCCGTCGAGACTTGGTGGCCAAGATGAAGCTGATTCCCAACGGTGCGCTGCTGAAAGACCGCCGCGTGGTATTCTGTGACGATAGTATTGTGCGTGGTACACAGTTGCGTGACAATGTCCGCACCTTCTTCGAGTATGGTGCGAAGGAAGTTCACTGCCGCATTTCGTGTCCGCCACTGGTCTATGGCTGTCCGTTCATTGGCTTCACCGCCTCGAAGAGCGACTTGGAGCTGATAACTCGTCGGATTATCCGCGACTTTGAGGGCGACGACAAGAAAAATCTGGAGAAATACGCACAGACCGGTTCGCCCGAATACAATCGCATGGTGGCAGAGATTGCCCGCCGTCTGGGACTCACAACTCTGAAGTTTGCCAAGCTTGAGGATTTGATTGAGGCTATCGGCATGCCCAAGTGCAAGGTATGTACCCACTGCTTCGACGGCACGAGCTACTGTCATAGCCCTGAATCGGAGAAGTTTTTCTAAAAAATAGGAGTGTTATGCATACGAGAGAAGAGAAGCTTGAGGCCTTCGGACGGTTGCTCGATGTGCTGGATGACCTGCGGGAGAAATGTCCGTGGGACAGGAAGCAGACGAACGAAAGTCTGAGACCGAACACGATAGAAGAGACCTTCGAACTGTGCGATGCACTGATTAACGACGACCGAGTTAATATCTGCAAGGAACTGGGCGACGTGCTGATGCATGTGATGTTCTATGCCAAGATTGGTTCCGAGACTGGCGATTTTGATATGGCCGACGTATGCAATAAAGAGGCTGACAAGCTGATTTTCCGCCATCCGCATGTCTACCCGCCCAAGCAGGATGCGGAGTTTACGGATGCAAAAACCTCTGAGCAGGTGCTCCAGAATTGGGAGCAGATTAAGCTGAAGGAGAAGGACGGCAACAAGACGGTGCTGTCGGGAGTTCCTACGGCGCTGCCTTCGCTCATCAAGGCCTACCGTATTCAGGACAAGGCCCGCAATGTAGGATTTGATTGGCAGAAGAGAGAAGGCGTTTGGCAGAAGGTGCATGAGGAACTGCGTGAACTGGAAGCAGAACTGGCCAAGGAAGATAAGGAGAAGTCGACCGACGAACTGGGCGATTTTCTGTTCTCGGTCATCAATGCCGCACGGCTCTATAAACTGAATCCAGACAATGCGCTGGAACGGACCAACAAGAAATTCATCTCGCGCTTCGGCTATATTGAGCAGCACAGTATCAAGGCAGGCCGTCCGCTGACTGAAATGTCGCTTGAAGAGATGGATGCCTTGTGGAATGAGGCCAAGGAACAGGAGAAGAAGGAAAACTAAATTAAAAACTATGAAAGATATGAAAAAGAGTGTATTTGTCGTATTGGCAGTTGTCATGGCAATGTTCAGCTGCGGAAAGAAAGGCCAGCAACAGCCTGTAGAGCGTGAAGCTGACACCTCAGTAGTGGTCAACATCAATCGTGATTCCATGCTCTATGGTATCTGCGGTGAAGGTTCGGCCATGAACACACTGCAGTTGCTGACCGATGTGGGTGACACCATCACTTTGAGTATTGCTGAGGCCAACGAGAAAGGCCAGTGCTTTGGCGGCTTTCAGGCTGGCGACCGCATGGCCGTCTTGCTGAAAGACAAGACAACGGCCAAGCTGGTTATCAATCAGTCGGCCATGTTGGGTGATTGGGTTATGCCTAATCCTCTTGACGGTAGTTCCGAGATGGGTATCCGTATCAAGGAAGGTGGTATCTGCGAGAGCATTGACCAGCCGACGATGATTTATCGTTCCTGGAGACTCTTCAACGGAAAGCTGGAGATTATCGCTGTACGTGAAGGTGGTGGCGACATGCAGGAGACAAACCTGTATGACATTGTGGCCATTGGTCCTGACACCTTGATTTTCAAGGATGCTGAGGAGACGTTCGAATACAGCCGTCAGGTGGAACATCACTATAGTGTTGACATAGAGTTGGAGAAAGCCTCTGAGGACGACTACAGAATGTAAAATCGTATTGTGGAACCGTTCAGAATACATATCTTAGGGTGTGGCAGTGCACTGCCCACCCTTCGTCATTATCCTTCCGCCCAGATTGTTGAGATTCGGGATAAATTGTTTATGGTCGATTGTGGCGAAGGTGTGCAGATGCAATTGCGTCGTTGCCGGGTGCGTTTCACCAAGGTGAGCCATGTGTTCATATCTCATCTGCATGGTGACCACTGTTTCGGACTTATAGGCATGATTTCCACGTTCGGACTTTTGGGCCGTACGGCGAAGTTGCATATCCATGCCAATGAGCAGTTGGAGGACATGCTGAATCGCCAGATGGCTCTTTTCTGCCGTGACCTGGGCTATGAGGTGGTCTTTCATCCCATTGATGCGTCGCGGCAGGAGGTCATCTATGAAGACCGTTCGCTGACTGTTGAGACTATCCCGCTGACCCACCGGTTGCCCACCTGCGGTTTCCTGTTCCGTGAAAAACCGCTGTTGCCGCACATCCGTCGTGAGATGATCGACTTCTACCACATCCCTACGTCCCAGATTCAGAACATTAAGAACGGTGCCGACTGGGTGGACGAAGACGGGGTGACGGTGCCTAACAGCCGATTGGTGCTCCCTGCTGAGGCCCCCCGCAGTTATGCCTATTGCAGCGACACCCGCTATATGCCCGAGCTACACCAGTTGCTGAAGGGTGTTACCACCTTGTACCATGAAAGTACCTATGGCGAGGACAACCTGCAGATGGCCCAGAAGTATAACCATTCTACGGCGCGCCAGGCAGCGATGGTGGCCCGTGATGCTGGCGTCGGCCAGTTGGTGCTTGGACATTACAGCTCGCGCTATGAAGATGAGAACGTGCTGCTGAAAGAGGCACGGGAAGTGTTCGAAAATGCCCGTTTAGCCAACGAATTAGACGTTATCAACGTATAAATCGCGTTAATATTGCTTTTTTTGCAAGAAAAATTTGGAAGTTTCGGGGAAAAGTCGTATATTTGCACAAATAAATATATGCATATATGAAAAGAAAGTTACTTATATTGTCAGTTGTAGGTCTTTTGACGGCCATGATTCCGTCTGCTGCACAGGCTTCTGAAATGAACTTCGCCGCTTCTGAGCAGGTGGACGAGCAGATAGAAGTCAGTGTTGAGGGACAGACGGTAAACGTCACGGGGGCTATGGGAAAGCAGCTGATTGTGGTATCGCTGACGGGGCGTCAGGTCTTGGCTGTCAAGATTGAAAATCCTGCCCAGCGTGTTGACTTAAACATTCCGAAAGGTTGCTATATTCTGAAAATAGGCAAGGTGGTAAGAAAGATTCAGGTGCGCTGATTGGTTCCGCATTTGCATTCTTCTTATTGCTGTTGACGGGTTGTTCAGAATCACCAGCCCATCATCATGGAGATATGTCGTTAGATTCCTTTAAGGAGTTGAAGATAAATGAATATGTTCTAAACTCTCTTGCAATCAAAGAGAATTTGGAGCATATTTGTGTTAATGACCATGATGCCAGCTATGCAGCCAAGCAGACCAAACGCTATTATCGTGCAGGTGCCTCCCTGCTATGGGTTGACTACCAAGGCGTCGATGAGCGTGCAGACACATTGGTATCGGTGCTTCGAGACAAACTGCCTGGAATGGGATTCTCGGAAAAGGTCTTTCATTTGAATGAGATTGCCGACGATATTGTGCGGATGCGTACACTCAATTTCGATGAAGCCAATCCGGCCAACCAGGTTGCTGCACGACTGGATTACCAGCTGACGAAAGCCTATCTGCGTTATGCTGCAGGACAGCGTTTCGGCTTTGTTAATCCCGACTATGTACTGAACCATAATGATGCAAGTAGCCAGGACTCAACGGGTAAGGCACTGACCTATCGCCAGTTGTTTGATGTGGACATGGAGCATCCAGGTGATTCATATCTCCATCAGGCCATTCGCCGGGTTACTCCCGACAGCATTGGTTCTTATCTGCGTAGCCTGGAACCGACGAACTCCCTTTATACCCAGTTGCAAAAGATGCTTCCCACGGCATCGGCTGCTATGCGCCAGAAGATACAGGTGAACATGGAACGTTGCCGCTGGCGTGAGAAACAGGTGCCTGAACCAGGAGAGAAATATGTGATTGTGAATGTTCCTGCCTTCCATCTGTGGGCTGTCGGTTCTGACTCAATTCTCGATATGCGTGTAGCCTGTGGAGCCGTCAAGACCAAGACTCCGCTGCTTTCCAGCAAGATAACGCATATGGAGGTCAATCCGGAATGGGTTATCCCGATGAGCATTATCCGCGATGATGTAGCCCGTCACGGAGGCGACTCTTCCTATTTTACCCGTCATCACTATTACATAACAGACCGCAAGACCGGTAAACGCTTGGCGCCAACGGCAGTCACTCCGGCTATGCTGCTTAGTGGCAACTACCGTGTGACTCAGGAGGGTGGGGCAGGCAATTCTTTGGGACGTATTATCTTCCGTTTCCCCAATAACTTCTCTGTATTCCTGCATGACACGTCCAGTCCCGGTGCTTTCGGACGCGACAACCGTGGTGTTTCCCACGGCTGTGTCCGTGTGCAGCGTCCCTTCGATTTAGCGTTGTTCATGATGGAGAAAGAACCCGATGAATGGCTGGTTGACAAACTGCGTATCTCGATGGGTATGAAGCCTGTAACAGAACGCGGTAGGGAATATATGGACGAACTCGATTCCTCGCAACCGACTCCCAAACTGGTGCGCTGGCAAACAGTTTCTCCGCGCGTACCTTTATTTATAACGTATTATACCATCTTTAGAACTCCCGACGGAGCATTGCAGTACTATCCTGATGTGTACGGCTATGATAAGTCCATCGGTGAGGCGATGAAAACATATATCCAATGACAGACGACAAACTGCTCATAGAACAACTACTGAACCCCAAGACGCAGCGCAGGGCTTTCGAGACGTTGGTTCGCCAGTACAGTGAACAACTGTATTGGCAAATCCGTCGTTTCGTGCTGTCACATGACGATGCCAATGATGTGCTTCAGAATGTGTTCATCAAGGTGTGGCAGGGGCTTGGCTCATTTCATGGCGATTCAAAACTGCTGACGTGGCTTTCCCGTATTGCCATCAACGAGAGTCTTGATTTCCTCCGGCGGCAGAAAAATGTCATATCCATCAGTACCGACGATGAAGAAATTGGCGTGGCCAATACCCTGATGGCCGATGACTATTTTGATGGAGACGAGACCGAGGCACAGCTTCAGGAAGCCATCGCTTCCCTGCCAGAGGTACAGCGCACGGTTTTCCTCCTGCGCTACTATGACGATATGAAATACAGCGATATCAGCAAGATGCTCGGCACCAGTGAAGGAGCCCTCAAAGCCTCCTATCATATCGCCGTGAAGAAAATATCTGATTTTTTTAAATCACACGATTAAACCTTTTAAAATAATAAACGTCAATAAGATATGATGAAAGAAGAATTGTATATTAGAAGCCGAATGGGCGACAAAAATCCTTTCCGCGTGCCCGAAGGTTATTTCGACAGTTTTGCTGCCGGGATAATGGAGAAGTTGCCGGAGCAGGAGAAGCCTGTGAGGAAAAGTCTGATAATCAGGCTCAGACCTTTGATGTATGCTGCTGCTTGCTTGATGGTAGCTATTTTTACCGTGGCAGTCTATTTCTCTGATTCTGATGCTGCAAGCCCTGAGGTGGCAACTGTTACCACACCCACAGAAAGCTATGTGGATGATGCTGCAGACTACCTGATGGCCGACAACATGGATATCTATGCCTGCTTAGCAAGTGAATATTAAGAAACGGCAATGAAAAGAGTAACAGTTATATTGCTTAGCATGGTCATGACGATTACCGTTATGGCACAAACTGGTCAGGGCTTTCAACCGGGGCAGAGGTTTCAGCAGGGACAAAGGTTCCAGCAAGGACAGAGAGCTCAGCAGGGGCAGCAGGGTCAGCGGCCCCAGCAGAATCAGCAGATGAAGTTCTCACCTGAAAAGTTTCAGGCTGACCTTGAGCAGTATATAACCAAGAAAGCCGGTCTGACCCCACAGGAGGCTGCCAAGTTCTTTCCTATATATAAAGAGATGCAGTCTAAGCAGCGTGCTGTCTATGAACGGCAGCGCCAACTAGGATGGGTAAAGCCTACCGACGAGAAAGGTTGTGAGAAGGTAATTCGTCAGCGCGACGAGTACGACTTGGAGCTGAAGCGTATTCAACAGACTTACCATAACAAATTCCTTAGCGTGATTTCTGCATCAAAACTCTACGACGTGTTGAATGCAGAAGACCGCTTCCATCGCCAGATGCTTCGGGGATGGAATCCAGGGAGATAGAAATATTTTATTTCCGTTTGAATGGCAGGGTTTTAGGTAACTTCTGCCATTTTCCGTTTTTAGGCACTTTCAGTGTGCTTCCCTTCTCCTGTTTCAGCTCACAGACGGAGTCATTCTGCCAGGTGAGTGTTGCCGTCAAGTCTTCGCTGCCATAGTCGTTGACGAGGCTAAGGGTGGCAGTATTCTCGTTCTTGATTTTCGCAGAAATGATGGGCCAGCAGAATGAGTTATTCTTCTTGCCCAGGAATCCCGGCAACTGTCCGTAAAGTTCGTTCTCAGGAACAGTGATGGATTCACCGTAGAAATCAATCCTGAGATAGACTTCATAATCTTCGTTATACAGGTATCCCTTGAAGGGCTGTTGCTTGTCTTGGGCCGTAGCCAATATCGAAGTTAGCCCTAAAACCCCTATAAATAGTAGTTTTTTCATCTGTTTGTTGTGCTATTTTGCGGGCAAAGTTACAAATATAAATCAATAAATCTGTGAAACTCACAAAAATATATGTGAAAACATATTGGCTTTTTGAAATTTTTAAGTATCTTTGCAGCAGTTTATAATTATAACGAATGGGAAAAGAGCATTTAACCCCTGACTATATCTTTGAGTCGAGTTGGGAAGTATGCAACAAGGTTGGCGGTATCTATACCGTGCTATCCTCTCGGGCAAAGACGTTACAGGACAGAATGAAAGACAGGATCCTGTTTATTGGTCCTGACTTTTGGAAAGAAAAAGAAAATGACAGCCCTTACTTTAAAGAAGATAAGGCTTTGTTTGCTGACTGGCAATGGGAGGCAAAGGAAAACGGACTTCAGGTAAGGGTAGGGCGCTGGATGGTACCCGGCGAACCAATCGCTATTTTAGTTGACTTCAATCCGTATTTCGAAAAGAAGAACGAAATCTACGGTTGGCTGTGGGAACACTATCAGGTGGATTCGCTCCATGCCTATGGCGATTATGACGAGGCTTCCATGTTCTCGTATGCTGCCGCTTTGGTCGTAGAGAGCTTCTACAAGCACTATTTAAACAAAGAACAGAAGGTGATCTATCATGCTAACGAGTGGATGTGCGGACTTGGTGCGCTTTATATCAACAACAAGTTGCCGCAGGTTGCTACGGTCTTTACGACCCACGCTACCAGTATCGGACGCTCTATTGCCGGCAATCAGAAACCGCTCTACGACTACCTCTTTGCTTACAATGGCGACCAAATGGCTGGTGAACTGAACATGCAATCGAAGCACTCTATCGAGAAGCAGACGGCTTTCCACGTCGATTGCTTCACGACGGTGAGCGACATAACGGCCAAGGAATGTGTTGAACTGCTCGACAAGCCTGTTGATGTGGTGCTGCCCAATGGATTCGACAATAGTTTTGTTCCCAAGGCTGCTACGTTCACTAAGAAACGCAAGGCTGCCCGCCGTCGTCTGCTTGACGTGGCCAATGCTCTGCTCGGAGATTCGCTTGACGATGATACGCTGATTGTTTCGACGTCAGGACGTTATGAGTTTCGAAATAAGGGTATCGATGTCTTTGTCGAGGCCATGAACCGTCTGCTGCGAGATAAGGATTTGAAGAAGAAGGTGCTGGCATTCATCGAGGTTCCCGGTTGGGTAGGAGAGCCCCGCAAGGACTTACAGGAAAGATTGAATGATAAGAGCCAAAAGGTAACGGCGAAGAGTCAAGAGCCAGATGCCAACAGCCCGCTGGAAGTGCCAATGGTCACCCATTGGCTCCACAATATGAGCCATGACAACGTGTTGGGTATGATGAAGTACTACGATATGTACAACCGTAAGGAGGACCGGGTGAAGGTGATTTTCCTGCCTTGCTATCTCGATGGCAATGACGGTATCGTCAATCTGAGCTACTATGACGTGGTGCTCGGCAACGACCTCTGCGTCTATCCTTCCTACTATGAGCCGTGGGGCTATACTCCATTGGAGGCTGTTGCCTTCAAGGTGCCCTGTATCACTACCGACCTTGCTGGTTTCGGACTTTGGGCCAACGGCGTATTCGGACATTATGGGGAATTGGAGGACGGTGTGAAAGTGATTCATCGTACAGACTACAACTATTCAGAGGTGGCTGATGCCATCAAGGATGCAGTTGCGCAGTTCTCGGCCATGACGCCCAAGGAGGTGGAGGGCTGTCGTAAGAAGGCTGATGCCTTGTCAAAGAAAGCTCTTTGGAGTGAATTCATCAAATATTACGATACGGCTTACGATATAGCCTTACAAAAGGCTGAAGCCAGAAAATAAGATTATTAAAACATAAAATAATTAAGTTATGAAAATTAAAGCTGATTATGCAAACTCTCCTTTATGGAAAGTGTTGACTGTCAGAGCCACACTTCCCGAAGAGTTGAAATGTTTGGACGAGATTGCCCACAATATGTGGTGGGTATGGAATTGTGAGGCACGCGACCTGTTTCGTGCGCTTGATGAAGAAATCTATCACGAAGTAAGACATAACCCCGTGATGCTGTTGGAGCGTCTCAGCTTTGAGCGTAAAGAGGCTATCTTGAAGGACAAGGCCTTGATGAAACGTATCAAGGATGTCTATGCCTCATTCAAGGCATATATGGGCGTGAAGCCAGATGCCAAGCGTCCTTCTGTGGCTTATTTCTGCATGGAGTACGGTATGCACTCAGCTCTGAAGATATATTCGGGTGGTCTGGGTATGCTGGCCGGTGACTATGTGAAGGAGGCTTCCGACTCTAACGTCGATATGTGTGCAGTTGGTTTCCTCTATCGTTTCGGTTACTTCAAGCAGAGCCTGTCGATGGACGGTCAGCAGATTGCCAACTATGAAACCCAGAACTTTGGTTCCCTGCCTATTGAGCAGCAACTCGACAAGGATGGCAATCCGATGGTGGTTGATGTGCCTTATACTAATTACATGGTTCATGCGTATGTGTGGCGTGTCAACGTCGGTCGTGTAAAGCTTTATCTGCTTGATACTGACAACGAGATGAACTCCGAATTCGATAAGCCCATTACACACGCCCTCTATGGTGGTGACTGGGAAAACCGTCTGAAGCAGGAGATTCTACTCGGTATCGGTGGTATGCTCTTGCTGAAGAAACTCGGCATCAAGAAGGATATCTATCACTGTAACGAGGGTCATGCTGCCCTCTGCAACTTGCAGCGTCTGTGCGACTATATCGAGGAAGGCTTGACATTCAATCAGGCTCTTGAACTTGTCCGTGCCAGCGGTCTCTATACTGTCCACACACCGGTTCCTGCCGGTCATGACTACTTCGATGAGGGACTCTTTGGCAAGTATATGGGTGGTTATCCTCAGAAACTTGGCATTACGTGGGACGAGTTTATCGGTATGGGCCGTACGAATCCTGACGATCATAGCGAGAAGTTCTGTATGTCGACCTTTGCCTGCAATACCTGTCAGGAGGTTAATGGTGTGTCGAAACTGCACGGATGGGTTTCTCAGAAGATGTTTGCTCCTATTTGGAACGGCTACTATCCCGAGGAGAACCATGTGGGTTATGTGACCAACGGTGTACACTTCCCCACCTGGGTAGCAACAGGATGGCTGAAGAATATCTACGAGAAGTATCTTGACCCGAAGTACATGAGCGACCAGTCAAATGAGAAACTGTGGGAAGGTATCTATAACTGTCCTGACGAGGTGCTCTGGACTTGGCGCTTGGATATGAAGCAGAACCTCATTTATTACATCAAGAATCAGTTCCGCGATACTTGGCTGAAAAATCAGGGTGATCCTTCGCGTGTGGTCTCTCTACTGGAGTCGATGGATTCCAACAGACTGATTATCGGCTTCTGTCGTCGTTTTGCCACCTATAAACGTGCCCATCTGCTGTTTACCGACCTCGACCGCCTGGCCAAGATTGTGAACAATCCCGATCGTCCTGTGATGTTCCTCTTTGCCGGTAAAGCTCACCCCGCCGATGGTGCCGGTCAGGGCCTTATCAAGCGCATTTATGAGATTTCGCAGCGTCCTGAGTTCCTCGGTAAGATTATCTTCCTTGAGGATTACGACTTCTTGCTGGCTCGCCGTCTTGTCTCGGGTGTTGACATCTGGATGAATACGCCGACTCGTCCGTTGGAGGCCTCTGGTACATCAGGTGAGAAGGCCGAAATGAACGGTGTTGTCAATCTCTCCGTCAAGGACGGTTGGTGGCTCGAGGGCTATCGTGAGGGGGCCGGTTGGGCGCTTACTGAAAAGCGCACCTACCAGAATCAGGGTTATCAGGATCAGCTCGATGCTGCTACCATCTACGGCCTGCTCGAGAACGAGATTATACCTCTTTATTATAATAAGGATAAGAAGGGCGTATCGAAGGGCTGGTGCAAGGTCATCAAGAATTCAATTGCTCAGATTGCACCTCACTATACCATGAAGCGCCAGCTCGATGACTATTACAGCAAGTTCTACGAGAAGGAAGCCAAGCGTTTCAAGGAACTCTCCAAGGACGATAACCGCTTGGCCAAGGAACTGGCTCAGTGGAAGGAAACCGTTGCAGAGCGTTGGGATGCCATCAACGTTGTCTCTGCAGAATGGAACTTCCCCGCTAACGGTGCAGAGGCTGGCCAGAAGTACACGCTGAAGTATGTTATCAATGAACAGGGCCTCGACGATGCCGTAGGTCTTGAGAAAGTGAATGTGCTGGTTGGTAAGGACGGTGAGGAGAAGGTATTCTCTGTTGAGCCGTTGAAGATGACCAATCACGATGGTAACAACTATACCTTCGAAGCTGAGTTGGCGCCTCGCCAGTTTGGTCAGTACAAGAGTGCTATTCGTATGTATCCTAAGCATAAGAACCTGCCTCACCGTCAGGACTTCTGCTACGTAAAGTGGCTGGAGCTTCCTAACTCATAAGGCATAGGTACTCCTATAAGAAAGCGGGCGAGGATTGTTCATCTTCGCCCGCTTCTTATATTGTCTCGTACTAGAATGTATTTATGAGGAAACCTATTAGTATGTTGAATTTGTCGAAAAAGTGTTATTCCTCAATGTGTGAGAGGGAATGGGCAAATGCGGTGAAGAAATTGGTCATGGTCTCTGCTGGGTAATAGCGGAAGTATTTTGCTGAGCGGCGTACGCTCCAGAGCATGGCCGACGAGTTCGATGTGTGTACGAAAATGTTTTTGCCCTGTGAGAAATACCAATCTTCGGCGTGAGAGTTTTTCTGTCGAATCATTTCACGTAGCTGCTGTTCCATGCGTTCGTCTGTGGTCGGTTGCATAAATGGTAATTCTGCTGGCTCGAAGTGTAGCATCTTGACCAGCATCACGGCTGTGAGCTGTGCCATCGGTTCGAGTTTTAATTGATGAATCCATTGGCCAAGGGTGGTGTGGTCTATTCTGTTTGCTGGCTGCCGTAGGAAGAGTCCCAACTCCGTTATCCGCTTGACAGGTATGCCTGCGTTCATGATGAAACGGCTGGTCCCGACAAGGTGTAGCAGTGCAGTGCGCGTCTCAGTGTTCGAATCCTCGGAGTCCAGTATATTCTGTAGCTTGTGGTTCAACACGGGGTTCGTCAAATGGTCAGCTTCCAACAGGTCGTTGGTGTCGTCGGCATCGTGACTGACACTCTGGCTCCATCGGTTCATCAGCTCTTCTGGCACTTGCACGAAGAATTGATCGCGGCAGCGCTCCACTCCTTTATAAAGAATCGGTGACACGTCGTGCATTTCCGACAGTTGGTACAGTCGGTTCCATTTCCAAGCCGAAAGAGGTTCAATGTGCTCTTCCGTACCGAAGGCTCCCGAGCGGAGCAAACGATAGAAATTTCTCTCTATGATGTTCATGAGTATCTTTTAGGGTAGCGTAGTAAGATGGCAAACAGGGCGGTAATGCCGATAGCAAAGGGATAGTAGAGGTAGGGGATAATGGCAATGGGGTTCAGACTGGCCAGCCCCGCAGCCATTAGCAACTGTGCACCATAAGGAATGAGTCCCTGGGTGAAACAAGAGAAAGTGTCGAGCAGGGAGGCGCACTTTCGGTTGTCGATTCCGAAGCGGTCACCGATATGCTTGGCAATACCTCCCACGGTGAGGATGGCCACCGTGTTGTTGGCCGTACACACATTCACCATCGACACCAGTGCTGCTATTGACAGTTCTGCACCGCGCTTGCCTGTGACATGGCGGGTGAGTAGGTGGATGATGTAGTCGATGCCACCACCTTTACGGATGACTTCCAACAGTCCTCCGGCCATCATGGTGATGATGACAAGCTCGCCCATGCCTATGATACCATCGCCCATGGCTCCAAACCATCCGCAGAGATCGTAGCTGCCGTTCAAGAGTCCGATGATGCCCGTGAGGATAATACCTAAGGTGAGAACTGCCATTACGTTCATACCGAAAATGGCGGTGATGAGTACTACGACGT
>Ga0265298_10005164_pt1 | contig 16478 bp, 16 predicted proteins | sample AusTroGonzalo_MG_3_FD_193486 | JGI IMG/M metagenome (GOLD analysis project Ga0265298, IMG submission 193486) | Bovine rumen microbial communities from tropical cattle in Woodstock, Queensland, Australia - Gonzalo_01 | ecosystem: Host-associated > Mammals > Digestive system > Stomach > Rumen ... | reverse complement strand
CGTCGGTTGAATGATCCCCCGTCCTTTGTCTTTCGCACTGAAACGAAACTCACCAACGGATTCGATGATATTTTCAACGATCCGATTTTGCAGGAAGCAATGCAAGTGCTCACAAAGAAGCAGTACAGCGCATTGTACTGTGCATTCAAAAGCGAGCTGAATACAAGTGAGATCGCCGAACGAATGAGTACCACCGTCCGAGCTGTACAGAAGCTGCTCCAACGAGCTTTGATAAAGCTGCGCGAAGAATATGTTTCGCTATTTGAAGAAGCCAAAGCGTGTGACTACCCGAAATGCGTCGAGCATAACTATGAGCGTATACTTCGGTTCTTTGAAGAGTATGAAATAATACTCACTCAGAACGATCCCGCGGCGTAAACCTAACCCCACAGCATTAGTTTGCTGTGGGGATTTTTCTATCTTGTTGATTGGTAAATATTGCCAAACAGGACATAAAAAACACTTGTCGGCTATACAACCTTACAAATTCACTGAGCTTGATAATAGAAATGTTCGTTTTTGACATTTCCCACCGCTATATATATGAAGGCAGTCCTCACACAAAAACAAGCTCGTTTTTGCCGCCGATAACGAAATCGGGTAGTTATCCCGCCGACAGCGGCGAACGCGATTGTCGAGCAACGTGGCGCGAGTGTGGCGGCATTGACGGAGAGAGAAAACACCGCTGACGGAGCAGTACAGGCGGCGATGGTATGAAATGCCAGCATCGCATTCGGCAGTCCGCCGAACGCTTGCCGGTCGGGGAGAACCCCGAACCCCCTCTCAAAAATCGCACAAAGAAAGGAGCGTGATACAATGAGAAAACGCAACAGAACGATCACTATCCGCTGTACCGATGACGAGTACGAACGGATACATCACAAAGCAGAACAGCACAGACTGTCACTCAGCGACTTCGTTCTCGGGTCGGCTATGGACAAGAAGATAATCGTAGCTGACGGACTGGACGAGGTCGCAAAGCAGCAGAAAGCGATCGGGCGAAATCTCAATCAGATAGCAATGCTGGCTCACGAGGGGCGGCTCCACTCAGTCCGACTGGACGAGCTGTTGGAGCAGCACAAAGCAGTTACCCAAGCCGTCTGCGAGATAGCAAAGGCGGTGAGATAGTGCCTATCATTCATTTCATCAACAACAAAACTCAGACCGCAGGCGGCATGAAGAATGTTCTCAAATATGTCAGTCGAAAGGAGAAAACGGTATCCGAGGACAAGTGTTTCGTGACGGGAGTCAACTGCTCGCCTGATACTTCCTCTTCCTTCTCCGATGTGTGCAGGGATGGCTGTTCATCTCGGAGCTTGATATGCTAATGGAATATTAAAAAGATGAATATGACGTATGGGATGAGAACGTTAGTCAGACAGATTTTAATACATTCCGATTGACTTTTTCTGCCTTCTGTGCTATAATTCTGGTGTAAAGCAGTCAAAACCTTCTTATTTACAAATCAGATTTATGGGAGGAGAATTATGGATACGGAGCTAAGATTGACACCAAATTTGGATAACATAATATGTGACGTTCTTAATGAAGAATTTGATGTTAAAACCTATGAAAAAGGACATTATTGGTTTTCTGAATGGAATAATCACTGCCGTAAGATAATTAAGATTTATCCGTTGAAAGGAAATTTATATCCTATATACTGGGGCTACAATTTTGATTTTATTCCCTGGGAACGCTGCTTTGTAGGTGTTAATCCCAAGCCTTGGAATGAAACAGGAAAACTTGTATATTATCGCACGGAAAAAGCTGTTAACATAGATTTTACAGGAACCCCTTTTCCATATATAGGATACGATTTTTATAATCCGAGTGCACAAAGCTATGAGGAACATTATGCGTTCAGAAACAAGTATTTCGTTCCGGCATACGTCACTGACTCGCCTGAGAATATTGAGCTGATCAAAACAGTAGTCAGAAGAAACATTCCTTTTATGCTTGATTGGTTTGACAGAATCAAGACACCTGAAGATATAATTGAAGAACAGACAAAAGTTATCAATGAGGATGAGAACGAGCATTGTTTTCCTTATTCTGCATATTGGGTAAGAGGATTCCTGAAGGCAAGGTGTCATGATATAGAAGGCGCTCTTTCAGATATAGCTTATGTGTATAAAAGATTTGATACACCGGAAGAAATACCTGAAAAGGTTATAAAAGCACTCTATAAAATTAATAAATTATGATATAGCGCATTAACTAAATAAACACTGAGCAGTCCTTTGGGCTGCTTTTTTCATGCCCTTACGAAAAGGAGCAGTCTGAGCTTAGAGCCGAGCTTGCTGAGCTCTCGAATCAACTCGACAACATGAGCTTACAGGAGAAGTATGTGCTTGACTTCATTGAAAAGGCTAAAGCTAACATCGAAATGAAGGAAGTAACTCCTGAACTGCTCAAGGCGTTCATATCACGTATCGAGGTCTATGAGAAGCCTGAGAAATACTCTCGGACTTGCGGTAACATGATACTGATACACTATACATTCCACTCAATCAACAGACCAACACCGATGTTAATCCCAACAGAAAACAAGACATTTGCTCAGGCAGCCTGCTAAAAGAGAAACCGAGTGGCTTAACACCACTCGGTTTACATAAGATTTTAATAAAGTTCCGTTAAGGACAGCACGCAATTGCTGCCGATCTTTTTTCTGTATAGTTCCGTTATTCTGAGATCATATCCCTGTCCTTGCAGATCAGCTTAATGACCGCAGGCCATATCACTATAACAAATAACATCATGATGAAGTTCTTTGCAAAAGCTCCCCAGTGCATACCGAATACAGCTTCCATGGGAGAACTGCCGAAGGTAATTATCAGCATGGTAATTGCAGCTCCAACAACTCCTGACACGATCGTTTTTGAACATAGTGACGGACTGTATCTGACCCATTTTTTCTCGGCATATCTTGCGAGGCAAAAGGCTGCGAGCCTTCCGGTACATCCGAAGCCGTCCTTCATCATGACCTTTGGATCGACGAGCAGTTCACCGTCCACAACACCGGTCGGATAGGGCTTCATGGCTATGTATACCAGAGCCGCTATACTGAATACTGTCCCGGCTGCCAGTACAATATCCTCTTTTTCAGGATAAGTCTGCAAATATCCGAACAACCTGTACATTTCTGAGATCACCGCAGTTCCAAGAAGCATAGCCGCAAGAACATCTTGTGGAGTATGTACTCCCAGATAGTTGCGTGAAAAAGCGGTGAGAAGGATCAGACACACGCAAATTACTGATATCCATTTATGCTTTTTTCTGACGCTCACAGCCATACATCCGTAAATCGACACCGCGTTGGAGGTATGACCGCTCGGGAACGCGTATCCTGTAGCGGATCTGACAGAGTCGCCGGCAGGAATGATACGGCTGTCCCTTATCCACGGTCGGTACACGCAGGCTGTCAGTTTTATAACAACAGTCAGCACTGAACTCAAAGCGTATGTTGACAGCGCGTACAGTCCGGCTCGTTTATCTGCACACCAGTATATGAAAGCAGGTATAAGTATTAAAAATGAGACAGCAGACAGTGATACCAGCTCCATAAACGGCGTCAGTGCATCATTGATCCGTTCTCTGAAATGCTGAAGCATCAACAGGTATTCAATATCCATTGGGATCTCTCCTTGTTTTGACAGGCTTTTTATTTTCCATAATGTGACTTTGTCACAGAAGTTCAGGCACGTATGATATATAATATACTCGGAGGCGATGATATGAAACGGAAAGCAAGTGTTGATAAAAGTCTTTGCGTAGCCTGCGGCTGCTGCGTCAAGGTATGTCCGAGGGCAGCTATAAGCGTACCTAACGGTATAAACGCAGTCATTGATGAAGCACTCTGCGTGGGCTGCGGAAAATGCGCAAAAGAATGTCCCGCAAGCGTTATATCACTGGAGGAAGCAGACAATGAAAGCTAAGAAAAAATGGTACGATCATCTCTGGATATTCTCTCTGACTTACCTGATACTCGGATTTGTGAATATCCTCTTTGCATGGCTTGGAATGATATGCTTCATCGTTCCGCTTGTCATATCAATATGCTGGGGAAACAAAGCGTACTGCAACAAATTCTGCGGACGCGGACAGCTCTTTTCAATGCTGGGCGGACATTTCGGGCTGTCACGTAAAAAGGATATGCCAAAGTGGATGAAGTCCAAATACTTCCGTTACGGATTTCTCATTTTCTTCTTTACTATGTTCTTCATTATGCTCTGGAACACCTATCTTGTATTCGCAGGTCAGCGTCCTCTCGGACAGAAAATAAAGCTGCTGTGGACCTTCAAAGTGCCGTGGCACTGGGCTTATCACGGAACAGTATTCTCGGACGGAGTTGCGCAGTTCGCATTCGGATTCTACAGTATAATGCTCACTTCGACAATACTCGGCTATGTTACAATGATACTCTTCAAGCCCCGTTCATGGTGCGTTTACTGTCCTATGGGCACTATGACACAGCTCATATGCAAGGCAAAAAAACGTGACGAAGTCACAGACCGAAGCTGAATAATGAAGTATAATAAGTGTGTCCTCAATAACCGCTGTCATGCGGTTATTGCCCCGAACTTTGTTCGGGGAGCGCAAATTCTTTATAATTTGGGAATTTGCGCGGCACACTAATTGATGTCACGCTCATTTTGCCCTAAAGGGCAAAACAAAGTGCAAGAAATTTCTTCCATTTTATTATTTTCTTGCACTTTGACAACTCAAAAATGCCTTTAAAAATCTGTAATAAGGCATTTTTAAGTTGTTGAGCAGACATTAATAAAGATACAATAAAACAGAAAGGAAGTATTGATATGGCAGTTTTAAATGTTACAAAGGAAAATTTCTCAGAGGTAAGAGCAAGTAAAAAGCCTGTTCTTCTGGACTTTTACGCAGACTGGTGCGGTCCATGCAGAATGGTCTCCCCTCTCGTTGATGAAATTGCAGAGGATCACAGCGAGTTCACAGTAGGCAAGGTCAATGTTGATGACCAGCCCGAGCTTGCCGCAGCTTTCGGAGTTTCGAGCATACCAATGCTCGCAGTCATGAAGAACGGAGCAGTTACCGCTCGTGCAGTCGGAGCCCGTCCTAAGTCCGCTATCCTTGATATGTTAAAGGGTTAAGTCGCGCAGACGCTTCTTGTCAAGTATCTTCACGCCCTTACGTGAGACTTCAACTATACCCTCGTTAGCGAAGTATTTCAGCATCCTTGAAACCACTTCACGGGCAGAGCCTATGTACTTCGCTATCTGCTCCTGTGTGAGCTGGATATTGTCAGAGCCTATGCGCAAAGCTTCATCGTGAAGGAATATGGCAAGGCGCTTGTCAAGGCTCATGAACATTATCTGCTGCATTACCCACATAACGTCGGAGAAGCGTGAAACGGCTGTTTCAAGGGAGAATATCCGTATCTCCGGATTGCGTTCAGACACCTGCCTGAAAGCGTGACCGCTTATGATACAGCATTCGCTGTCCTCCTCAGCGTCAATGACGACTTCAAAGGTTATGGACTGCAAAACGCATGAGGCGGAAAGCATACACATATCCCCCTTATGCAGGCGGTACAGAGTGACGTCCTTGCCGTCCTCTGACATGATATACACACGGAGGCTGCCGCTGCGGACGAATATCACTCCCGAGCACTCGCTGCCGTTGTGGAGGTTAGTGCCTTTTTCGTATTGACGGACCGTGGAATTATCGCAGATATATTTACGGTCATCAGCTGATATTTTGTCCCAGAACGGGAATAATCCACTGTAGATCTCTTCAAACATAACTTTTCCTTTCGGAGGTAGAAAAATGAAAACTATAATCGTAGGCGGCGTTGCAGGAGGAGCTTCCGCAGCCGCAAGACTGAGACGTTTAAAAGAAAATGATGAAATAATCATTCTCGAACGCGGAGACTATATCTCCTTTGCAAACTGCGGTCTGCCGTACTTTATCGGCGGAGAGATAACCGACAGAAATATGCTCACCCTGCAGACTCCAGAGAGCTTCCGCAAACGCTTCAATATTGATGTGCGTGTAAAAAGTGAAGCTGTAAAGATATCTCCAGATACCCATACAGTCACCGTGCGCGATATTGATACAGGCAAAGAATATGAGGAGAATTTCGACAAGCTCATACTCTCTCCGGGTGCCGGACCAATTCGACCGAATATCTGTGGTATTGAGCTTCCTCATGTATTCACACTGCGCAATATTCCCGATACTATGAAAATAAAAGGCTTCGTCGACAACAATAAGCCAAAGAAAGCAGCTGTTGTGGGCGGCGGATATATCGGGGTCGAAATGGCTGAAAATCTTGTCAGCACAGGTCTTGAAGTATCAATAATCGAGCTTGCCGACCACCTTATCGCCCCGCTCGACGCTGACATGGCTGCAGATGTTCACCGCTATATCAGGAGCAAAGGTATCAAGCTGTTCATGAACAACGGCGTCACGGAGATAACTGATAATAAAGTCATTCTGCAAAAGGGCAGTATCGAAGCCGATATGGTCATAATGTCCGTTGGAGTCAGTCCCGAAACTTCACTTGCAAAGGAATGCGGAATTGTTCTAAACAGCCGCGGCAGTATCATCGTAAACAGCCATATGCAGACAAATTATCCAGATATTTACGCTGTGGGTGACGCTGCTGAGGTAAAGGACTTTGTTACAGGTACGCCTGCGTTCATACCGCTGGCAGGTCCCGCAAACAAGCAGGGACGCATAGCGGCGGACAATATCGCCGGTATACCCTCAGAATACACCGGCACTCAGGGCTCGTCAGTCCTGAAGTTGTTCGATATGACAGTTGCTGCAACAGGTCTGAATGAAAAGCGAGCCGCTGCCGAGGGTATCGACTATGACAAGACCTACACCTATTCCGCTTCTCACGCTTCATATTATCCCAATGCAACGAATATGTCCGTAAAGATCCTTTGGGACAGGAATACACACAAGCTGCTCGGTACTCAGATAGTGGGCTTCGACGGCGTGGACAAGCGTATGGACGTGCTTGCGGCAGCTATCCGTTTCGGCGCAGAGGTCACTGATCTGAAAGAACTTGAACTCTGCTATGCGCCGCCGTTCGGAAGTGCAAAGGATCCCGTGAATATGGCTGGATTCGTTGCCGATAACGTCATAAACGGCACAGTGAAACAGTTCTTCTGGCACGATGTTGAGAAGCTTCCCCGTGACGGAAGTGTTACTCTTCTTGACGTGCGAACAAAGACTGAAATTGCCCGCGGAATGATAGACGGATTTATCAATATCCCTCTTGATACTCTGCGTGACAATCTTGACAAGCTGCCGAAGGACAAGCCTGTTTATGTTCATTGCCACAGCGGTCTGCGTAGCTATATAGCCTGCCGTATCATGATCGGGAACGGCTATGACTGCTATAACCTTGCAGGCGGCTGGAGGCTGTATGAGTCCGTTATCAACGACCGTACAGTTCCGGAATATATCTGTACCGAATGCAAATAGTTCCTGTCTGTGTAACCTTCGGAAGGGATTTTACGGTCAGAATGCTCTTTTCTCATCATACGTTCCTTTCAGTATTATAGCACATATATTGCAAAAATACAACAGCGGCAGCCATACGGCTGCCGCTCCTTTTTGTGTATCATACTATGTTTGGGACTATACCGTGCCTGATATGCTTGCGGTAGAAAAGATTCACGCCGAAGTAGAACATGGCTGTGAACGGTCGCCTGAAAAAATTCCGGGTGAATATCGTGCGCTTCAGTATGCACCTGTAGGAATACACCTCGTTGTAAAGCTCCCAGTAAGCCCTGGTGAGCTGTTCGGGAGTCATATTCTTAGGGTAGTGTACAGCCTCACAGGAGTTGTAGGAGTACATATCAGTGTTGTAAATCCTGTTCTGCTCCTTCATCTCGTTGTAATACTGGGTGCCTGGGATAGGCGTCAGGATATAGAAGCGCGGAACGGTTATGTGATTTCTCTCCACGAAGCCGGCAGTCGCCTTTATGGATTCAAGAGTGTCGCCCTCCGCGCCGACTACCATTTCCGTAGATATATCTATCCCGTGCCTGCGTATCGTGTCAAGCTGTTCGGAGTAGCGGTCGGGGTGAGCCCACGCCTTCTGCATACCAACAAGGCTCTCACGGGTTATGCTTTCGAGCCCGAAGCTCAGTACGTAACAGCCGCTGCCGGCAACTGCGGTGAGCAGCTCCTCATCCTCGGCTATATCAATGGAACACTGGGTCATCCATTTCATTTTCAACTTCTTTATCTCGTGACAGAGCTCAAGGGCGTAGTCCCGGTTTGAAAACAGGTTGTCGTCGAGAAGCAGGAACTGCCTGAAACCGAGCTCCCTGACACGTTTGATGTCCCTTATGACATCGGGTATGCTGCGCTTTAGGTACTGTCCGTGATAAAGGCAGTATATCGAGCAGAAACTGCACGTCTTTGGACAGCCCCTGCCAGCCTGTACCGGCAGGAAGTTGCCTATTTTCTTTCCAAGCAGCAGTTCGTATCTCGGCAATGGAGTAACGAGCTTTGTCAGCTTTTTCCGGTATGTCTTTTTAAGGCAGCCATTGAGGTAGTCACTGAGCATTTCGCCCCATGTCTCCTCGGAGTCGCCGATCATCACGGCGTCGCAGTATTTCTGCGCTTCCTCCGGCATGAGCGAGACCATATACCCGCCAAGAACAACTGTCTTGCCAAGTTCACGGAAGCGCTCGGCAATATCTATTGTACGCATTACAGCGTGCCCCATACTGCTTATGCCTATCAGCTCCGCGTCGGTATCGAACGGCACGTCCTCGATCGTCTCGTAGCATAGCTCCACCTCGAAGTCATCGGGAGTGAGAGCCGCCAGCAGAGGAAGTGCCAGTCCTACGAAATAGAGCTTCTTTTTCTTGACGAGGTTGCCGTACTGGTCATAGGGAGTGGGCTGTATGAGCAATATCTTCTTTTTCATTATCTCACCTCATTCAGAAGCTGAAAAGCCTTTTCAGCCTGACAAGCAGCACCTTTATGATGAACAGCATACTCCGCGGATAGTTGTTGTCACTGTAGAGCGGCGATCTCCTGTTCTTCCACGCAAGCTTCAGCGAGAGCCTGTAGTATTCCAGCGTGAATCGCGTCACGCTCATGTGTTCGGGTCTGAGCAGGCAGTGAAAGAGATCCTGCTTAGTGACGTCACGGGAAATGAGTCTGTCCTTGTAGCCGCTGTACACAGCCGAACCCTGCATGGGCGTGAATACTGAAACTGTTGGTATGATGTCACGCTCGGCTATCCAGTTGTACAGCCGCCTGAAATCGGCTTTTGTCATGCCCTGATGGACTATGAACAGCCCTGCGCAGAAGATGTTGTTCTCCTTTAGTATGCGTATGCATTCGAGATTGTCGTTTGCGGTGGTGTGCTTGTTGTATGAATCAAGTTCACTGTCATCGGCGGATTCGAGTCCCACCATGACGAGTGCGAGCCCTATCTCTGCAAGCTCTTTTATTATATCAGGGTTGTGAGCGATGAAGTCAGCCCTGCCGTATATGAGGTACTTCCTGCGGATACCCCTCTCGCGGACGAGGCGTATGAACTCCAGCAGATAATCGCGGCTGACGAGAAAGTTATCGTCTGTGATATGTATGGCAGGCACGTCAAGTGAGGCTATCTCATCGACAAGGCTCTCCACGCTCCTGCAGGCATAGCGTCCGCTGTTGCGGTTCGTACAGAAGCAGAAGTTGCAGTTCATCGGACAGCTGAAGGAATTCTTCACCAGCGCCAGCGGCTTGAAGCAGAGATAACGGAACTTGTCCTTATTGCGGTAGAAGTAGGTGCGGTCAGGCACTGGCAGAGCTTCAGGGCTTTCGACCACCTTTGGGTTGACCTGCCATCTGCCGTTTTTTCTGTAGCAGATACCATTTATATCGTCTGTCGGTTCGCCCCTGTCGATACGTCTTACCAGCTCGGCAAGATTGTCAAGTCCGCTGAGGTGGTAGAGGTAATCTGCCTTTGAGCGGAAGTAGTTCCTGTAGTTTATCTCTACATTGGAACCGCCGAGGATTATCTTTATCCGCCTGTCAAAGCGCTTTATCTCGTCGCAGTAGCGTATCATCAGCTCCTGCTGAGTGATGTAGCCTGTAATGCAGACCACATCGGGACGTGTGCGCTTTAGCTTGCTGCGTATCGATGTGAGGTCATATCTGCGGTCATATATAGTCGCCTTGCAGCCGCATTTGCGGAATACGGTATAGAGGTATTCGAGTTCCAGCGGCTCATGGTCAACGAGGTTCGTGAAGCTGAATATCCCCACGGTCTCAGGTTTAATAAGCAGTATTTTCATAGCATCATCATTCGGGAGAGTTGCGGTACTTCCTGTTGAAAAGTCCCGTCAGACCCGCCCAGTATATTCTCGGATAATTCACGTAATAGAGAAAATCGAATTCGATCTTGAAAAGCAGCATCGGCAGTCTTGATGGCTTCATCAGTATGCTCGTACCTCCTGTGCGGCTGTATTTGTAGTTGTACAGCCTGTCCTTGTTCTCCTCGTAAACGGGAGTGCCCTTGAACGGAATGAGTATACTGAACAGCACCCATATCAGCTTTTCGTCGCGTATGAACTTGTTTATGCGCATGAAATCCTTGTGGGAGAAGTCGTAGTTTATGACAAAGAGCCCGACGCATACCATGTTATGGTCACGGAGTATGCGTATCGCCTGCTTGTTGAGGTATACGCTTGAATTCTTGTTGTACTTTTCGAGCGTCAAGTCCTCGACAGCTTCAAGTCCGACGAGCATATCGCGGAAGCCCGCTCTGTATATCAGCGGCATGATATCTGCACAGCGGACTATGCTGTCAGCACGCGCGAATATCATGAACGTCTTTCTGCACCCGAGGGCAAGCAGACGTGTACATATTTCTCTTACTCGATCCTTGTTGACAAGAAAATCATCGTCGATGATGAATATCTTGTCATTGCGTATGCTCATTATTTCGTCAATGACCTCATCAGTGGGACGCTCCCGGTAGGTACAGCTGTTGAACTGTCTCGATATGCAGAATTTACAGCTCTGAGGACAGGAAAACGACGTTTTCATCATTGAGAAACAGCCCTTTGCGAGTACGCGGAACTTGCTCCTGTTTTTGTAGAAGTGGCTCCTGTCGGGGAATATGCCGAAGCTGCTGACCGGCTCCCCCTTGGGATTTGCGACCCATTTGCCGTTCAGGCGGAAAGCGTGTCCCGTACACTTTTTCAGTACAAGCGGGTCAAAATCGTTCCTTACCGCAAGGCGGAAAGAGTCGAGCCCGTTGTCGTAAGAGAGGTAATCTATATCGCGTATCATGAAGTCCCTGTAGTTGATGATGACCTCGGGACCTCCCGCCATTATCTTCACCTCCGGACGTGCCCTGCGCAGCTTCTTTATCAGCTCCAGCACATACCACGCCGTATTCGACATGACGGAGAATCCAACTATAGTTATACGGTGCCGGTCTACCTTTTCGATGAGCCGCTGAAAGCGTCCGAAGGGACTTTCGATGCCCTCGTCGTGTATCCAGCACTGCCTTTTTTCCGCTTTCACGCACGCCATAAGATATTCGAGCCCGAGAGGTTCAAGGCTCGCCACTCTCCTGTCGTAGTGAACGCGCACGAACATATATCTTTCCATAGCTCAGAACCAGCCTTTTCTCATAGTATCATAGCCTGTTCCGCAAAGTGTCCTCATCATTATCTTAGGATATGTCAGGACGTGTATCCAGTAGTACCTCAGCATGAATTCAAGCGACGACATATTCGTGGGCTTGAGTGTGATGTGAGTTCCGTCGAGACGCCACGACCTGAATCCGACGAGCTGGTCTTTGTACTCTGCGTAGGCGTCTGTGCCCTTGTACGGAGTGAAGATGCCGAACACCACCCACAGGAGATTGTTCTCCCTGACGAACCTCATAAGATTGTGAAAGTCCTGCCTTGTGGCGGTGTGGCTGATAACAAACAGACCGTCACAGACTATGTTGTTTTTGAGGAGATTGCGTATAGCCCTGATGTTCTCGTCCCGTGTGGTCTGCTTGTTATAGTCGGTGAGCTGGTCGTCAGTGATAGCTTCCAGACCGACAAGTATATCCCTGAAGCCTGCCTTGTATGCGAGAGGAAGTATATCAGGGTTCGCGGCGAGGAAGTCCGCACGTGAATAAGCCATAAAGGTCTTTTTTATGCCGCGCCTTATGATCTCGTTGCAGAAGGTCGTCACGCGGTCTGCGTCGAAGAAGAAGGTGTCGTCCACGAACCATATCTTGTCATGGCGTATCTCCTGCACCTCGTCAACTACCTCCATGATACTGCGCTCGGTGTATTTGCCGCTGTTCATTTTGGTGCAGTAGCAAAAACTGCATCTGAACGGGCATGAGAACGAAGCCTTGCTCAGCGCGTACTTGCCCTTCATGAATATGAAGTTCTTTTTCAGTCCCTTGTAGAAGGCAGACCTGTCAGGCTTGTTTATGAAGCCGCAGACGGGAGCGCCTTTTTTCTTTATGGTCCAGCCCTTTTCTGTCCGGAAGCATATACCTGTCTGCTCAGCGAACACTTCTTCAGTAAGTCCCTGAGACCATATATTCTTCAGCGTGGAAAGTCCGTTGTCATGATATACGAGGTCGATGTACTTCGTACAGAATTCTCTGTAATTCAGCTCTGCCTCGGGACCTCCGACCATGATGAAAAGATGCGGATATTTCTCCTTCAACTGCTTTGCACGCTTTTTTATATAGTCTACGGTGTTGGCGTTGGAGTTGAAGCCGATGAAGTTGTAGCCGCCCTTCTCAATTATCCTGCACAGCCTCTCGAAGCGGAAGGTCCACGGATACTGGAACTCATCGTGGATACGGCACTTTATATGCAGTTCCTTTGCCAGCCCCGCAAGATATTCGAGACCGAGAGGTTCGAGATTCGCTACTATCGAGGTGTATTTAGGTCTTATCAGCAGTACCCTGAGCTTTTTTTCCATCACTTGCCTCCTATAAGCTTTTTCCAGTATTGGTTGTTCACCTTTACCGCCCCCCAGCTGAGCTTTAAGGTGTCATGCAGTCCGTATTTCTTTATCATGTACCAGCCGCTGACGGGATTGGCTGTTATTTTATAGTACTGCACCATTGTTTTCCAGTAATAGCGGCGCACGGATATATTATCAGGCCGCACAACAAGGTGTGCGAGATCCCACTTTTCGTATTCGTCCTCCCTGACGATGAAGCGCGGACGGTATCTCTCGTATATCTCCGTCCCCCGGAGCGGCGTCAGCGGCTGCAGGTTCACGAACACGAGACCGAGCCTCTTTATCCACCTGTACAGTGCGTCAAAGTCCTTTTTTGTCCAGTCGAGCCCGAGGATAAATGTACCATAACATTCAACGTCATACTTCCTGAGTATGCTCACGGCACGCTCGTTTATCCTGACATTCGTGCGCTTGTTGTAGTCGTCGAGCTGTCTGCTGTCGCAGGATTCCAGACCGACGATGACCGCACGCAGTCCTACCTGCTTGAAACGCCGGATAACGTCCTCGTTCGCGGCGATGAAGTCGGCTCTGCCGTAGATGAGGTACTTCTTGTGTATCCTGTTTTTTTCGAGCAGGTCGCAGAAGTTCAGTATCCTGTCCCTGCCGACAAGAAAGTCGTCATCGACAATGTATATCTCAGTCTCCTTTATCGACGAGAGCTCCTTCACTATGTCCCCGAGCGGACGGGCGAAGTATTTATCGTCCATTATTTGCCGGCAGAAGCAGAACTTGCAGTTGTAGGGACAGCCGTAGGAGGTCTTGATGAGAGTGCAGTTTCTATGGAACATATAGTAGTAATACCTGCGGTACTTTTTCACCTTTTCCCTGTCGGGACAGAGGTACGGGAAGCTCAGTTCCTTCTGCGGCACAGGCTTGTCCCTGCCGTATATGCAGGAAGTATCGGAAGCGGTCTTCCTGCCGCTGAGAGCGTCGAGTATCTCTATGAACGTGCGTATGCCGTTGGCGCGGATTATGTAGTCCACATACGGCGACTCAAAGTCCTGAGGATTGACCTCAGCATGAACTCCGCCGATTATCGTCTTTATGCCGCTGTCAAACTGCTTGACCTGCCTTGCGTAGTCCTTCATTATATTGACGTGGGATATGTAGCCCGTTATGCCCACGACGTCGGGACGGTATTTCTCCACGAAGTACCGGACGCTCTTCTTTTCGAGTATCATATCCACGATACGGCACCTGTGTCCGAGAGCCTCGATGTTTGAGGAGATATATTCAAGCTCAAGAGGCTCGCATATCATCACGTTCTGCAAGCCGATAGTTTCCTTGTCAGGTCTTGGTCTGAAGAGTAAAACTTTCATAGTCACACCTTGAAAACATTATATGTCGGAAAGTCGTATTTGTATTCGAGCAGATGCCTGCCGGCAACAGCGAACAGGTTCAGGAAAGGATTGGTATGGTGGGCATAGAAATACCTCTTTTCGAGGACTGCCCCGAACCTCAGCTTTGTCTTTTCAGAGGTCTGCCCGAGGTCTATAGTGCGGCAGCCGTTCTCTATGGCGTACTCCACTATCTTCAGGAGCATCATGTAGTACAGATCGGCTGTGTCATATTCATAGTCCATGCCGCACAACAGGAATATCAGCTCATTGCCGTTCTTTTTCAGCAGCACGAAACCTATGGGACTGCCGTCTCTGCTGAACACCAGTCTGTCTCCCTCGACCCGGTCGAAGAATTCGCTGCCGAGCTGTTCGAGCTTGTAGTCCGAGCGCTCGAAGGTCTGCAAATATAGCGGATAAATGTTGCATCTGCCGTCCTTTATAAGCTCCATATCCACGTCGCCACACCTTTTCAGCGCAAGGTTTAAACGCCGACGGTACGGACTCCGCAGACAGTTTATATATCCGCCGATATTTTTTACACCGTCGGATATGGTCAGTATGCAGGTCGGCAATGTCTCGCCGCAGGACATACCCTTCACCTTTATCCTTTCAGGTACGTTCAGCACAAGCTTGCAGCCCTTTATCGACTTGATGAATCCGAGCATGAAGCCGGGGTCATTGGTGATGTAGCCGCCTGAACTTAGCGAACACGGGAAGGCGATAGTCTGTATATTCATGAACAGCCTTGCCCTACCGAAGGTGAACAGATCCATGCGGTTGTCATACACGGTGAAGAACGCGAACCTGTCTCCGCTTTCGATGAAATAGTACCTCTGCGGCAGAGGATTTCCCTTTTTCAGCAGCGTCAGCATTTCCTCACTGAACGGATACGGCAGCTCTTCACCAAGCTCCCTCCGCACAGCTGGACTTTTCCTCAGCACACGGAATATCTCATCAGGCGAATCGCTGACGTTTACCTGCATATCACTTATCGATCTCTTTTTCATAAACAACATATCTCTTGTACGGTGTGTCGCAGAGCGCCTTGCAGAAGCTGTTGGAATCCTCGTTCTCGTCAAGTATCCACGATGTCTCCACGCGGTCACACCCGTATTTTTTCAATGTATCGAATACCCTGCTTATCAGGGCGATCGGCAGTCCCGACGAGCGGTACTCCTCAATGACCCCGTACTCCATGACCTTTGCGGTCCTTATACTTCTGCCGCGGAAGAGATTGCGGAAGAAGTGCTTTGTACCGAATATCTCCCCTGCCCCCGCAAGCTCGTTGTAATCGGGATACCACATGATGAAGCCGACCGGCTTGCCGTCCCTGAATGCGAAGATAAGCGAGTCCTCCTTCATGAAAAGGAAAAGCGTTTTCAGCATTTCGCGGTCGTCCTCATACCTGCGTCCGTAATAGTATCTGTGGTCAGAAAAGCACGCATTGTTGAGGTCTGTATAGATACGGGAGTATTCGTCGAAGCGCTTCCTGTCGAACGTCCTGAATTCATATGAGCGTTCAAGCTTCGCGATCAGCCTGCCGAACCTTTTCAGCCTGTCGTCGAGCGAAGCCGTGAAGTAAGAGTTCAGCTTTACCTCTTCACAGCCGAAGCTGCGGAAATAATCGTTGTAGTATTCCGGATTGCCCGGCGACGAGAATGAGTTCTTCTCATCGAAGTGAGAATCGAGCAGTCCGAGCCCGTAATTGACGTGCCCCGAAAGTCCGACCACCACCTTTTTGCAGCCGTGCTTCCTGCCGAGCTTTTCCACCTCTGACATCAGCAGCTCCACAGCCTGACCGCAGCCTGGAAGCGATTCAAAGAAGCACAGCTGAATATACTCGGGAAGCTCCTCGGTATACGCGGCAACACCGCTACAGAGGACATTTCCTTTGTCGGTCACAATAAGCGGATACACCGCCATGCCGCGTGTGAAGCTGAGCTTTCCCGAAAATATCTCCCTGAGCATGTAGTAGTTGTTGTCCACAAAGGTGTGCTGCGCCGAGTACAGCTCCTTCCGTGACCGCAGGAGCTGCTTCTGCTGTTTCCTGTCCGTTGCGGTTATGACCTTCATCTTCACTTTTCTCCGATGAGCTTTTCAACGTGTCCGCACATTTCGCCTACAGTGCTGAGATGTCGGAAA
>Ga0265298_10005163_pt1 | contig 16483 bp, 12 predicted proteins | sample AusTroGonzalo_MG_3_FD_193486 | JGI IMG/M metagenome (GOLD analysis project Ga0265298, IMG submission 193486) | Bovine rumen microbial communities from tropical cattle in Woodstock, Queensland, Australia - Gonzalo_01 | ecosystem: Host-associated > Mammals > Digestive system > Stomach > Rumen ... | reverse complement strand
TTCACCTCGTTCGAGACAGAATTCTCATCAATCAATACATTGTCGTATAACTCTTTATCTGCCATATCGCATCTCCATGAAGCACATCAGTGCTGGTCGATGAACCTTCCCTCGCCGGGGACACCGAAATACTTGCCGTCGTTCATGATGACCTTTCCGCGGAGGATCGTGGTGCGCACCTTTCCGTGGACCTCGAAGCCTCTGTACGGGGTGTAGTGCGAGGCCGAGTGTACATTGTCATCCGAAAGTGTCCAGCGGACGGAAGGATCGAATATGGTTATGTCGGCATCGGTACCGACTTCAAGGGATCCCTTGGTGGGGTAGATCCCGAAAAGCTTGGCCGGCTCGCAGCTGATCAGGTTCACCAGATCCGACATCGTCATGCCGGGGTGGTTCTCCCTGAACGTGTTCAGGAGGACCAGCATCTCCTCTGTTCCCGGGATGCCGGGATAGATTGTCCTGCAGTCGCTGCTGGAGAGCTTCTGATCCCTGGTGAAGGCGCAGTGGTCTGTGGCAACTACCTGGAACTCCTTCTCCAGAATGCCTTCCTGAAGAGCAACATTGTCTTTCTTCTCCCTCAGCGGCGGTGTCATCACATAGAGTGATCCGTCCGGACCGTCGAGCCTGCTCCTGTCAAGGAACAGGTAGTGCGGGGTTGTCTCGGCGTAGACCACGAGGCCTTTCTTCCTGAGTTCCCTGATTGCATTCAGTCCGCATTCGGACGAGCAGTGCACAACGTAAAGCGGGCACTCGGCCTCGAGCGCGATCGATCCGAAATGTTCGATGGCCTTGCCCTCGGCCTCGGCCGGTCTGAGCAGCGCATGGGATGCCGGGGAGAAGTCTCCCTTCCAGTTGTCGGAGATTTCCTCGATCATGGGGTTGAACTCGCAGTGGGCGCAGACAAGCATCCCGAGGCGCCTTGCATTGCGGAACAGATCCAGAAGATCGTCGCGGTTCTCGATCAGATAGCCGACATTGCGGTAGGTTGTGAAGATCTTGAGGGTCTTCACGCCTTTGGCCTTGAGCTTTTCAAGCTGGCTGCCGATGGTGCTGTCGTAGCCGTGTCCGTAGACACCCTGGTGCAGGGTGTAGTCGATGGCCATTTTCCCGGCCATCTCTTCCTGCCTGTAGGCAAGGCTCTGAAGCAGATCCTGACCCTTGTTGTGGTCAGCGAAATCGATTACGGTGGTCACTCCGCCGAAAGCGGCAAGCCGCGAGCCCTCCGGGAAGCTGTCGCAGGTGACTGTTCCCCGGCTGACAAGATGGTAATGTGTGTGGGCATCGATTAGGCCGGGCATGACATACATGCCGGCAGCATCGATGACTTCATCACCGGAAGACGGCTCGATGACGTCTCCGACAGCCTTGATGAGGCCGTCCTCTATCAGGACATCAGCCTTTGCTGAAGTCCTGTCGTCTGTGACGATTCCGTTCTTGATCAGGATTCTTTTCATTCGGCCTCCTTGAAGTTCTCCTCCAGGAACCTGAGGTCAAGTTCCGGATAGAGGACGAACTCGGACAGAAGCTTGTGCACTCGGCCGAGGGCACGCAGTTTCTCGTCTTCGTCAACCACTGCCTTGCTGCGGCTCGGCTGCCCGGCCTTTTCTCCCTTTGTTATGACCGCGGGTCTTGAATGGCGCAGGACATCCGTGATTATGGATGCGATTTCCTTCATCTCTTCGGGACCCATTCCCAATGTCGTTACGGCAGGGGTGCCGATCCTGAGGCCGCTTGTGTACCACGGGCCGTTCTTGTCGAACGGCAGCGCATTCCTGTTCAGGGTGATTCCGCATGAAATCAGGATGCTCTCCGCCTGGCGTCCGTTCAGGCCGAGGTCCGTAACGTCCAGCAGCATCATGTGGTTGTCTGTTCCGCCTGTCTGGATAGTGAGGCCTTCATCCATGAATGCCTTGGCAAGTGCCTTGGCGTTCTCGGCGATACGCTGGGCATATCCTGCGAACTCAGGAGTACTTGCCTCCTGAAGTGCTATTGCCTTGGCCGCCATGACGTGCGGAAGCGGTCCGCCGATTACAAGCGGACATCCCTGGTCCACGGATTCAGCAAAGCGCTCCCTGCAGAGGATCATTCCCCCGCGCGGTCCGCGCAGCGTCTTGTGTGTAGTGGTAGTCACGACATCAGCCCAGATGACGGGATTGTACTCGCCCTCGAGCACGCGGCCTGCGACAAGACCTGCAAAGTGGGCCATGTCCACCATCAGGACGGCTCCGCACTTGTCTGCAATCTCGCGCATCCTGCTGAAGTTGATCTTCCTGGGGTAGGCGCTGTAGCCGACAAGCAGGATCAGGGGTCTGATCTCCATGGCCTGCTTCTCGATATCGTCATAGTTCAGGAAACCGGTCTTGGGATCGACCGAGTATGAGTAGCAGTCGAAGAGATGTCCGGAGACGTTCATCCTGTAGCCGTGCGTGATGTGTCCGCCGCTGTAGTAGTCCAGAGCCAGCAGCTTCTGGCATCCTGTGCGCTCCTTGATCACGGCCCACTGCTCCCTGGTGAGGTCGGAGGGATTGGTGACTCCCATCTCGGCCAGCGACGGAACCTGCACCATGGTGTTCAGGATGGCCCAGTAGGCGCAGAGGTTGGCATCGGCACCGCTGTGCGGCTGCACATAGGCGTGTTCGGCTCCGAATACCTCGCAGGCGAGCTTGGAGGCATAGGCCTCGATGGCATCGACGTTCTCGCATCCGGCGTAGTACCTGTGGTATGCAAAGCCTTCGGCATATTTGTCCGTCAGCAGGTTGCCCATGGCCAGATGGCAGGCAGGGCTGCTGTAGTTCTCGCTTGCAATCAGCTTGAGATGACTGCGCTGGTTGCGCAGTTCGCCGACGATTCTGGAAGCCACGAGCGGGCTGACGGATGCCACCGTCTCCAGCTGTGCGACATAAGATACCATGACGTCATTGTAATCCTGCGGATGAGCCTGAAGGTATTTCCGAAGAACTGTTCCCATTCCTAAACCCCTTGATGATAAAGAAAAAGCCGTAGAAACGGCTCTTTCCCTGTGTCTGTAGTCTTTGACAGAATCCTTATCTGTCCTTGTCTTTCCTGCGGGAGATCACTTCCGCTGCCACATATGCTGGCTGCTGAGCCGGCTTTTCCTTGATGTTCTTCTCGGACTTTCTGCCCTTGCTTTCCTTCTTGATTTCACCACGTGCCATATGGACCTCCGTCAACGGATATCATCGATATCCGGTTAATGATACTACTATAGGGGCTGGTGCGTCAAACCCGACTCATCTTCCCGGCTTACCCTTCCAGCGCCATCATCTTGGCGCGGCGGCGGGCATGGCGCTCGTCCTGCGATGTCTCTGTGGAGATGTATGCCTTGACCATGTCCAGGACATCGTCGCTGTAATCGATCCTGCCTCCGAAGGCGATGAAGTTGGCGTCATTGTGCTCCTTGGCCATCTGTGCGGCAAAACAGTTCTGGGGCAGGGCGCATCGTATTCCGCGGATCTTGTTGGCTGAGATGGAGATTCCGATTCCGGTGCCGCAGCAGAGGATTCCGAATTCATAGCCGCCCTTGAGGAACTCGTCGCAGGCCAGCTTGGCCATGTCGGGATAATCCACGCTCTTGTTTTCGGCGGTTCCGAGGTAGTTGACCTCGTAGCCCTGTGCCTTGAGGAAATCGACGATTCTGGCCGTAAGCTCCACGGCTCCATGATCATTGGCTACTACGACTTTTGACATATCTGACTCCTTTTGTCGTCCGGACCTCAACCCATCGGTGCCGGCGATATCTTTATCACGTTGGGTACGTTTCTGATCGACTTGATGACCTTCTTGTACGATTCCTCGTCATCGCATTCCATGCTGAACGTTCCGACGAGGTTGCCCATCTCGTCCTCCATCAGGCTGCCCGAGACAAGGTGCCCGTGCTGGTTGCGGATGGCGGCCTCGATCTCGCTGAACAGGTCCTGCGTCCTCTTGCTGGTGACGATGAACTTCCTGGTGATGGTCTCCGTGGTCTCCCATTCGACGGCGATTCTGCGCTGGTCGATCTCGTTCATGTGCGGCAGGTTGGGGCAGTCCTCCCTGTGGACTATGATTCCGCGGCCGCGGGACACGTAGCCGACGATCCTGTCTCCGGGCGCCGGATTGCAGCACTGCGCGATCTGGATCATCATGTTGCGCTGCTTCCCTACGGTGATGGTGTTCTTGGACTGACCCTTGTACTGACGGACGATATCACCGGAAGGAATGTCCTGTGGAAGCACAGGTGCCGGATTTTTCTGGGCATCTGCCTCTTCTGCGGCTATCGCTGCCTCGATTTCCTTCTTCTTGGCGATGATGTTCTTGTCTATCAGCAGGTTCTCGTCATACTTGTTCAGCCAGGACCTGATCTTGCGTCTGGCGCCTGTGGTGTGGGCATACTTGAGCCATGTTACGCGGGGTCTTGCGTTTTTCTGCGTGACGATCTCTATGACCTGGGTGTTCTGAAGAGGCTGGCCCAGCGGGATTATGTTTCCGTTTGCCTTTGCGCTTACCGTATGGTTTCCGATCTCAGTATGGATTGTGTATGCGAAATCCAGGGCCGTGGATCCGATGGGAAGTTCGATTGCCTGTCCCTTCGGAGTGAACACATAGATGGTGTCCTTCAGCAACTCGCCCTTGATTTCATCCATGAAGGAATCGCTCTGCTCGATCTCAGTGTTCCAGCTCTTGAGCTTGGTGGCGATCCTGGAAAGCTGCTGGCTGTCCATGTTCACCCAGCTCTGGCTGCTGGCCTCGGATCCGCTTTCGGCCTTGTAGACCCAGTGCGACGCAACACCGTACTCGGCTATCTTGTCCATCTCGTAGGTCCTGATCTGGACCTCCAGGATGACGCCGTTCATGCCCATTATGGTGGTGTGCAGGCTCTGGTAGTTGTTGGCCTTGGGCATGGCGATGTAGTCCTTGAAGCGGCCTTCCATGGGCGGCCAGAGCTGATGGACGATTCCCACCAGCGTGTAGCATTCGGTGACCGAGTTGCAGATGACCCTGACTCCAAGGATGTCGAAGATCTCGTCCAGCTCCTTGCGGCGCTTCTTCATCTTCATGTAGATGGAGTAGGTGTGCTTCTCCCTGGATGTGATCTTGATGTTCTTGATTCCGTTGTCGATGCAGGCGTTTGCGATCTTGCGCTTGACGGTCTCCAGATACTTGGTGAACTCGCCGCGCTTGGACTGCAGGTAGTCCTGGATGTAGTTGTATGTGTCCGGCTTGAGCGTCTTGAGGCTCAGGTCCTCCAGTTCTGCCTTCATCCACGAGATACCGAGCCTGTCGGCAAGCGGTGCATAGATGTCCAGACATGCGCTTGCAATCTCCTTGGCGCGCGTCTGGTCCATGAACTGGAGCGTCTGCATGTTGTGCAGCTTGTCCGCCAGCTTGATGATGATCACCGGCATGTTCTTGCTCATTGCGATGAACATCTTGCGGATTGTCTCTGCCTCCGCAACGCTTCTTGACTGGCTCTTTATTACGGCGATCTTGGTGACGCCCTGGACGAGTTCGCATACGTTCTTCCCGAACATCTGCTCTACTTCCTCGGCCGTGGCGGAGGTGTCCTCGATGACGTCATGAAGCAGACCCGCGCACACGGTGTCGCAGTCCATGTTCAGCCTCATGGCAAGCGTCTCGGCAACCGCAAGCGGATGGATTATGTACGGTTCTCCGCTCTTGCGCTTCTGGTCTCCGTGCATCTCGTCAGCGAACACCGCGGCCTGGCGGATCTTCTCATAATCATCACCCGAGTAGTTCTTTGCAATCTTGCTAAGGAACGCCGTAATCAGCTCTTCATGTGGCATACGAGTATTAAATAATTATTTGAATCCTTTTACAACCCTGTCGTTGTTGCCCAGATCCTTGATGACCTCGGTTTCCGAAAAGCCGTTGTCCTTTAGGATCTTCATGGCGGACTGTCCCTGGTCGTAGCCGATCTCCATCATCAGAAGGCCTCCGTCGGCAAGACGGGCGGGCGCTCCGGAGGCGATTCTCCGCACGAAATCAAGGCCGTCGGGACCCCCGTCCAGGGCAAGTACCGGCTCGAACCGCACCTGCTTCTCGAGTGTGGGTATGACGGAACTTGCGATATACGGCGGGTTGGAGAGGATGGCATCGAAATCATCGTCCTTGACCGCTTCAAAAAGGTCTCCCACGGCAAAGGTCACGTCGATGTTGTCCTCTTCAATCAGTCCTGCGGCATTCTGCCTGCAGACCTCCATGGCCTTGTCCGAGACATCGGCAAGTGTCAGGAAAACCTTGTCGAAGCACTCCGAGAGCACCTTTGCCACGGAGATTCCGATGCACCCGGTGCCGCAGCACAGGTCCAGTATCCGCACTGTATCCTGCTCCTGGAAGCGTTCCACGATGTCCGCAAGGGCCTCCTCCACAAGTGTCTCGGTGTCCGCACGCGGAATCAGGGTGTCCTCGGTAACCATGAACACGCTCTCATAGAATCCGCGTTCTCCGGTCAGGTATGCCACGGGCATTCCGTCGGCGCGGGCCTTGCGCAGTTCTTCCAGTTCCGCCTCTTTTTCAGACGGCACCTGCTCGTCGGTTGCAAGTGCAAGCTGTGTCTGGGTTATTCCCAGGCAGGCGCAGATGAGAATCCTGGCATCGGCGGCAGGGGAGTCGCTGATGTCGGCAAATGACTGTGTGAATGACTTGTAGAGCTGCGGCAGCGTCATGTTGCTTCCTTGAGCGCCTGTTCTCCGGCGGCTACCTTGAGGGCTTCGATGACTTCCTGGAGCTGACCTTCCATGATCAGATCCAGCTTGTAGAGCGTCAGGTTGATCCTGTGGTCGGTGAGCCTGTTCTGCGGGAAGTTGTAGGTGCGGATGCGCTCGCTCCTGTCTCCGCTTCCCACCTGGCTGCGCCGTTCTTCGGCTCTTTCCTTTGCCTTTCTGCCTGCCTCCAGGTCATACAGTCTGGACCTGAGGACCCTCATGGCCTCCATGCGGTTCTGAAGCTGTGACTTCTGATTCTGGCAGATGACCACAAGGCCGGAAGGGATGTGCGTGATCCTGACGGCACTTTCCGTGGTGTTGACGCACTGGCCGCCGGGGCCGCCTGCACGCATGACATCGATCCTGAGGTCTTCCTGGCGGATATCCACCTCGGTTTCCTCCGCTTCCGGAAGCACGGCCACCGTGACGGCAGATGTATGGATGCGGCCGCCGCTTTCAGTCTCGGGGACGCGCTGGACGCGGTGAACTCCGCTCTCCCATCTGAGACTACCGTAGACGTCCTTTCCGCTTATGGAGAGCACGATTTCCTTGTAGCCGCCGAGCTCGGTGGCGTTGGAGCTGATCTCATCGATCTTCCAGTGCATGGACTCGGCGTAGTAGGAGTACATCCGGTACAGGTCGGAAGCGAACAGGGCCGCTTCTTCTCCGCCTGTGCCGGCGCGGATCTCCATGATGATGTTCTTGCCCTCAAGGGGATCCGGCGGAATCAGGAGCATCTTGCAGCGGCGCTCGCTCTGTTCTATCTGCTCTTTCAGAACAGGTATCTCTTCCTTGGCCATTGCTGCAATTTCTTCATCATCTCCACGGGAGAGGACATCGTTGTCCTCAAGAGTCTCCATCAGAGACTTGAGGTTGGACAGCTCCTCGACTATGGGTACCAGGTGGCTTCTCTCAAGCATGAGGCTCCTGTACTGATTCATGTCCTTCATGATCTCAGGGTCCGAGAGCCTGGCGTCAAGCTCCTCGAGCTGCTTCCTGAAATCCTCAAGTTTCTCGATCATCATCTGTCCTCCGGCACGAAGGCGAGCTTGGTCTGCTCAAGGATGGGCTGGGGAGGTGAGTAGAGGCTCAGGACTCCCATCGAACAGGCTTTGACGCACGTGCCGCATGCGAGGCATTTCTTGGTGACGTTGCTGTCGGTATCCTCCACCATGACGCCGAACGGACATGCCTCCCTGCACTTGCCGCAGTTGATGCACATCTTGATGTCGACGACATAGGCTCCGTAGCGGTTCTGTCTGATTGCCCCGATAGGGCAGACTTTAGCACATTTGCCGCATTGTATGCAAACCACGGGACGGGCGATCTTTCCGTGGATGGAGCTCTTGTTTCCGACTCCTTCCTTTTCCTGCACCCTGATGAAGGCCATGGATGCCTTGTTTGTCCTGAAGTAGCTCTTGGAGCAGGCATGCACGCACTCCTGGCATCCGATGCATCTGGCGTCCTTGTTCACCACCAGCATCCTGGCCTTCCTGACGGCAAGCCTCTGCTCGGGATCCTCGTACGGGGTATCTGTGATCGGCAGGTTGCGCCTGCGGATTCCGTCCAGCCTGTAATATGCATCGGCGATTGCCGGGGCAGTGGGGATGGAGACGATTTCTCCGAGCCCGATTGCTCCGCTTCCGACGTCAAGGCCTGCACGCTCGACTATGACAGCCTTTATCTCCGGAACCTCATCTGCCCTGAAGACCTGAAGCGATGCATATTTGTCCGGCGGGATGCAGTTGTCCAGCTGATAGCGCTCGCGCAATGCATAGCCCATGCCCATGACCACTCCGCCTTCTATCTGGCCTTCGACGTTGGTGGGGTTGATGGCCCTTCCGACATCGTGTGCGGCTACAATCTTCAGTATCTTGTCGGTCTTGGCATCAAGGATGCAGATCTGGGTTGCATAGCCGTATGCCACATGGCTCTTGGGATTGGGAAGGTCTGATCCGAACGGATCGGTCTTGGCCAGGTACTCGGCGTAGAACTCCCGGCCTTCGAGTTTTTCCAGACTGCTTTTCTTCAGTTCTTCCTGAAGCATCACGGCGGCCCGCCTTGCGGCCTCGCCCGATATCGTGGTGTGTCTGGATCCGGATGATGTTCCGCTGTCCGGAGCATTCGCAGTGTTGGATTTCTCCTCCGCCACAAGATCCTCCGGAAGGCCCGTGACATCGCAGACCACCTGCTTGAGCACGGTGCACAGGCCCTGTCCCAGACAGGAGCCTCCGCAGTGGATCAGGACCTTTCCGCCCTTGACTTCAAGCCGTACGCGGCCGTAGTCCGGAATTCCCACTCCTACGCCGGCATTCTTCATGGCGCAGGCGATTCCGACGTTCGGATTCGACTCGAACTCATCTTTCACTGCCATGAGTGTCTCGACAAGACCGGTTGAGTCATCGACTATCTGACCGTTGGGAAGACACTGGCCGGGCCTTATGGCATTGCGGAACCTGATTTCCCAGTGGGAGATTCCCACCTCGTCGGCCATGTAGTTCAGGAGGGACTCGATTGCAAAGCATGTCTGCGTGACGCCGAATCCCCTGAATGCTCCTGCCGGAGGATTGTTGGTGTAGTAGGCGTAGCCGTCTATCTCCAGATTCTGGTAGTTGTATGGTCCGGATGCATGTGTGCAGGCCCTCTGGAGCACGGGAAGCCCAAGCGAGGCATAGGCTCCGGTATCGGATATGACCTTGGCCTTGAGGCCCTTAATGATTCCGTTCTCATCACATCCCAGAGTGAACTCCATGTCCATGGGGTGGCGCTTGGGGTGCACGGCAAGGCTTTCGGCTCTGGTAAGCTTCATCTTGCACGGACGCTTTGTCAGATGGGCCACGAGGGCGCTCAGGTGCTGGACCGTGACGTCCTCCTTGCCTCCGAAGCCTCCGCCTACATAGCAGTTCTCTACGCGGACCATCTCCTCCGGAAGACCCAGCATGGGAGCGGTCTCGCGTCTTGTGTCGTAGACCCCCTGGTCGGTGGAGTAGATCCGTACTCCTCCGTCTTCCTCCGGAACGGAGACCGCACATTCGGGCTCAAGGAACGCATGCTCGGTCCACGGCGTGGTGAAGCGCTCGGTGATCACATGCGTGGCTTCCTTCAGTGCCTTGTCCGCGTCACCGCGGCTGATGTGCGTGTGACCCAGGAGGTTGCCTTCCTCATGCACAAGGGGAGCATCCTCCCGCATGGCTTCGTAGGGATCGTTCACAAAGGGCAGCACCTGATAGCCCACCTTGACCAGGGAGGCTGCCTTCCTTGCCGCCATGTAGTTTTCTGCGGCAACAAGACAGATGACGTCTCCTACATAGCGTGTTGTGCCGCCTATGGGGATCATTGCGTCCCAGTCGCGCTTGAGATGTCCCACCTTGATGTCGCCGGGAATGTCTTCTGCAGTGAATATCCCGACGACTCCGGGGACGGCCTCGGCGGCAAAGGTATCTATGCTCAGGACCTTTGCCCTGGGATGCTTGCTCCTGACGGCAACGGCGTACAGCATGCCGTCGATGTAGATGTCGTCGGGGTAGATTGCCTTTCCGGTGGTCTTGTCCAGGACATCGACGCGCGGAACACGCATTCCGATCTTCCAGTTGCGGTCATCGGCTATCGTCCTGCCTTCACGTATCATCTGTGCCGCAAGCTCAATGGCCTTCACTATCTTGACGTATCCCGTGCAGCGGCAGATGTTGTTGCGGATGGCATGGCGTATCTCGTTTTCCGACGGATTCAGGTTTTCATCAAGAAGCCCCTTGGCGCACATGATCATGCCGGGGGTGCAGAACCCGCACTGGACCGCTCCTGCCTGACCGAACGCAGATGTGAATATCTGCTTTTCCCGTTCGGAAAGTCCTTCAAGCGTGACGACCGATGATCCGCTTATCTCCGATACCAGGACCGAGCATGCCCTGACGGGCTTTCCGTCCACAAGTACCGTACAGGCACCGCAGGCGCCTTCGGAGCATCCGTCCTTGACGGAAGTAAGCCTGAGATCGTCCCTGAGAAACCTGATCAGTTTCTTGTCTCTTTCGGGTGATACCGCCCTTCCGTTGACGATCAGTGCAATATTCACACTCGCATCTCCCTGTTGAAAGGTCTTCCCAGAGCTGCAGGTCCGAGTCTGTTGGACTTGCGGTTGAATGCAAGTACAACGATGACCAGGATATACGGCAGCATGGTGAGGAATTCATAATACTGGAACTTCGGCACGAAGATCTGGATCTGTGTCTGCAGTGTCTGTGCAAAGGTGAAGAGCAGGGCTCCCAGGAATATCTTGACCGGATGCCACTGGCCGAAGTACACGAGTGCCACGGCTATGAATCCACGTCCGTTGATTATGTCGGCGTTGAACATCTTGGCCTGGCACAAGGTAAGGAATGCTCCCGCGAAACCCGCCATGGCTCCGCCTACCGCAAGGCTCTGGAAACGGATTTTGGTGACATTGATTCCCAGTGAGTCGGCTGCCCTGGGATGTGTTCCCACGGCCCTGACCTTGAGGCCCCATGGGGTCTTGAAGATCACGTACCATGCAACCGGCACCAGGAGATATGCAAAATATACCAGCGGGTTGTGGGTGAACAGGATCTTGCCCAGCACGGGGATCTTGGAGAGCAGGGGGATTTCCATAGAGGAGATTCCGACGATGGACTGGGTTCCGCCGATGTAGGACCTGAAGAACGTACCTGCAAGACCTACGCCGAACATCTGCATTCCGATTCCTGCAATTCCCTGCGGAGCGCGGAACGTGATGACGATGACTCCGAATATCAGGCCCAGCAGGATTCCGCAGACCGTGGCTGCTACGAGACCGAGGATGTTCACATACCAGGGTGCCTGTCCGGCTCCGATCATGGTGAACGGGATCAGCATTCCGAGGAATGCGCCCATGCTCATTATTCCTTCACATCCGAGGTTGAAGATGCCGGCCTTCTGGTTGAACATCTCTCCCATGGAGGCGATCATCAGCGTTACTGCAAATCGGACGGTAAGTGTCAGTGTGTTTACAATGAAATCCATATCACGCCTCCTTCCTGATATTCTGTTTTTTCCGTCCGGCGAAGAACCGCTTCCTGAAGCGCTCCATCGAATACGGGTTTGAAATGACCATCTGCACTGCGACGATTATAAGGATGATCAGGCCCTGAAGTGCCTTGACCAGGTTGGGCGGGACACTTGTCAGGATCTGCAGGTTCACCTGGCTGTACAGCAGGATTCCGAAGAAGAAGCTGGCAGGAACGATCCACAGGGGATGTAGGGCACCGAACAGCGCCACGACAACACCGGAGAAGCCGTAGCCTCCGGTCATTCCGGCAACGGCTCTGCCCTGGACTCCCATGAGCTCCACGGCACCGGCCATGCCTGCGCAGGCACCGGAAATGACCATGGAGATTATCAGATACCTGGAGACGTTGATTCCGCCGTAACGTGCCGCACGGCTTGAGGCTCCGGCGGCCCTCATCTTGTATCCCCATGTGGTCTTGAACAGCAGGATGTAGATCACGACCACCAGTATGACGGCAAGGAAAATGCCCTGATGCAGCGACATTCCCGGGAAAAGGCGTGTCAATGTGGCGTTTTCCGCCACTCTTCTGCTCATGGGCGTTCCGGACTTCTCCGTCGGGTCCAGAAGGGGAACCCTGATGCAGAAGTTGAAGAACTGCGTGGCCACATAGTTGAGCATGACCGTGGACAGGAGCTCGCTGACCTCAAGCTTGGCCTTGAGCCAGCCGGGGATGAACCCGTACAGGCCTCCGGCCACGCCGCCTGCGATGATGCACAGCGGAACGAGTATGATCTTGGGAAGCGATCCGCAGTTGGTTGCCAGAACCGTGGCTGCTATGATTCCCATGTACATCTGGCCTTCTGCTCCGATGTTGATTATTCCGCTTCTTGAACTGACCGCGATGCCGAGGGCGATTATCAGCAGCGGTATCATCCTTATCAGGACCTCGCTGAACGTCCTCATGCTCATGAACGGCATGGAGATTATGATCCAGTATGTGTTGAACACGTCTCCGCCGACGGCGATGATTATGATGGCTCCGACCAGAAGTGCCGCCAGGACTGCAATCACGACGACCGAAACCTTGTATGCGATCTTGTAGTTATTCATCATCTTTCACCCCCGCCATCAGGATTCCGAGCCTGTCGGTGGTAGCCTGACCCTTCTCGAGGACAGCCTGTGTCTGTCCCTTGAAGATCACGGCTATGCGGTCGCTGAGGTTCATGATCTCCTCAAGCTCCTCGCTTATCAGAAGTATTCCGACACCGCTCCTGCGGAGCTTCAGAAGCTCCTTGTGGATGAATTCTGCCGCACCCATGTCCAGACCTCTTATGGGGTAGACGCACACCAGGAACCTGGGATGTCTGGCAATCTCCCTGGCAAGGATGACTTTCTGGATGTTTCCTCCGGAGAGAGATCCTGCAGCGGTGTGGATTCCCGGACATCTGATGTCGAATTCCTCGCGCAGCTTGTCCGATGTGCTTTCGATGACCTTGTTCTTGAGGATGTGGTGGCTGGAGAATGTCTCCGACTCGCTGTCCTTGAGGATGATGTTTTCCTTGATGGACATGGAGGGGACGATTCCTTCGGTGTTCCTCTCCTCGGGGATGTATCCCATCCCGGCTTCGATCACCTGGCCGGGCGTGAGGTTCTGAATCTGCTTGCCCAGGAACTCGATCGTTCCGCTTTCGGTCTTCCTGATTCCGTTGATGGCCTCCGCCAGTTCCCTCTGTCCGTTTCCGGATACGCCCGCAAGACCAACGATCTCGCCGGCCTTCACCGTGAGGTTGAAGTGGTCCAGCGCCAGGAAATCCCTGTCGCTTCTGACGCAGAGGTCTTTTATTACCAGTGCCGGCTCACCCTTTGACGGTTCGTCGGTGTTCTCGTTCACCTCGACCTCGTGGCCTGTCATGAGGGCTGCTATCTGCTTGGGTGTGTAGTCGGCGGTGCTGCCTTCGAATACCACTTTCCCGTGGCGGAGGATGCTGACCTTGTCCGAGAGAGCCTTGACCTCGTTCAGCTTGTGGCTGATGAAGATGATGGAAAGCTCCTTGCTCATCTTCTTCAGAAGGACGATCAGGTCATCCGTTTCCTGAGGTGTCAGTGCGCTGGTGGGTTCGTCCAGGATGAGGAACTTTGCGCCCAGACACAGTGTCTTGACCAGCTCCACGCGCTGCTGCTCGCCCACGGCCAGCTGCCAGATATATGCATCGGGATCAACCTTGAGCCCGTATTTTTCCGATATCTCCATGATCCTGTCCCTGACCATCTGCAGGTCCACCCTGATGCCCTTCCAGCTGTTCTTCATGCCCAGGGCGATGTTTTCAAGGACGGTCATGTTCGGTACCAGCATGTAGTGCTGGTGCACCATTCCGATTCCGCAGTCGAATGCGTCGTTCGGAGTCCTGAGCTGCACTTCCTGTCCGTTGATGAAGATTTTTCCCTCATCAGGCTGGTACAGTCCCATTATCATGTTCATCAGCGTGGTCTTGCCTGCGCCGTTCTCTCCGACCAGGGCGAGTATCTGATGTTCTCCGACAGTGAGGGAGATATCGTCACTCGCAAGTACGCCGGGGAAGCGCTTGGTTATGTGCTCCACGCTCAGTTCCGTGATTTTTTCGAATCTTGCCATATTTATCCGTCAGTAGTCTCATGAAAAATGTGCAGGCCGCGAGGACCTGCACATCTGTTGATTCCGATGTAGATCAGAGCTTTGAGTAATCGACCGTGTTCCAGTTGGAAAGGGTGTCTGCCTTTGCCTTGAACTCCTCAAGCTTCTTCTCGACTGCTTCCTTGATCTGCGGTGTGATCTTGTCTGCGCACTTCTCGTTCCATGCCCAGATGAATCCGCCGTTGGAGAAGTTCATCGGGATGACCTCTCCGCCGAGCTTTCCGGCCTGGAAGGCATCGACCAGTCCGATCAGGACGGCCTTGTAGTTGTATGAGGATGCGGCTATGCACTTGTAGCCCTCATCAAGGCTGATCTGAGCAATATCCTGTCCGAGCCACCAGATGTCTTTGTTGGGATACTCTGCAACGGCTCTGAGTGCTCCGAGGGCCTGCTGTGATGAACCTGTGAGGACATCGTTGCCTGCCTGGATCAGCGACTGTGCGAACTCACCAGACTTGACCGTATCGTTGAAGTCTCCGATATGGGTGACAGTGATCTTTGCATTGGGATTGACCGACTGGACACCGAGGACGAATCCTCTGTTGTAGCGTGCAGAGTCACCGCCGTCGATGGGGCCGACGACTCCGACCTTGTTGGCCTTTGTGGTCAGACCGGCGACGATACCCGAGAGGAATCCTGTCTCCTCTGACTGCGGCATGTAGCTGAATACGTTGTTTCCGATGATATCGGTTGTGGTTCCGAAGGCGAACATGACATCCGGGTAGAGCTTGCTGACTTCCTCGGTTACCGACCTGTACTGTGATCCGTGCAGGATGATGATGTTGAAGCCGAGGTTGACATATGTTGCGACTGCTGACTTTGCATCTGCCGGCTGAGTGTTCTCGACTGCCTTGTATTCTGCGATTGTTCCCTTGGGAAGCTCCGCCATTGCCTCGGTGATGCCGTCATGCATTGCCTGGCACCAGCCCTTGTCATCAATTGTAGATGATACGATCAGTGCAACCTTGATCTGCTTGGTCTTGGCAGCTTCCTGAGAGCCGCTTGCGAAGATCGTGCCCGTTACGAGCATTGCGAGAAGAGCGATAATCAGTGCTTTCTTCATATTCCATCTCCTGTTGGTGTTTTTGGGAAACATGGCACAACCATGATTCCCTCAGTGTATTTTGATTATATCATAGGAAATCCCGCGGAAACAGACAATAGATTACAAAATTACCTGTGTTGTATCTGCAACAGAAACCCGGAAAAAACGAAAAAAGCAACGTCGGTGCAACAGGATTGCGTCAGTTCAGTCCGACATAACGTTTCAGCTGCAACAGATATTCCTTGAGTTCGGCGATTACTTCCTTCTGCTTCGGGCTCAGCGAAGTGTCGGCCAGACGCTCTTCTATCTTGCGTGCGACGAAGTTGATGTCGTTGATGGGATTTCCCGGCGGGCACAGCAGTCTTGTGGATGCAAACGACTTCCATCTGGCAAGGTCGGCATCGTCAAGCACAAGAGGGTAGTTGCGGCAGACGTGGCGCCACAGCATCTGCTGGCAGCGCGGGTCTTCGAAGCGCAGGTTGAGCTTGAGCCTCTGCTCCGGCGGCGTGCTCCTGATGACGTTGAACAGCTTCCTGTCGTAGTCGCTGAAGAACCTGCTGTAAATCTGGAAGTCCGGATCGTCCGGATTGTCGAATTCATCGCCTTCGTTTGAACGGATCTTGAGGATCAGGGCCGTCCTGTTCCTGGTGATTTCCTCGTAGCGCTGCATGCAGCTGGCATAGTCTATTCCAAGTCTCTGCAGGTCTTCCTTCCTGAGGGTGTTCAACGGTGCGACGAAGGGCACACGGTTGACGGCTATTCGCATGACTCCCGGAACTCTGAACACGTCTTCTGCCTTTGCCGCAAGAAGCGGAGCGATGTCCTGCCTGAGGTCGAAGCAGACTATGGTGTTCTCGTTCTTCACATGAGGAGTGATGGGCACGATCATTGACGTGCATCCGTTGGGACTAGTGAAAGCGGCGCAGGTATGCAGCACCGGGGATGGCGTATCCTGCGGGTCGAGCAGGTTCTTTACGGAAGCCTTGTTCCTGAGCGTGAGGTAGTAGCTGAACAGCCTGGGCTGGACCTTCCTGATCAGCCTG
>Ga0265298_10005162_pt1 | contig 16486 bp, 31 predicted proteins | sample AusTroGonzalo_MG_3_FD_193486 | JGI IMG/M metagenome (GOLD analysis project Ga0265298, IMG submission 193486) | Bovine rumen microbial communities from tropical cattle in Woodstock, Queensland, Australia - Gonzalo_01 | ecosystem: Host-associated > Mammals > Digestive system > Stomach > Rumen ... | reverse complement strand
GTTCACTGCGGAGGAGAGTGCATGAAGTACGCCATCGACTACACGATCACGGGCGACAATTCGGGAAGGGGCACCTACATCACGGACAACGTGGCCGAGTTCGTCCCGAGGATGCGCAAGGAATACGCCGGGCGCATCACATTCTCCATCACACAGTTACCGAACCCGGACGGAAGCTACACCTCCACGAACCCGTCCGGGGAAGATCACGGGAGGCGCGACTGATGACCGTCGCGCAGACCACGCTCCTCGCGTACAACGACCTCAAGGCATCCGCCAAGCTCGGACGCTTACAGGCGGAGATACTGTCGCTCATTCAGGAGAGGAGCGACCTCTCGAACCGCGACATAGCCCGCATTACCGGGCTGGAGATCTGCACCGTCACAGGGAGGGTCAACGAGCTCTCCAAGGCGGGGCTCATCAGGGCGTGGGGGCGCAAGACGGACCCGAGGACGGGCAAGACCGTCAAGGTATGGAGGGCTATCTGATGATATGTGATGATTGTTCATGGAACGATAATGGGGACTGCATGTGCTTCCACGACAGACCACCGAAGGACTGTCCTGACTTCGAGCTCCGCGACGATTACGAGGAGGAGAGCGAATGAGGTACGACTTCCACGTTCACAAGGACTACCACGGCATCAAGGCCGAGGACAAGGAGAAGGTCTACGACCTTATATGCGAGGGACCCAAGACCACGAGGGAGATAGCGAGCATCACGGGACGCGACGGCAAGGAGGTCCGCAACATCGTCTACGTGCTCACTTCCGCAGGCATCGTCGAGAGCATCGGCAGAGCTCCCGGCGGTCGCAAGGTATGGAGGGCGAAGGCATGAGCGACAAGCAAGAGGTCAGGATAGGCAACTGTCTCGACCTGCTCAAGGAGATGCCCGACGAGAGCATCGACGTCGTCGTGACGAGCCCGCCCTATTGGGCACTGCGCGACTACGGCTCCGAGCCTGTCGTATGGGGCGGGGACCCGGGATGCACTCACTCATGGGAAGATCACACCGAGCCCGCAAGGGGCGGAGTAGGCGAGACGGCCAACGTCGGCGCGAATAAGGACGGAGAGGCCAATAACAGAGGCCACCCGACCACGACGCAGTATTGCACCAAGTGCGGAGCATGGCGCGGACAGTTGGGCCTCGAGCCGTCGCCCTATGAGTACATCGACCACCTGATAACGATCTTCGATGAGGTCAAGAGGGTGCTCAAGCCGACGGGCGCATGTTGGGTCAACATCGGCGATACCTACTCCACATTCAGCAACGCAGGGCTCCACGGCAACCTCGACAATCCCAAGAGTGCGGATGGGCTGGAGGTTGGCAATAACCTCAAGAAAAACATCGCGAGGTATGGCTTCCCGAGCAAGACGCTCATACAGATACCGTCGCGCTTCGCCATCGCCATGACCGACAGGGGATGGATACTCCGCAACGAGATAATATGGCAGAAGGCCAATTGCATGCCGACCTCGGTTAAAGACCGTTTTACGGTGGACTTCGAGAAATTTTACTTTTTTACAAAATCCCCCAAATATTATTTTAAACAGGTCAAGGAGCCATTGGCACCCGTCTCCATCGAGAGGGCCAAGTACGGTTTCAAGACCAACAAGGCGAATATTGGCCCCAATACCAGAGAGGGGGGGGGGTGGTTTGGACTGCCCGACGATGGGCACCCGTTTCGCTCCTGCGGATGGGCGCAACAAGAGAACGACATGGATTATCCCCACTTCGGGATCGCATGAGGAGCACGTGGCTATGTTCCCAATGTCATTGATTGAGACACCGATAAAGGCATGTTGTCCCGAGGACGGCATCGTCCTCGACCCCTTCTGCGGTTCAGGTACGACGCTGATGTATTGCTTCAAGAACAACATCAACGCCATCGGCCTCGAGATTAATCCCGACTTCAAGGGCATGATCGAGCGCAGGATGAATAAGCACCAGCAGACCCTCGCGGGATGGACGGGGGCGGTCGAATGACCACCGACAACGTCCTCGTCGTAGATCTCGAGACCACGGGCCTCGATGGATTGCAGGCCGGGGACAGTATCTTATCCGTCGGCATCGCCCGCGTCGACGTCGCCAACCGCACGGTATCGCCTGTTTTCTACTCGCCGATATATCAGGAGCTCACGGATAAGGACCGCGACTGTTGGCTATTCAGGACCAAGCACATGGACCCCGCCGAGATCACGGGCGCACCGTGGGGCGACTTCATAGTCGCTGGTATCGTGGCCTCCATCATCGACGGCATAACAGTGACGACCTACAACACGGCCTTCGACCTCGACCTGTTCCTCGACCCGTGGCTCGATGCGGAATACGCCGACGACAGGCCGTTCTACTTCCGCGCTCCGTGCCTGATGAAGGCATGCGATCAGGTCGAGGAGATACCTCGCACGGTGCACGCCGATTATACATCGTGGCCGTCGCTCAAGGCATCATACTATCAGCTATGCGGAGGGAAGGCTGGCATCAAGATGCACAACGCCCTCACGGACGCGGTAGTCGCTGGAGAGATCATGCTGGCGTTAATGGAGAGGGGATTATACGACCCCGACCGGGAGGAGGAGTACGCATGACCCTCGTCAATCAGGAGATGATACTCGAGTACGCCCGCACCATGGGAGATTTTACCACCAAGCAGATGGCCACCATCGTCTACGGCGACGTCGACCACGGGCACACATCGGCGGCGCACAAGAAGCTCACGAAGCTCGTCAAGCACGGCGATATAATCAGGGTCGGCAGACGCAAGGACGGCGCACAATGGCAGACGGTATGGAGGGCGGTCCTATGAAGTGGAGATGCCCCAAGTGCGGGATGGTCATTTACATCGACCGTATCAGACTATGCCCGAGATGCTTCAAGAGGCTGGAGGCGATTGATTGAAAGTCCTCCTAATCGACGTCGACAGTACCATCCCGAACCTCGCGCTAATGAAGATCTCCGCATACCACAAGGCACGCGGAGACGAGGTAGGGTTCAACATCAGCGACCCCGACAAAATCTACGCCTCCGTGATCTTCAAGAAGAACGCCCACGCGGTCGACGGTCTAAGGTTCTACTATCCCGACGCGGAGATCGACATAGGCGGTAGCGGTTACGACCTTGAGAAGAAGCTCCCGGATGAGATCAACGAAATGGTCCCCGACTACGACCTCTATCCCGACTGCGACACATACTACGGCTTTACTACTCGCGGATGTATACGCAACTGCTACTTCTGCATCGTGAGGAAGAAGGAGGGCAAGTTCCGCAGACTATACGACACTGTGGACGAGATGTGGGACCACATCATACCCCCGGGGATGAGGAAGTTCGATAAGGTCACGTTCCTCGACAACAACATCCTCGCCGATAAGCAGTGGTTCCTCCAGCTCGCCCGTGATCTCGATTACAGGAGGTACGGCTACAAGGTGGACTTCAATCAAGGCCTCGACATAAGGCTCGTGGATGACGAGATCGCGGAAGCACTCTCCAAGCTCAAGCCAATCAACGATTGGAAGTTCGCCTTCGATGACATATCATATAAGGACGATGTGCTCCGTGGCATCGAGATACTCAATAGGCACATCAAGGTCCGCAATACCTGTATATTCTACATTTACACCCACGGCGACGAGCAATATGAGGATGCGGTCGCACGCATGAGGATACTCAAGGAGCACGATGCGACACCTTATGTCATGTTGAACATGGATGCACCCAAGACCCCGAGGTTGAGGGCACTCAAGAGATGGAGCCGCCCTTGGTTATTTTGGACGATCGACATAGACGATTATGTTGGGGGCGGGACTTTGAAGATGATGAAGTCGAGGGGGATGATTGAATGATAGTGGTAGCATTCCCGGACGGAACCGTTGAGGAGTACGACCTCAACGATCAGGACGACACCCGCGCCTACGAGTACAAGATATACAACAGGGTCCGCATCCTCAAGCACGGCGAGGAGATCATCATCAGGGGGCGGAGGGAATGAAGGACCAAGTCGTCGCATTCCGCATCAGTAACGCCGAGTACGCCAAGCTCACGGCATACGCCGAGAAGAACAACATCAGCGTCAGCGAGGCGGTCAGGCGTGCGGTCAGATGGATGCAGATACTCTACCAAGGGAGGCGCGACAATGAACAATAAGCGATACCTCTGCTCCACCACATGCGGTATCAAGAACACCGCGAGGATAGGCGAGGCATTGGACAGGGCACCGAGGCCGTACACCGCGCCCGAGCTCGCCGAGATAACGCACATTCCGTTAATGACAGTGATGGCATTCCTCAAGCGCAACAGGACTTGGAATATGGTCAACTCGCGCTACATACCCCGCACCGTCGCGGGGATGGACCCCGGCAAGCAGATACTCGAATATTGGCGGGGCAACTCGACGGTAGCATTCACGTTCCAATGTGATAACATGATGGACGACAGGACAGAAGGGAGATTAAGGGAAGGCAGGAGGCCCGTATCATGGCGCGACGAGACCAACGCATCGTGGAGCATCGACGAGGCGGACAACGTGGCGACCATGAGAGGGTCGGCGATGGTAAGATTAGGCAAGCTGGACAACGTATCGTTCAGCCAGCAGGGCGTGACGGTATCCGTCAGAGGCGGGACCGCGATCACGTTCAGGAGGTCACTATGAGCGACATAGGGGAGAACATACAGGACAATATTTATGAGAAGCTAGAAAAGATAACGCTGGAGACCTTCGGGCTCTTTTTGGTGCTGGTCACGGTCATCCTCGCGCTGATTACCGCCATATTGGTCGTATTCGAGCTATACGGCACGGGACGGCTGATAGCGACGTTCACGCTCGTGACCATGTCGGGCGCGTTCGTATCATTGGGCGTTTATAACGTTACCAAGGAGGACGACTGAATGACGCTGACATTTAAATGCGACGTATGCGGACGCATCGAGCCCGCACAGATCAAGAACGGGATAATATCAGCGCCCGAGAATTGGGAGGTCGTAACATACGACCCGATAACAGAACTTGATACCAAATACAAGCATATCTGCCTCGAATGTAGAAAAACGGTCGCATGGCTCGAGCGGAGCGATGATACCGAGACATTGGGCGAGGCATTGAGTAAACCACTGCCCGAGGGGGGCAACTAGGATGGACGTCCAACTAATGAGCACCAAGGACATCAAGCCCTACGAGAAGAACCCCCGTATCAACGACAACGCGGTGGATGCCGTCGCTAATTCTATTCGGGAGTTCGGTTTCAAGCAACCCATCGTCGTGGATAAGGACAACGTCATCATCGCAGGGCATACGCGCTGGAAGGCCGCCAAGAAGCTCAAGATGAAGGAGGTGCCCGTGATCGTGGCCAGCGACCTCACGGAGGAGCAGGCCAAGGCGTACAGGTTGGCGGACAATAAGGTAGGCGAGAGGAGTATGTGGGACTTCGACCTATTAGATGGGGAATTACTCGATATTAGTTTAGATATGGAGCAGTTCGGTTTTATCGGCGAGATGCCTGATTTTGAATCGCCCGAACAAACACAACGTAAGGATATGTCCGATAAGATCGTCTCACAATATGAGGTAATCATCGAATGTAAAGACGAGACCGAGCAGGAGGCAATCTATTCTAAATTACAACAGGAGGGTTATAATTGCCGTGTTTTGATATTGTAAAGAACGTCGTCGTCGACGATAAACCGTCATTCAGAGTTTCGGCGATATTATCCGCCTTTTCATTGGACCCGAAGGCGATTAACGAACACTTCCAAGGTAATATCGACATTGAAGATAAGGAATGGAGTATCGGATTGATAGTCGGGGCATCAGGTACGGGCAAGAGTACGATCGCTAAAGAATTGTTTCCGAATGAATATATCGACCATTACGTATATGGGAACGGTCCGATTGTTGACGAGATGCCTCAAGGACAATCGGTAAAAGATATTGAGAAAGTCTTTACATCGGTAGGTTTCGCATCGCCTCCATCATGGCTTAAAGAATATAGCGTATTGTCAAACGGTGAGCGCATGCGCGTCGATCTAGCGCGTGCAATCCTCGAACAGCGCGATATTATCGTGTTCGACGAGTTCACGTCCGTCGTTGACCGTGACGTCGCTAAAACGACGTCCTACGCGTTATCCAAGGCGATAAGAAAACTCGGCAAAAAATTCATCGCGGTCTCGTGTCATCGTGATATAATCGACTGGCTTGGTCCCGATTGGGTATACGATACGGATGAGAAGTTATTTTCTTTTCAGGAGGGCGGCATGACCGCCCAGACATCAAACTCGATATATATGAACTCACAAACGAGTCAAAACATAACGTTTGGCAGATTTTTAGGAGGTATCATTATTTGAACACGGATTTAAACAACTCGGCTAAATGCTACCTCGGAATGATCGACAATAAACCCGTAGCATTCTGTGCGGTGGCCCAATTGCCTTATCATAAGGGAGTCAAGCGCATCCATCGCCTCGTCGTATTGCCAGATTACCAGGGCGTCGGGATCGGGACCGAGATACTGACCGAAATTGCCAAGATCAATAAGAAAAAAAACAACGATGTAATGATAACCACTTCAACGCCAGCCCTTTTATTCGCATTGAAAAAACATAATGATTGGGCATTGGCCCGTTACGGTAGAACAAGTGGAATATCGAGTTTATCATCATACAAATTTATGAGCGATAAAGAAAAACAATGTTTGGCTAATACATTATCGAATAATCGCATAACATATTCATATTGGTACATAGGAGGGAGGGAAGCATAGATGGTTAAAAAGTTCCATTCATCATTGAAGACCGTCGAGGGCGGAGAAGGGGACAGGTGCAATTATCCGACTCGTCTCGATATGTACGGATGCGGATGCCAGCATGATTGCTGTTATTGCTACGCCAAGTCATTGTTAGGGTTCCGCGATCTATGGAACCCCGATAGTCCGAGTTGCACGGACAAGCGCACCGCATGGCGCATAATGGACAGGATGCGCCCGGGCGAGATCGTCCGCCTCGGAGGTATGACCGACCCGTTCCAGCCGATAGAGGAGAGATACCGCCTCACGGAGTGGGCCATCAGCGAATTAAACAAAAGGCGCATTGGATACCTGATCGTGACTAAATCCGCATTAGTAACTAAATGTCGCAACCTGCATCCGCAGTTGGCCCACATCCAAATAAGCTATACGCACACCGAGGGGATGGTGCCCGATGGATATGAGCACGCCAGCCCGCCCGCAGAGCGTCTAAGGGCGGCCGAGGAATTGTTTAAGCGCGGGTATGATACGCAGATAAGGTTATCTCCGCTAATACCCGAATACATCGACTTGGACCGCGTTATCAGGTCGCCCGTAAAGAAGGTATTGGTCGAGTTCCTGCGCATCAATCCGTTTATCGAGAAGACGATGCCGTGGCTGGATACGGCCGATTGGACGGTCAAGGCGGGCAGTTACCGTCATTTACCGTTAGACGTCAAAAAGGAGATCATCGCGCCCATCATAGCATCAGGCAAGCAGGTCACGGTATGCGAGGACGTGCCCGAGCATTATGAGTATTGGCGGGCAAATGTTAACCATAATCCCGATGATTGTTGCGATCTGGAGGTCAAGGCATGACTGACGACACAATTCTCGCATTGATCGTCCTCGCCTTCGCCCTCGGAGCGATGACAGACTGCATCATCAGGCACATGGTATTCAGGAGGCGGAGAGCATGACCGCTACGACATATACGTTCATGTGCCCCGCATGCGGTAAGGTCGTGATGCACAAGGATAACCAATCCTACGTCACGATCGCACCCAAGAGCGGACAGTACCCGAGCACATACGAGATCTGCGAGGAATGCACCCGCGACCTCTATGACCTCATGAACGGCAAGTTAGAGCAACGCATCGCGGAGGAGAAGGAGGACCGCATACCCGTCTCATTATGGGGGCATCACGAATGAGTGGAGGTATCGCACCGTTCATCGAGGGCCTTGTCAACGCCTCCGAGGTAAAGGACTGCACCACGTGCAAGCACCATCGCCACCTCACATGGCTCGACGAACACCTATGCGGACTTCCGAGCATGAGCGGACCGATTGACCGTGAGGACGTCCACAAGGAGGGGTGCCCTGAATGGACGCCGATGGAGGCTAACGCATGATTAGAGCGGAGTACAACAAAACACAAAAGATACGCCCGATAGATCTGATAGTCCACGGGATATACAACACCATGACCATCCCCGAGGCATTGGAGCTTATCGGGATCATATCATCAGCGATTAACGATGCAATAGCAGACAGATACCCTCCGATGCAGAAGATATACGGTCCGGGCACCACACCGACATTCATTCCGCAGCAGACAAACATTACGATACCGAATGTCGAGATTAAGACACAAGGAACGCAGAGGACCGAACAACCTTACAAAATCAATAGCGAAAAGTCCGATATGGAACAGGAGTTTATATAATGGCAAATCCACACCCCGAACCCCACCCCGAGAACCTAAAACCGCACAAAAAAGGAGACCCTCGCGCCAAGGAAACAGGTAGGAAAGGAGCACAGAAAAGCAACGAGGTCCAAGCCCGCAAGAGGACCATGCGCCAATGGGCCGAGTTCTACGGTCAATTGCCATTACACAAGGGCAAGATAAAGGACCCCAAGACCGGGGAGGAGATCAAGGACGGCAACCCGACGATGGACGGTGCAGTGATAGCATCCGCATACGGTCGGGCCATGAAGGGAGACGGCCGTGCGATGCAGTTCCTCGCCACGATCAAGGGCGAATTTACCCAAGAGGTAACGGTGCACACCGACCCCGTCGCAACGCTCACGGAGGAGCAGTTGGATGCAATCATCGACGCTATCAGCAAGATTAAGCAGTCTGACGAGTGACCAGCTCGCAGACCTCGAGAGGCGCGTCCTCAACCGTAAGGCATGGTACTCGCTATGGCAGTATTGCCAATTGATAGCCCCTGACTTCTACACCGAGGATAAGGCATATCTCAAGGACCTCTGCGACCAATTGCAGACCTTTTGGGCATCGGACGAGAGGGTCATGGTCGTAAACATGCCGCCCCGTCACGGCAAGAGCAGGACCGCATCGTTATTCGTGGAGTGGATGCTCGGACGCGACCCCACGCAGAAAATCATCACGGTATCGTATAACGAGGAGTTATCGACCACATTCGCACGCACCGTCAGGAATACGATAAGCGAGGTATCAGGCGACGGCTCGACCGTCTATGCCGACATATTCCCCCTGACCAAGATCGCGCCGGGAGAGGGTAGCGTCAAGCTATGGGGAACGACGGACGGCGGGAAGTACCTCGCAACATCACCCACGGGAACGGTCACGGGTATGGGTGCCAATCTGATAGTATGCGACGACCTCGTCAAAAATTCGATGGAGGCGTACAATGAGCGTATCCTCGAGCAGAAATGGTCCTATTTTACCGACACGCTATTATCAAGGCGCGAACCGGGGCAGAAGCTTATCTTTATCATGACGAGATGGGCCACACGTGACCCGTGCGGTCGTGCCCTAGAACATTTTACCGAGATCGGATACCCCCCGAGGCTGATAACGTGCAAGGCGCAACAGGACGACGGGAGCATGCTATGCGACAGTATCCTCACGGCGGAGGATTACAATGTGATACTCAAGACGATGGCCCCGGGCATCGTGAGGGCTAACTATCAGCAGGAACCCGTCGACGTACAGAACCGCCTTTATACGAGCTTCCGCACGTATAGCACCGTGCCGTCATGCCTCAAGGTCATGGCATACGTCGACACGGCCGACGAGGGCAGTGACTACCTATGCTCCATCGTATTCGGCGTATTGGCGGAGGACCCGCGTGACGTTGCCGTCCTCGACGTGATCTATACGCAGGCACCCATGGAGCAGACCGAGCCGATGGTCGCAAGGCAGTTATGCGGAGAATATCCCGTCCGCGTATCATCGGCGCATATCGAGAGCAACAACGGCGGGAGAGGGTTCGCCCGTGCCGTCCAAGAGCTCGTCAGGCAATACAACGGCTCGGCGGTGGTCGGATGGTTCCATCAGACGCAGAACAAGAAGGCGAGGATACTGACGGCGGCCCCGTGGCTGATGGCCCATTGTCTGATGCCCGAGCATTGGGCGGACAGGTGGCCTGAATTTTGGAAGTCGATAGTCACGTTCACATCCGACGGCAAGGCGGAGCACGATGACGCGGAGGATGCGCTGACGGGCGTCTGCGAGATCATGACCGCACCCAAGCGCACGAGCATCAGGGTCAAGGCGACGGGAGACCGCTCCCGCCTCCCTGCGCATATCCAACCTTATTAACCGACACGGCTAAACCGCAACTATGTCGGTACTTCCCCAATACGCCCGAGGGCGCATATCTATCCCGTGGTGGTATTGCTTCGGATGGATGAGCTCGTGGGCGGTGGCGGGGATATTCGGCATTAAGGAGAATGAGACCATGGAGATCATCATCAGCAACATCACGCTCATCGCCATGGCGGTCGCCTCCGTCGTCGGAGCATTCGCATTCTGCATCGCGATGGCACTGTCCAAGTACGCCAAGCAGAAAACAGATGCAACCAAGCTGGAGCGCAAGGTCGCCGAGAGCGGAAGGGACCCCGAGAACATCGAGAGCCTGACCGCGAGCGAGAAGTGGGAGATCAGCAAGGCAACGAAATTCGACAAAATATTCCTCATAGGATACGCGCTGACCGCGATAATGGGCGCACTGCTCGCATGTGCGGTCCTCATCATCGCACAGGAGAGGCTCGGAGACGAGTGGATGACATACGCCGTCTACGGCCTCGTCCTCGGTATCGTCGGCGCGTGGTTCCTCTACGAGACCGTAACCAAGTCAGTGATGGCAGGCGAATGGCAGAAGAAGTCAGAGGAGGCCTTTCGCATTGTTAAGGCCGCTACTGATAAGGTTGCTGAAGTAGAGGGCGGATACGACGCACTCATCAACAAGCTGATGGCATCAGGCATCAAGAAGTCCGAGGCCAAGAAGCTCGCCCGCGTCATGATCGCAGACGACCCCTCAATCCTCGACAAGAAGGAGGAATAAAACCCAACGCCCCGGGAACGGGGCTATTATTATCCATCCTTATTAACCAACATCGCTACGCGCTATACATGATAGAGGACGACCTCCGCAATCTTCTCGCAGACGAGTTCGACGTCGACGTCATCGCCCGCATCATCCCGTCGGAGATGCAGGAGGGCATCGTCGTGCAGGAGATCGGGGGAAGATCGTCCAAGGCGGGCATCCGCAGGACGTACCACCTCGTGAGCATCATGGGCGTATCCATGACCAAGGAGACGGCGAGCCAGCGCATGAGGGCCGCCCGCGATTATCTCATCACGCACATCCCGATGACCGTCGGAGATACGCATTATTACACGGCTAGGGCACAGGCGGACGGCAAATTGGATTATGTCACGCTCAACGGTCCGCGTTATGTCGAGTTCGTCGATATGGAGGTGGGTGCGTCACTATGACCTCGGCTATTAAGGCGGTGGCGGAGATCATCGCGACCAAGTGGACCGACCCCTACGCATCGAGGTGCAACGTCGCCCGGTGCGGGATGGCCATGCTCGGCCATCAAGAGACGACCACCGTTTACGCTGGATTGATACCGCAGATACTCACGGCACCCATAACCCTCGCATTGACGGAGGAGATGGGCGGACCCGCAGATCCGAGGCAGGCATACGGCACGGCCTTCGATAACCCGTCCTTCACGTTGCACATCGTCGGCGAGGACATGCTCAAGCTGGACACGGTGGCGCATGAGATCATCACGGCAACGGACCGCACGGCCCATTATACCACAACATACGGCGAGGTAAACGGGATAACGGTCGGACCGCCCAAGAGGGAGGTCAGGAAGGACCGCCCGAGATATGACGTTCAATTGACAATCGAGACGGAGATGAGCAGAGCATGAGTTTGACAGGCAGGCACATAACGGCGGGCGACCTAACACCCGTCATAGTAAACGCAGAGACCACATACGGCACACCCACGGGCGACCCCGTATTATACGGGGACGTGGCCGAGGGCGGGAGGTTCACATTCCAAGACAACCCCAACCCGTACATCGCATGGAGATACGGTTCGAGGTCATTCGACCCCACCGACTACGTCACGCAACAGAAGGATGCGGCCTTCAGCGCATCCCTCGAGGTCCGCGATATAGCGAGCTGGTACGACATAATCAACAACGCCACGGGGCTCATGGGCACCGCCAACGACCCGTTGCTCCCGTCCACGACCAAGGAGATATGTGTCCGCACAGGGACATCGGCATGGCAGGGCAGGCAGTACACGGGATGCAAGACCAACAAGCTCACGATCAGCGCGGACGCGCCCGGAGCGGTGGTAACATTCGAGGAGGAGGTCATGGCATCGAAGTCCGTGCCCGTCACGCGCAACAGTGCCCTCGCTCTGTGGAAGTCGGACAACTCCCCGGCGGTGCAGTGGATGAACGGCATCACATTGAACGGTAACGACCTCTATCCGCAGTCATTCTCGCTGACCATCACGAACAACCTCGAGCGCATCCGCGTACCGAACAACGGCGACGCGATCACGGGAGCACTCATCGAGGGCAGGCGTGAGATAGAGTTCGAGGCGGACATTTGGATGGAGGACCTCGCATTCGTAGCCAACGCCATAAACAACTCATACCCGTCGGGGAACCTCGTCATCACGTTAGGCATCGACAACGCGGTCGCACTGACCCTCGGCGGATTGAGATGGATGGCCGACGGCCTCCCCGACCTCATCCAAGACAAGCAGAGACAAAAACTCAAGTTAAGGGCATCGAGCCTCAACCTGTCGCTGGCGTGATAGCATGCTATGGGACCAGCACCGCGAGAGATACGAGGCGGGCGGTTATCTCGTCAGGCGGATAACCTACTGTCGGTTCCGCGAGTTGACCAAGGAGGTCACGGCGGAGGACATGGCACGCATCGGACGGCTCAACGCCAAGAGGGAGAGCGGGGCGACGCTCACGCCCGAGGAGACCGACACGCTCACGGCGATCGCGGGCAAGTGGCCCGTCGACGCATTACGCGGAGCATGCTTCATCCCGCCCGTATCGGGCGATAAGGCGGTGGCTATATTGGCAGAGTTGCCAAGAGCGATAAGCGAGGACCTCGAGAAGAAGCTCGACGAGTACATCACGCCCGAGATACCTGCGGACGACACGACCGACCCCCTAGCGATGCTATTGGTCGCCACCGGGGGATTGGGCATCGACATAGCGGACATGACCGTCGGACAGGGCTATGCTATCACGGCGATGCTCGCACCCAAGGAGGAGTAAGATGGCGACAGTCAAATCAGTACAGAACGGAGATTGGAACACGGCATCGACATGGGATACGGGGACGGTGCCCACATCCGCCGACACGGTATATATCTATCACACGGTCACAGTGGCGGCCGACTTCACGGCCAGCGAGATAATCATAACGAGTACGGGGTCGTTCTACACATCGGACACATGGGGACAGACTAACGCGATAACAGGCACATTCAGTCATATCATTATGAACCGTGTCCTAGATGACAATAGGAGGGTAAACCTCGACGGCGTTATGTTCAGTGGTATTGAACCCATGATCTCGTCGCACCTTTATGGCGGGTCCGATGGCTTCCCTGATACCCCCGAGGTATACGAGAATAGCGACAAATACGTGATAATCGACGACCCCGGGTTCCTGTCCTCAAGCTCGCAGATGCAGGACATAAAGCCCGAAGGCATCGCTCACGCTTATGCGAGGAAGGTCAGCAACGCGGTGCGCTACATGACATTGACGGTCAAGATCAGGAGCACCAAGATGAATAAACTCGCCACCCTCTACCGCATGCAACAGGGACCGTTCCAAGTGTTAGCGGTCACTCACTCATGCTTAATCAAGGGACACATCGAGACGGTGGTCCCTGACGCATCGAGCATCGGGAAGGAGTACATATCCGTCAGGGTCACAATCGCGGAGGGTCCGGGTGCATGACCAATCTGACGTCGCTAGCGGGGAGCATCAATAAGATGAGCTCATCGCTCCAGCAGTTAGGCGTCGACATTGGCGCGTTGCAGGTCACTGCGGGGGCATTCCAACTCATAGGCGGGACGGGACAGGTCATCAAGGGACTTATAGCGGCCAAGGAGGCGTACAACGCCATAAGGCTGGCAGAGGGAACGGCACACCTCGCGAAGTACACAGTCGGAGCGGGTGCGGTGGCCGCCCTCGCAGTCGCTGGCGGAGCGGCTATGGGCATGATGATCGAGAGAGCCATCAATACGGACGATAGCGGGCAGGGGATGAGGAGTTTGGCAGGAGGCTACACCAATGGCAGATACTGACGTTGTAATGGTATTCCGCGCGGAGGACAAGATCTCCGAACCGATGAAGCGTGCGGAGGACCAGCTCAAGCGCACCGAGGAGGCATCGAACAAGTGCACCGATGCACAGGAGAAAGCCATCCTCAAATCGGTCGAGGTAATGACCGCGCTCCATTCGGTGCAGTCGGGATTATCAGCGGTCACGAGCTCGGTCCGCACCCTCGGGATAGTGGACGAGGAGACCGCCCTGACGCTTCAGAAGGTCACGGCGGGCATCCAATTGGTCGTCGGTACGGCACAGGCGATCAAGGGAGTGGTCACGCTATTCCAAACATTGAACGCGGTCCTCAAGACCACCGCGATCGTGAGCACATTCGCATCCATAGCGGAGAACCCGGCCAAAGGTGCACTCATCGTCGGGGCGGCTGGCTTGGCCGCTGGTGCGGTGGCTGGCTACATGTATTCGGCAACGCAGAACACCAACACGACCAACATCACGGTGGCGCATACCGAGACCGCTAGACAGGCGGAGACCGTCGTGGATACGGGGACGTGGTACTGATGCCGACGGTCGACCCCGGGGATAATGTGTCGGTATCGGCCAACGCGGTGGCATCGAGGCCGTGGTGGATGAGCTGGACGGGGGCCAGCACCATGACAGGTTCGGCGAAACTACCGAGCGGGCACAGGAGGCTCATCACGGCATCCCCGAGGACCAAGACGGATTACTACGTCAACCCCGTATCAATGGCCTCTACGGACGCGGATTTCCGCTCGACGATCTACGCGCCAAATGGCTCGTACATCGTGAGCACGGGCCTCGGCGATATACCGACCATCGGCACGCCGACAGTCCGCATAGGCGTAAACATACCCTCCAAGGCAGTCATCCATATCCCCGTCATGCGCGGAGCACCGAACATCCTCGACAGTACATTCGCGGGATGGAGCGATGGTCACGCGGAGGCGGTCGGCAGAGGCATGGAGCTCACGGTCGAGTATCGCGACAAGTCATCGGGCAACATGGCCATGGCCTTCCGCGGGATGATCTATCAGGTCGAGAGCGGAGAGACCGTCACTATCACGGCATACGACAGGATGATGGACCTCGCGCAGTATTCCGACCAATATCAGAGCCATGCGGGATACAGTCAAGACGCATGGAGCACCGGGAGGAGCATAAGCGGGTCGAATTATATCTACACGTTCAGCAACGACGTCGGGACCATGCTCACGGCCAAGAGCATCGACCTCCTCGAGATCAATGCCCTCGACGATCAGACGAGCGGAGGCTCAAGCTACTCATCCGCCAATTATTATGCGCACAACTTCCCGGAGGTCAACGGATACGCACCCGAGAAGGGCCTCACGATAACCCGCGTTACATCCAAGATCTACTGCTACGCGAGGGGGAGGCTGGTCTCATCGACAGGGCTCGGATGCTATGTCTATTATCGCGCATACTTCACGCTATACAAGAAAAGCGGAAGTGGTCTCGTCGCGGTCGACACCCAAGAGTCGACATTAGGCATCCTGATTATGGCGCAGTCGGGCAACGATTGGGTCACAAACTCCAATAGTTCCACACTATACGCGGACGTTAATTGGTATCTCGACGATGACCCGTCCAATTATTGCATCGGCGTGACAGCGAGGTACACAGGTATCGGATACCCGGGTTCATGGACATGGGAGATCAGCAACACCAACGTTTATCCGTTCTATTCATCGAGCAGGTTGACCGTATCAGGTAATTTCTATTATTCAAGCGATGGCTCGAATTGGTCGCAGAGTTCATCGGGCAATCTCCCCGAGGTCGCGGTGCGGTTCCAACATAACAACGCGAATACAACCACCGTTAGCCTGTTCACGATCTCGGGCAACACCCTCACGATAGCGGATGGCAACATCCCCGCAGGACCGAGTTGGGGCTATCTCTCGACGATTGACAAGGCCATCGCATACGTCGTCAACTATTTCATAAGCGGGGCGGCGGGATTGCAGGGGATAGTCAAAGACCTCATCGAATGGGCAGGGCTGACGGAGGACGTTATCGTTGCGGATATGGGTCAGACCGATTACTACACCTCGAGCACCTACGATTATCTCACGTGCATACAAGAGCTCATATCCGGGGGCAAGTTCGGGA
>Ga0265298_10005161_pt1 | contig 16489 bp, 15 predicted proteins | sample AusTroGonzalo_MG_3_FD_193486 | JGI IMG/M metagenome (GOLD analysis project Ga0265298, IMG submission 193486) | Bovine rumen microbial communities from tropical cattle in Woodstock, Queensland, Australia - Gonzalo_01 | ecosystem: Host-associated > Mammals > Digestive system > Stomach > Rumen ... | reverse complement strand
GCCTTGGCAAAATCGTCCTTGCCGCGGAAGAAATAGACTATGGCAGAAAGGCCGTCAAGGCACATGCGGACAAATATGCGCCTGCGAGCCCTGAAACGCGGGAACAGGGTCTTTGAAGCCGAAAACGTTGCCGGGAGATTGTTCTCCAGAAGAAGGAGATTGTTGCGGAAATTAAGGCGCAGCTTTACAGGAGATTCGTTTGGAAGGGTTCCGCCCCCAATGTGGTAAACCTCTGAAGCGGGGACATTTGTGACTTTCCATCCGGCCAGCTGCATCCTCCAGCAGAGGTCAATTTCTTCCATGTGGGCAAAGAAGCGGTCGTCAAGTCCTCCAAGTATGTTCCAGACGTGGCTGCGGACCATAAGGCAAGCGCCGCTGCACCATAGCACATTGATGGGAGTGTTATACTGGCCGTTGTCCTTTTCCAGTTTCTGGAGGATGCGGCCGCGGCAGAAGGGGTATCCGTACCTGTCCACATAACCTCCTGCTGCTCCGGCGTATTCAAAGGATGTCCTGTCATTGTAGGATACCAGTTTGGGACCGCATGCTCCGCAATCTGGATGGGAATCCATCCAGTCAACAAGAGGGGAGAGCCAGCCTTGGGGAACTTCAATGTCCGAGTTTATAAGAACATAAAACTCTGCTTCCAGGCCGTGGAGCGCACGGTTGTAACCGCCTGTAAAACCGTAGTTCTTGTCAAACTGCATGTACGGCACATCGGGGAATTCTTCTTTCATCAATGCGGCACTCCCGTCAGTGGATGCATTATCTGCAACTATCACTTGTGCATCCATGCCTTCACATGATGCGATGAGCCCCGGAAGGAACTTCCGCAGATATTCCTTTGTGTTGTAATTCAGTATGACTACCGCGGTTCTCATGCGCTTATGTCAACATTAGCGAACGCTAAGGTAGGAATTAATTTTGACATACAAGGGCGAGCATCCTCAGCCGCAGCAAAAATATTACCCCACAGGGTAATGAAATCTCCTGTCATGAGAGCCTCACGCAGAGGGAACGCAATCTTTCCGTCATGTACAACAAAGCCCTCTACTCCGTATGAGAAGTTTCCTGTTGCGGAGTTAGAATTGCCTCCGTTGAAGCCGGTTACATAGATGCAGTCCCCGGCCTTGTCAAGCACGTCCTGCAGCGTTTTGCAGCCTCCAACAGGCTTCACAACAACCCTTGTAACATCCTCTACAGTGGGTTTCATGCCCATTTTAGCGGCAATATAGGTATTCAGGAAATACTGCCGGACAACGCCTCCGGAAATAATGGGCATTTCCCTTGTGGCAACGCCTTCGCTGTCAAATAGACGTGACCCGGTCTGCCCCTTCGAGCGTGGCATATCCCAGATCTCAAGGCATTCCGGAAAGACTTTTTTGCCGATGCTTCCCTCAAGAAATGAATTCTTCTGCTGCAGGGAAAAGCCTCCCAGAGCATTTAGCACGGGCGTAAGCAGTTTGGAGGCGCATTCGGAGTCAACTACAATAGAGTATTTCCCGCTTTTTATCTTCTTTGGGCCGATTTGCTCCGCTGCGCGCCTCAGTGCAATATCTGAGCAGTCAGCCAGCCCCAGCTCTGCCATCCGTGGCGTTGCATCCCACCAGTAGCTGGAGTAGCGATTGCCCTCAGGATCTTCTACTGTGACCTCGTAACCAATCTCAAAGGAAGTTTCTGTATGACGGGCAAAAAGGCCGTTTGAATCAAGAGTGACGCTGTCAAAGATGCTGTCAGAGTATTCTCCTTCCTCAGAAATCACTTTAAATCCCTTCTCCAGGGACTCTTTTCTGGGCCAGAACATGGAAGACAGCGCCATTGAACGCCGCTCCTCCTGGGAAAGATTCTCATATGTGCTGTCATACAGGTCCAGCTCCAGGCCTGTAACCGCATCATAAGCGACTCTTTCATGGGCTGGAAGGTCCCGGAAAGCATCAGGCTCAAGCATCTTAACGGTAACTATCGCCTCAAGGATAAACTTCTCCAGGCCCTCCTTGTCCAGGCGGTTGCTGGAGAAGGTGCCGTATCGGCCATCGGCAAAAATGCTAAACTGCATGCTCCTGTCCAGCGCGTGAGCCGTCTTGTCAACCTCTCCGTTCAAAAGCCCGGTAAGGTTGAGCAGACTCTTGGTCAGGGTAATCCTCACCTTGTCCGCCCCATGCTCCAGCGCAAACGCCAGGCAATGCTTTGCGACCTCTATTTCCGTGATATGTAACTTGCTGTCGTTCATTTGTTTATAGAAAGTACCCGGGTACCTTGGTACCTGGGTACCGGAGATAAATGCTTGATATTGAGGTTGTTGGAAAACACGATTATTCACCTCCTACTGTAAGGTTACGGATAAGGACGGTGGGGATGCCGCAGGAGACTGGGACGCTTTGCTCTTTGCCGCAGGTCCAGGCGCCAGGGTCGATGGAAAGGTCATCGGCCACGCCAACGATATCGGCCAGGGCCTGGGGACCGTTGCCGATTATGTTTATATCCTTGACCGGAGCGGTGAGTCGGCCTCCTTCAATGAGGTACCCGGATTTGACGTAAAAGGTGAAATCGCCTTCGCCGATTTTGACCTGGCCGTTGGAGAATTCGTCCACGAAAATGCCTTTGCGCACGCCTGCAATAAGGTCCGATGCCCTGGCGCTGCCGCTTTCCATGTAGGTTGCACGCATGCGTGGCAGGGGGGCGTAGCGGAAACTTTCACGCCGGCCGTTTCCGGTGGGACGTACTCCGTAATGCGCGGCGCTTATGCGGTCGTGAAGGTAGGAGGTGAGGATGCCGTCCTCTACCATATAGGTCTTCTGGCCGGGGACTCCTTCATCGTCATAATTGAGAGATCCGCGGTTTGCGCCGATGGTTCCGTCGTCAATTATGTTGATTCCGTCGGGACACACCCTCTTGCCCATTTTGTCCGAGAAGATGGAGGTGCCCTTGCGGTTGAAATCGGCCTCGAAGGCGTGGCCCATGGCTTCGTGGAGGAGGATTCCGGAGGCGCCGGCGCCCATCACTACAGGCATCTGGCCGCCCTTTGGACGGGTTGCCTGGAAACGGGCGTCGATGCCGCTGACGACATCGGCCGCCATCTCCTCTGCCAGGGCCTCCGTAAGCATTTCCGCTCCGCTGCGGAAACTGCGGGACGTGGATTTGTTCTCCACCATGCCGCTCTGGGAAAAGACTACGGTGACAGAGACGCTTCCCATGGGTCTTGTGTCCCATTTGAGCTCTCCCCAGGAATTGTACATGAGGATGTCGCTGACCTGGAATGCGAGGGAAGCCATGACTTTTACAGCCCTGCTGTCCTTGGCCTTGACCTTGCTCTCAAGCAGGCTCAGGAATGGGAGGAAGTCCTTCATGGAAGACTCTCTCCACGGGCTTTTCATGGGGTAACGGTCTGCGGCCGGGTTGGGCTCCCCGCGGCTGGGATTAGGAGTGCCGTAAGGATTTACTCCGGCAGCGTTTCCATCGGCAATGGCGGCGGCGGAAAGAGCGCAGGCGGCCATGTCGGCGGGGGAGGTGCTTTCCGAGTATGCGTATCCTGTCTTTTTTCCGCAGAGGACACGGATTCCCACGCCAAAGTCTATGTGTGAACCGCCTGAGGTGACTGCACCGTCCCGCAGCAGCAGGCTGCCGTAGGTGGTGTTCTCAAAGAACAGGTCACAATAGTTACCGCCGCTTGAAAGGCCTTTTTGGACCAGGCTCCCTAGTGCGGCGGTATCTACATTGAATATGTCCAGGTAGTACTCTTTACTGTATATCATTTTCCGGACTCTGTGCGGCGAAAGGTACGCCGTCATGCGCAATCGGCGCCTTTGCAAGTTCCTTTACTATTTCTTCGGTGATGTTCTCTATCTTGCGCACCGGCTGCTCCGAATCCGTCACAAGTGAGCGGATCCTGTTGTATTTATCCATATCCGACACTATGAGGCCCTTCTTGCTTCCCTCTGCAACTATCTGGAACGGAGGCTCAGAATTGTCTGCGATGATCCATTTGTCGCACTCCGGGATGTATGTGCGGAACAGGTAATTCAGGCCTACGTTATAGCGTCTGCGGATGGTTTCTTCAGGGATGTCGTGCCCGCCGGCGCGTACCCTTGCTGCAACCCTTTCTACGGCCATGTCCGGCGAGTTGAGCCAGAAGTAAATCACCGTTACGTAATACCCTTTCTGCTGGGCATTACGCACCATTTTGAGAAGTGAACGTGTGGCGAGGGTGGTTTCTATGCAGAAATCCTCCCTCTTGTCAAAGAGATAGTTTACCTTGCGGAGCATCAGGCGGCTGGCGGTTATGTAGGCACTTTCCGGAGCAAAGGGGGAAAGGTGCTTTGCAAACTCATCCGAGTTTACGAACTCGGTACAGTCAAGCAGCTCCGGGAGCAGCGAATATGACGCTGTTGTTTTCCCGGAGCCGTTGCAGCCTGATATGATGTAAAACCTTGGCACTTATTCCGTGGCGGCTTCCAGTTTCTTCATCATTGCGAACATGAAGACAGCGGAGATGACGCATACTCCAAGGAATACAGCCCACACAACCCAGAGGGGAAGGCCGCCCCAGAGGTGACCGCCCACCTGTACCAGGAAGTTGCCAAGGGCAGTGGCCACAAACCACATACCCATCATCATGCCCTTGTACTTGGGAGGGGCAACTTTGGACACAAATGAAATACCCATGGGGCTCAGGAGAAGTTCTCCGAAGGTGAGGACCAGGTAAACGCTGATGAGCCAGTAGGGGGAGACAAGAGTCTCTGCGTCCGTTCCGCGTACAGTAGCCTGGAAATCAGGGGTATTGAGGCCGATGGAGGCAAATGCCATGAGGCCGAAGGCGACGGCCGCCACAAGCATGCCGTATGCAATCTTGCGAGGTGCGGAAGGTTCCTTGCCCTTCTTTGCCAGAGCGCCGAAAATGGCCATGGACACAGGTGTAAGGGCAACAACGTAGAACGGGTTGAAGTGCTGGAAGATAGGAGCGCTGATGTCTACGGAACCGGTGAGGCGGCTATATTGCCATACAAGGAATGCGCATGCAAGTGCTACAACGCCTACACCTATCCATTTGCCCTTCTGCGTGGCCTCCTTGTCAAAGATGGAGAACAGGGCATAAACTATGGCGATTACGGCTACCAGATTCCATACGTTGAACGGCATGGAAGCCAGGCCTTCCGAGCTGCGCTCTGTGAATTCATCGGCAAAGTAGGTGAGGGTGAGACCGTTCTGGTGGAAGGACATCCAGAAGAATATGACCACGGCGAACACAAGGAACAGGGCAACCATGCGCTTTTTGGTCTGCTCCGGGGTGAGGGTGTCCACCACTGCGGCCTTTTCACCTTTGGCGTGACCGCCTTCCACGTGTTTGAACCATGCGCGGAATGCATAGTAGATGGCTATGGAAACGATCAGGGAAACGCAGGCCACAGCAAAGGAGAAGTGGTATGCGGAGTTGCCGTCGAAGCCCAGGGTTATCGCCCATTCGCGGATTCTGATGGCGGCGGTGGGAGCGAACAGGGCGCCCACGTTGATGGCCATGTAGAACAGGCTGAAGCCGGAGTCACGCTTTGCGGCGTACTTTTCCTCGTTGTAAAGGTCTCCCACCATAACTTGGAGGTTACCCTTGAACAGACCCGTACCGAAGCCTATCAGCACCAGGGCGGCAATCATGCCGGCCAGGGCCAGGGTGCCGCTTCCGAGGGGAATTGACAGCAGGAGATAGCCCAGGAACATGACTATGATGCCGGTGGTGACCATTTTGCCGAAGCCGAATCTGTCGGCCAGGATACCGCCGATGAGGGGGAAGAAATAGACCAGCATCAGGAACGAGCTGTAGATAAGGCCCGCGGTGCCGGGATCCAGGCCGAAGTTGGCCCTGAGGAAAAGGGCGAACACGGCAATCATGGTGTAGTAGCCGAAGCGCTCGCCGGTGTTGGCTAACGCCAGAGCAAACAGACCTTTAGGTTGTCCTTTGAACATATTGAATAGATTTTAGTTGTTTCCAATCATACAAAGATAATAATTTTGTTTATATTTGTAATTGAAATGAAAAAGAAAAAATCCTTCATAGCTTGGCTGCTGGGAGACGTGCTGCACTACCGTGAAAACGTGGTGTACATCAACCTGGCCCGCTGCTTCCCGGATAAGACGTACGGGGAGTTAAAGCAGATAAGGGATCAGTTCTACCTGCATTTCTCCGACATCTTCAGAGAGATGCTCTGGTTTGGGCGCTGCACCGGAGACAAGGGCCGCAGGCGTCTTCATGAAAGCCATATAGTTGAGATAACAAATCCGGAAGAGCTCAACCGCATTTTTGCGGGAGCTCCCCAGATGATGATAATGCAGACACATGCCGGCAACTGGGAACTCATAAGCGGCTTCAGGGAATATACTTACACAACTCCGCTGGACATTCTCCCGGAGCATATAGGAGTGTCATATGTACCCCTGGCAAACAAGTTCTGGGACCGTTTCATGGCTAAAAACCGGGTTGCTCCGGTCAAGGACCAGGGCTTTGACGGCTATGTGGATTTCAACCACATCCTCCGCTATGTGCTCACCAACAGGTCAAAGAAGATGGCATACGTGTTCATCACGGACCAGTACCCATACTGGCACAATGTGAACGACATGCACCTTCAGTTCATGAATCAGGACACAGTGACCATGACGGCGGCTGCAAACCTTGCGGTAAAAATGGACATGTCCGTAGTGTATATGCGCTATCGCACTCGTCCAGAAGGCGGCTACAGCATGACCTTCGTCCCCATATCCGAACACGCTGGGAAGGAAGAGCCCGAGCAGATAATGAAAACGTATTACAAGCTTCTGGAGGAAGACCTCAGGGAACAGCCCTGGAACTACCTCTGGACGCATAAAAGATGGAAATAGACATGAGAAGAATTCTTGCAGCGGCACTGGTGCTGGCGGCATCGTTCCAGGCAATGGCGCAGGATGCAACCTACGCGCTTCCTTTCACTTCGTTCACAGTAGAGGTGGATGCAGTGCAGGAGGTTCACTTTGCCGGCCCTTATTCCTCATTTGCCAAGGAAATGCTCAACATTGACGTTCCGGCTTCGGATGTCCGTAAGACCTACATCAAGGAAATCCGCATCGTCCCGCATCTTGAGGCCGATCCGTGGAGCCCCAGGTATACCGCCCCGGTCGCAAACAGCACAATGCTGCAGATGAGCGCGCAGGGGCTTATCGCCTTTGGTGAAATGCCGCAGTCTGCCGGCCTGGACTGGAGGTTCCAGCCCATGTCGCAGGCTTCCTATGGAGCAAGCGGAATAACCGGAGCCACCAGGCAGCAGAAGAATATAGTTTACAGGACGGAGCAGACGGAAGAGGGTGAGGTCAGGTATCCTGTGGAGCATATGGTAACCGTTGCCAAGACCCTTGAAGACAAGGCTGCAGAGGCAGCGGAGGCCATCCTGAACGCAAGGCAGGACAGGCATAACATAGCCATCGGCAATACGGATGCAAACTATTCCGGGGAGTCCATGGCCGCCGCTCTTGCAGAGCTCACCAAAATTGAACAGGAGTACCTTCTCCTTTTCACCGGGTATGACACTGTGAACGAGTTCCACGCCTCTTTTGAGGTTATGCCGTCGGCAACTGCCCGTACGCACAGGTACACTGCTTTTTATATGACCGAGGACGGGAAAATCGGCAAGGATGTTAAAGGAAAGGCCAAACCTTACGAGCTTGAATTCACGCCGGTCTCCGTCCCTGATGTAAAGACGGAACCCGTTCCGGACGCCACCAAGGCCAAGAAGCAGGAAAAGGTCTCCACCATCCACTACAGGATCCCGGCCATTTGCAGGGTACGCCTTCTCGAGGACGGAGCCCCTCTTGTGGAAAGCCGAATCCCCGTTTACCAGCTTGGAAGGGAAAGTGAAATGCCTATTAATCAATAACACAAATATCCAGTCATGAGTATCAAAGATCTTAAACCCCAGGTGGTGTGGAATAATTTCTACGCCCTCACTCAGATTCCCCGTCCCTCCAAACACGAAGGCAAGGTTATCGAGTATCTTTATAACTGGGGTGTGCAGCACGGTTTCGAAACCATCAAGGACGACACCGGCAACATCATAATCCGCGTCCCGGCCACTCCCGGCTATGAAAACCTTAAGGGAATTATCCTGCAGGGGCACATGGACATGGTCCCGCAGAAGACCTCGGATTCCGCCCACAATTTCCTCATGGATCCCATCAACGCCTATGTTGACGGGGAATGGGTAACCGCAGACCGCACCACCCTTGGTGCCGATAATGGCATTGGCGTGGCAATGGGCCTGTCTGTGCTGGAAGACCCTTCAGTCAAGCACGGTCCCGTGGAAGTGCTGGTCACTTATGACGAGGAAACCGGCATGACCGGTGCCAACTGCCTCAAGCCCGGCCTGCTCAAGGGGGACATCCTTGTGAACCTGGACTCGGAGGAAGAGGGGGAACTCTGCGTGGGTTGCGCCGGAGGCCTGGACGTGTCGGCATCGTTCAAATATCGCAAAAACGCCGTTCCTGCCGGCTACAAGGGCATTGAATTCACCGTGAAGGGGCTGCAGGGCGGCCACTCCGGAATGGACATTTCCCTGTACAGGGCAAACGCCAACAAAGTTGCTGCCCGCATTCTCCTTCCTTTGATGGAGATTCTTGGCGCCAAGGTGGAAAGCTTCACCGGCGGCAGCCTTCGCAATGCAATTCCGTTTGAGGCTGTGGTTAAGCTTATCGTCCCGGAAGTCAACCTGGACGCCGCCCTCAAGATGATCGACAATATTTTTGCCGAGGTTAAGGCAGAGTATCAGGAGTCCGATCCTTCCGCACAGCTTATCGTCAAGAAAGAGGCGGCAGGGAAGTACTATATCCCTACCGGCGTAATGCTCAGGGCTGTGAAGGCAATGATTGCATGCCCGTCAAACGTTATCCGCATGAGCCAGAGTATGCCCGGTCTCACGGAGACATCAATCAATATGGCTATCGTGCGTACGGAGAAAGGTAAGATTACCGTTCACAGCCTCATGAGGAGCGCAGTTGACACCGCCAAGGCAGACCTGGCAGAGCGCGTACGCTGCATCTTTGAGCTTGCAGGCGCAAACGAGATCAAGTTTGCAGGCGGTTATTCCGGATGGACTCCCAAGCTGGATACTCCCATGAACAAGGTTATGATGGAGCAGTTCCAGAAGGTGTATGGTAAGCCTATGAAGATCATGGCCACCCACGGAGGGCTTGAGTGCGCAATTATGGGTGCCAAGTATCCCAACTGGGAAATGGTTTCAGTAGGACCCACTATCAAGTATCCCCACAGCCCGGACGAGAAGGTGAACATCGCTTCCGTTGAAAGGACCTGGGAGTACCTTAAGGCAGTACTTGAGAACGTTCCCAAGAAGTAGGGGAGTTTGGACGTGAAAATGCCGCCGGGGGTTACTTCGGCGGCATTTTGCATTCACATACGGCGGCGAGAGATCAGTATTTCTGCTGCATGTGTTTGCGGATGTAAAGGTAGGCGCAGCGGGGGATTAGGGCAAGGATTTGGGGACTTGTTATATGGATGTGGTTTTGGTTCTGTGTGAGGAGTTTGGCGGTATTACTCAAAAAAATTAGGCTTAATTGCTTATAAAATTTGGTTTTTATGAAATAAAACTCTAAATTTGCAGTCCTTTTTGGGAGGCATATGCGCCCAGAAAGAGTGTAAATTATTAATTAACAATAAATTAAAAACAATGGTTAACCAGTACGAGACCGTTTTCATTGCAACTCCCGTTTTGTCTGAGACCCAGATGAAGGAAGCGGTTGCCAAGTACGTCAAGCTCATCACCGACAATGGCGGTGAGGTTGTGTACCAGGAGGATTGGGGCCTGCGTCAGCTCGCTTATCCCATCCAGCACAAGACCACAGGATTTTATTACCTGATCGAGTTCAAGGCCGACAGCCAGTTCGTTGCCACCCTCGAAACCCAGTATCACCGTGACGAGCGCATCATCCGCTTCCTCACCGTCGCCCTCGACAAGGATGCAGTTGCATACGCCGCAAAGCGTCGCGCTAACAAGGCTGCCAAGGCCGCTCCCGCCGCCGAAGAAGCCCCCGCAGTTGAAGCTGAATAATTAGGAGGACATAATTATGGCAAACGAAAATAAAGAAATCCGCTACCTGAATCCCCCTACCGTGGAGGTTCGCAAGAAGAAATACTGCCGCTTCAAGAAAGCCGGTATCAAGTATGTAGATTACAAGGATCCTGAGTTCCTCAAGAAGTTCCTGAACGAGCAGGGCAAGATTCTTCCCCGCCGTATCACCGGTACTTCCCTGAAGTTCCAGCGCAAGGTTGCACAGGCTATCAAGCGTGCACGTTCCCTTGCCCTTCTTCCTTATGTGACTGACCTTCTTAAATAATCTGCCTTATGGAAATTTTACTCAAGAAAGATGTGGCCAATCTTGGCTACGCCGGTGAAATTGTCAAAGTAAAGGCCGGTTATGCAATGAACTATCTGGTGCCCCAGGGCTTCGCCACCGTGGCAACTGAGAGTGTCAAGAAGCAGCACGCGGAAACCCTCCGCCAGCGCGCACACAAGGAAGCAAAGCTGGTCGCAGACGCAGAGGCTCTTGCCCAGACCGTCAGCGCCCAGGTGCTTGAGGTGAAAGCCAAGGTTTCCGAGTCCGGAAAGCTCTATGGCAGCGTCACCACCATGGATCTCGAGGCCGCTCTCGCAGCCAAGGGTCTCAACATCGACAAGAAGGACATCACCATCCTGGCCGCAGAGGTCAAGGAGCTTGGTGAGTACGAGGCCTGCGTAAAGATTTACAAGGCCATCAAAGCCAACTTCAAATTCAACGTCGTTGCTGAGTAATCAAGCAGCTACATACGCAAGTTTGACCCGCACAGAGATGTACGGGTCATTTTTTTTTGGCAACAATATACCAGTTTACACTAAATGAAAAAAACACATCCTATTTGGGTGTGTTTTTCATTTCTTCTATCTGTTTCTTGATATCTTTTTCAATATCATCGAAATTGTCAATGCAGATGATCAGGAACCACGAGGAGTCCGTGAGAGCGGCAATTCAGGAATCCATGAAAAAATAGGGGTAGCTTCCCCCTTTATTCGGCCGGCGCTTCCTCGCTGAAAACACAGCCGGGGAGAGGGCGGCCGTTGTAGGTGGAGGCCATCGATTCGCCATAGGCCCCGGCGGAGCGGAGGGCGACGAAGTCCCCGCGGCGGCATTCGTTCAGGACTACGTCCTTGCCGAAGACATCGGAGCTTTCGCAGATGGGCCCTACCACGTCGTAGGTCTGTTCAGGACCGTCCGAGGTCAGGTTTTCAATCCGGTGCGCGGCGTGATACATGGCCGGGCGCACCAGGTCGTTCATCCCTGCGTCCAGGATGCAGAACTGGCGGGTATAGCCTTTCTTTACATACAACACCCTGGAAATCAGCGTGCCGCAAGGGGCGATAAGGCTGCGTCCCAGCTCGAAATGGACGGGGCGGTTCCCCCGCAGATGGCGTTTGAACGTATTGAAGTAGCTGTTGAAATCGGCCACGGGCAGGTGATTGGGATGTCCGTACTCGATGCCCAGGCCGCCGCCCACGTTGATGTCTCCTATCGGCAAGCCTTTCCGCTCCAGGCGGTCCGTAAGCTCGTTGATGCGGTTGCACAGGACCACGAAATCCGACATGTCCAGGATTTGCGAGCCGATATGGAAGTGCAGCCCCAGGAAGCGGACCGAGGGCAACTGCAGGGTGCGCCGGATCACCGGGTCCACGCTGCCGTGATAAATGCCGAACTTGTTCTCGGCCAGTCCGGTGGTGATGCCGGCCAGGGTATGGGCGCCGATGTCGGGGTTCACCCGGAGACTGACCGGGGCCACCACGCCCATCTCTTCGGCTAGGGAAGCGATCACTTCCAGCTCGGCCTCCGACTCCACATTAAAGCGGAAAATGCCCTTGGACAGGCCCAGGCGGATTTCCCAGTCGGCCTTTCCCACGCCGGCATAGACGATGCCGGAAGCCGGGAAGCCGGCGTCCAGGGCCATCTGAACCTCTCCGCCGCTGACGCAGTCGGCCCCCAGCCCTGCCGCAGCTATCTGCTTGAGCAGCACGGGGTTGCCATTGGCCTTTACCGCAAAGTGAACCCGCCAGGAGGGACGGTCCTGCAATGCCGCGCGGACAGTTTCCAGGGTCCGCTGCAGCAGGGCGGTATCGTAATAGTAGAACGGGGTCCGGAGGCTGTCAAAGCGCTCCAGCGGGTACTCTCCTTTTATCATGCGCCAAACAGCTGACGGCTCAGGGCCTGCAGGGTCCGGGCCTTATCCTCTTCCTTGACCAGCAGGGAGATATTGTAGTTGCTTCCGCCGTAGCTCACCATACGCACCGGAATCTCCTTCACGGCGGCCAGCACGCTGGACTCGAAGCCCAGGTTCTCCCAATCCATATCGCCCACCACGCACACGATGCACATATCCAGGTCCACGGTTACGGTGCCGTAGCGCTTGAGGTCGTGCACAATCTCGCTCAGGTAGCGGGTGTCGTCGATGGTGACGGAAACGCCCACCTCCGAGGTGCAGATCATATCGATAGGGGTGAGGTAGCTCTCGAAAATCTCGAACACCTTGCGCAGGAAACCGTGCGCCAGGAGCATACGGGAACTCTTGATCTTGATGGCGATGATATTGTCCTTGGCGGCCACGGCCTTGATGGTGCCGGGCTCGGGAATGTTGTCGATGAGGGTTCCGGGGGCCTCCGGCTGCATGGTATTCAGGAGCCGGACCGGAATGTTGGCGAATTTGGCGGGCTGGATGCAGGTAGGGTGCAGGATCTTGGCGCCGAAGTAGGCCAGCTCCGCGGCCTCGTCAAAATGCAGGTGCCGCACGGCGCTGGTTTTCTCCACCACACGCGGGTCGTTGTTGTGCATACCGTCGATGTCGGTCCAGATCTGGATTTCTTCCGCGCCGATAGCTGCGCCGATGAGGGAAGCGGTATAGTCGCTGCCGCCGCGCTGGAGGTTGTCCACCTCTCCGCGCAGGTTCCGGCAAATGAAGCCTTGCGTGATGAACAGGCTGGCTTCCTGGTCCAGCAGGGGGAGGAGGTGTTCCCGGATATAGCCCAGGTCCGGTTCTCCCTGGTCGTCCAGGCGCATGAAATCCAGGGCCGGCAGCAGGACGGCGTTCACGCCTTGCTGCTTCAGGTACAGTTCCATCAGCTTGGTGGAGAGCTGTTCTCCCTGGGCAAGAATCATCTTTTCCTGCACAGGGCCGAAATATTCCCGGGTAAGGGCGGTTACCCCCGCGAAGGTTTCCTGGATGAAGGCGTCTGCCGAATTGTCACCCAGGAGTTCCTTGGCCGTCTTCAGATGCTTGGTCTCCAGCCGCTTGATGGTCTCCCGGGCACCGTCCGGGTTGCGGTTGTACAGATAGCCGGCAATCTCTACCAGCGAGTTGGTGACGCCGGACATGGCAGAAAGCACTACAAAGGGACATCCGGGGCGGCTGGAGACCAGCCGGGCCACGTCCTGGATTCTTGCGGCGGTTCCAACGGAAGTGCCGCCAAATTTCATGATAATCATTTGTCGAGAACGTTTTATGTGCAAACATAATAAATTTTTTAAAAAATCCATATTTCTCGCAAGAAGTGGCACAAATATGGGTAAGTTTGCTTTTCTCTCAACTACCAATGACATCAACCTGTCTGAATCCTTTAAGGTATTCGCCGTCCCGTCGCCTGACAAAGACTATAGTGTGGTTATGAAATATTATAGATATGAAAAGTTAGCCGAAGGTGATTACCAAACAAAATATCTTCCAAATCTCTTTTCCGAACTACATTTATTTGTTAGGAAGAAAAACGAGGACACATTTTCTGTCTACAAATATGGTGGGAATGTATGGATTCATCGCCATCTTGAAGAAAACATTCTTTGTGATGACATTATGAATCTTGCTGAAGTTTCCACAGATGTCCAAAACGAATGGAACTATCTGGTACACTTCGTAAAATAAGTAAACGCACCCGAATAGGATGCGTTTCTTTCTTTTAGTGTAAACTAGTATATCGTTCCCTTTTATTTACTATATTTGTAGAGATTAAATCTGGGCAAATGATACCGCTTGGCGCTTTCTCTATTAACTTGCTGTCGGAAAACCTGCTTCTGCTGGTTTCTATGCTGGTTTTTGCCGGTGTGCTGGTGGCTAAGATGGGCAGCAAATTCGGTGCACCGTCCCTGTTGCTGTTCCTGCTTATGGGACTGGTGGCGGGGCCGGATGTGATGGGCCTTAGGTTTGACGACCTGCATCTTGCTCATTCGGTCGGTGATTTTGCTCTGTCCGTGATTCTGTTCACGGCTGGTCTTGAGACATCATTCACTGAAATCAAGCCAATCCTTAAGCGGGGAATCATGCTGTCAACGGTTGGAGTGATTCTGACCGTAGTCATTACCGGGTCCTTTATCTACGCCACGGGTATTTCTGCCATGATGGCCGTCCTTATTGCCGCAGTGATGAGTTCTACGGACTCGGCGTCAGTTTTCACCGTATTGCACGATAAGAAACTCCACCTCAAGGAGAATCTGGCGCCTATGCTGGAGCTGGAATCCGGCAGTAATGACCCCATCGCCCTCACCCTTACAATCATTCTGGTGCAGTATTTCACCAGAGACGGAGGCGCCGGCAGAAACTTCTGGACTATCGCCGGCACCGGAGCAGCTATGTTTCTCATTCAGGTGGGGGTAGGTGTCGCCGTTGGTTTGGCGGTTGGCTTTCTGACAAAATGGATACTTGAAAAAGTGGATTTCCCCAACTTTGCAATTACCGCCATCCTGATTCTCAGTGCCGGTTTCTTTGCAAACGGATTGTCCCAGTACCTTTGGGGTAACGGCCTCCTGGCAACCTATGTCTGTGCGGTCACCATCGGCAACAGGGTTAAACTGGAGGGCAGGAAAGACATAGACTCATTCTTTGACGGCATTTCCTGGATGATGCAGCTGATGATGTTCATGCTGCTGGGCCTTCTGGCCCATCCTTCGCAGATGAAGGGTCTGATTCTTCCTGCACTGGGGATGTGCCTGTTCATGATGTTTGTATCTCGTCCGTTCAGCGTATTCATATGTATGCTCCCGTTCAAGAAGAAAATGTCTTTCAAGGCAAAGACTTTTGTTTCCTGGGTGGGGCTCAAGGGTGCCGGTCCAATTCTCTGCGCACTGTACACCGTTGTTTCCGGACTTGAATACTCTACAGATATCTTCAATTTCGTATTCCTGCTGTCGCTGTTCTCCCTGATGCTTCAGGGCGGCTCCATTGGATGGATGGCGAAGTTCCTCAATGTGGGATATGACAGGGATCCCGAAGTTCAGACCTTTGGCATGGAAGTCCCTGAGGAAATGGGTATGATGCGTGACCACATAGTCTCGGAAGATGATCTGGCAATCGGCTCCACGCTGCGTGACCTTCATCTTCCACACGGCATACGCGTCATGATGGTCCGCCGCGACGGCCGCTTCCTGGTGCCTCACGGCAGCATGCAGTTGAAAGTAGGGGATCACCTGCTGATTATTTTGGGTGAATCTGATGATTGATAACAAAAAAAGGCCTGCAATTACGCAGGCCTTTTTTGCTGTGTGGACATTATGCCTCTGCGATGGCTTCGTTGGGGCAGGTGCCTTCGCAGGCGCCGCAGTCGATGCATTCGTCGGCGTTGATGACGTAGGAGGCTTCACCCTCGGAGATTGCGCCCACGGGGCAGACATCTGCGCAGGAGCCGCAGGAGACACAAAGGTCGGGATTGATTTTTCTAGGCATAGTTGAAAGTATTTAATTGTTGTTGTGTTTTCGTTCTACAAATGTAGGCATTATATTTGATTTTCAAAATAACAGTTCATAACTTTGTAAGCATGAAATATATGTTTATGACAATCATCGCCGCGCTGGGTTTAATGTCCTGCGGGCAAAGAAATACAAAAGCTGCGCCAGTAGCTGAAGCGGAGGTCCGGGAAGCAGTCATGATAGATGGGGCGGCCATCTCCTGGGACACCATGCTGTATGATTTTGGTGATGTTACCGTGGATGACGGGCCGCTTACCTGCACCTTCACTCTCACCAATGGAAGTGACCAGCCGGTGGCTATATATGAAGTGGTATCGTCCTGCGGGTGCACGGGCGTGAGCTTCAGCAGGGAACCGGTTCAGCCTGGCAAGAGCGCAACAATATCGGCAACCTACAAGAACGAGGACGGTCCGGGCGCGTTTGACAAGACTCTCACTGTTTATATCTCCGGGGTAAGGAAACCCGTGATACTGCGGCTGCGAGGCATCGTCCATCCCAAAAAGAAATCCCTGAGCCAGCTCTACGGCATTGAGAGGCTCGGGGATTTGGGTCTTAAGACGCTGGAGTACAAACTCCCAACGCTGAGGCAGGGGCTGCAGGTTAGCGAGAGCATCACCGTCGCCAACCTTGGAAAGAAGCCTCTCAAACTGGAATTCATGGATGTGAGCCCCCAGCTTTTGGTCAAGACCGATCCCAACCCGATTC
>Ga0265298_10005160_pt1 | contig 16490 bp, 13 predicted proteins | sample AusTroGonzalo_MG_3_FD_193486 | JGI IMG/M metagenome (GOLD analysis project Ga0265298, IMG submission 193486) | Bovine rumen microbial communities from tropical cattle in Woodstock, Queensland, Australia - Gonzalo_01 | ecosystem: Host-associated > Mammals > Digestive system > Stomach > Rumen ... | reverse complement strand
AACGGCGGCCTCGGACGCCTCGCGGCATGCTACATCGACTCTATGTCGACGCTCAATCTCGCCGGCATGGGATACGGCCTCAGGTACGACTACGGCATCTTCCGCCAGAAGATCGTGAACGGCAGCCAGGTCGAGGAGCCCGACCACTGGTTAAAGAACGGCTATCCGTGGGAGATGGCGCGCCCCGAGTATGCGCACCACGTCCACTTCGGCGGACACGTCGAGTGCCGCACCAGCAAGGGGCGCCAGCAGTGGTACTGGATTCCCGAGGAGACCGTCCAGGGCATCCCCTACGACATGCCGATCGTCGGCTACGACAAGGCCGTCAACTCGCTCCGCCTCTGGAGCGCGAAGGCCGTCGACGACTTCGACCTCGCCGACTTCGACAAGGGCTCGTACGTCGAGGCCGTCGAGCAGAAGGTGCTCGCCGAGAACCTCACCAAGGTCCTCTACCCCAACGACAACACGATGCAGGGCAAGGAGCTCAGGCTCCGCCAGCAGTACTTCTTCGTCGCCTGCTCGCTGCGCGACATCCTGCGCCGCTTCCGCCAGACGAACGACAACTGGGACGCGCTTCCCGACAAGGTGTTCATCCAGCTGAACGACACGCACCCGACGCTCGTCATCCCCGAGCTCATGCGCATCCTCATCGACCACGAGGGGCTCGACTGGGACAAGGCCTGGGACCTCACGCGCCGCACGACCGGCTACACGAACCACACGATCCTCCAGGAGGCTCTCGAGAAGTGGCCCGTGCCGATGATGGAGAGGCTCCTCCCGCGCCACCTCCAGATCATCTACGAGATCAACGGACGCTTCCTGCAGGAGGTCAGCTCGCTCTACCCCGGCGACATCAAGAAGCTCCAGAGGATGTCCCTCATCGAGGAGAGCGGCGAGCGCTATGTCAGGATGGCGAACCTCTGTCTCGTCGGCACATCTTCCGTCAACGGCGTCGCCCAGCTCCACACCGAGATCCTCAAGTCGACGCTGTTCAAGGACTTCTACGAGCTCTGGCCCGAGAAGTTCCACAACGTGACGAACGGCATCACGCCGCGCCGCTGGCTGCTCAAGGCGAACCCGTCCCTGTCGCAGCTCATAACCGACAAGATCGGCGACAGCTGGATTACGCACCTCGACGACCTCAAGAAGCTCGAGAAGTTCGCCGACGACGCCTCGTTCCTCGACGCGCTCGGGAAGATCAAGCTGTCCAACAAGCGCCAGCTGTCCGACTGGACGAAGAAGAACCTCGGCATCCAGCTCAACCCCGACGCGATCTTCGACGTCCAGGTCAAGCGCCTGCACGAGTACAAGCGCCAGCTCATGCTCGCGCTCTACATCGTTATGTTCTACAACAGGCTCGTCTCGAACCCGAAGTACGACCCCGTGCCGCGCCAGTTCATCTTCGCGGCGAAGGCCGCGCCGGGATACTACATGGCGAAGCTCATCATCCGCTTCATCCACGGCATCGCAGGCGTCGTCAACTCCAACCCGAAGACGCGCGACAAGCTGTCCGTGGCGTTCCTGCCCGACTACCGCGTCTCGCTCGCCGAGAAGATCATGCCGGCCTCCGAGGTCTCCGAGCAGATATCGCTCGCCGGCATGGAGGCGTCCGGCACCGGCAACATGAAGTTCATGATGAACGGCGCGCTCACGCTCGGCACCTACGACGGCGCCAACGTAGAGATCCACCGCGAGGTCGGCGACGAGAACATGTTCCTGTTCGGACTCCGCACAGAGGACGTCGCGAAGCTTCGTCCGACGTATGTCTCGAAGGAATATTACGCCAAGGACCCCGAGATCAAGCAGGCGCTCGACATGATCAAGGCGAACGTCTTCTCGCTCCTCGAGCCCGGTCTCTTCGACCCGATCCTCCGCTCGCTTCTCGAGTACAACGACTACTACATGCTGCTCGCCGACCTCAAGTCCTACAGCGAGGCGCAGGACCGCGTCGACGCGGCCTATCGCGACAGCAAGAAGTGGAACCGCATGTCGCTCGTCAATGTCGCGCGCTCGGGCTTCTTCTCGTCCGACCGCGCCGTAATGGAGTACGCGCGCGACATCTGGCACGTGAGCCCCGTCAAGCTCTGACGGCCTGAGCGCGCCACGCGGACGGCTGCATGCCGGTCTCCGCGAGGAAGAATATCGAGAACGCCGCCGCCGACCTGTATCCGCAGCGCTCGGCGACGACGCCTATCGGGACGGACTCCGTGCGAAGCATCGTCTTCGCCGCCTCGAGCCTTACACGCCGTATCTCCTCGAGGACGGAGTGCCCTGTCACGGACCTGAACCGCATCTCCGCAGAGCGCCGCGAGCACGGAAACGCGTCGACCACCTCCTTCGCGCCCAGTCCCGCGCACGCCTCGCGCCGTATGCGCTCCACAGCGTCCGCGACGAGCTTGTCCGGCTTCGCGAAGGTGCGCGTCGACTGCCTGCGGACGACCCCGGCCGTCGGATACGGAGTCGGCCCGTCGTTGTCGCCGTGCTTGCCGGACATCAGCCGCGCGAGCTTCTCGGCGGCGATGCGCCCGGCCGCGAATTGGTCGAGGGAGATGCTCGATATCGACGGACTTGTCCCCTCGCATATGTCATGGTCGTCGTCGACGCCGATAAGCGCGACGTCGCGCGGAATCGAAAGCCCCACAAGCCTGCACGCCGACGCAACCATCGACGCGATGTGGTCGTTTGCCGCGAAAACGCCAGCCGGCGTTCCGAGTCCGCCAAGCCAGTCCGCGAGCTCGCGGATCGTCTTCGGCTCCGCGTCGCCGTTTGCGGAGCAGTCGAAGAACTCCGTCTCGAAGTCGTGCAGGCGCAGCGTCGCTGCGTAGTGCTCCCTGCGCTTTTCGCTCCAGGGCGTGCGCTTCGTCCACCCTACGTAGGCGAACTTCGTCGCGCCAGTGGAGAGGAGTTCCTTCGCGGCGAGCCTTGCCGTCGCAGCGGCGTCGTTGACGACGCAGCAGGAGTCTGGCCGGACTTTTCCGTGCGGATGGTCGAAGAAGACCGTCGGGACTTTCCCGAACCACGAGATCGGCATCGAGTTGAGCCCCGAGCCCGAGTTGACGACGACGCCGGAAGGGCTCCACAGCGACATTATCTCGTCCAGTTCTGCGCGCCTGCCGATGGCGTGGACCGACTGCACATTCCATCCGACCGTCGCCGCATACGCCTTGACGCCCGCGCATATCCGCCTGTCGTTCGTCTTCTCGAGTCCGTTTACGTATATCACCGTCTTCATGCCGCTATTTTAACATACATAGCGCTCGCTTCGCAACAGGGAAAACTATTCTTGCGCAAATCATAATCCAAGTCGCGGCATTTATGGTACAATACAAGCAGCATGACAACACCAGGGCAAAGTTCAGGAAAGAAGAAGTGGATTACGCTGGCGTTCCTCTGCCTTGCGTTTTTCTTCTACATGTCCGACAGGCAGCTGTTCGGACTCCTCGTCCCGCTCATCCAGAAGGACACCGGGCTCACCAAGATACAGATTGGCATGGTGGACACGTTCCTGTACTGGACCGTGGCGCTGATGATGCCGTTCTCCGGCTTCGCTGGCGACCGCTGGCCGAGGACGCGCATAATCTCTGTGGCGATCCTCGGATGGGGCGCGCTCACGCTTCTGACGGGCTTCATGGGCGGACTCGTCGGATTCGTCCTCCTGCGCTCCATCGCGTGCACTGGCGTCCAGACGTTCTACGGTCCGTCGGCCTACGCGCTCATGGCAGACGAGCACAAGACGACGCGCACGACCGCGCTTTCGCTGCACCAGGGCGCGATGTACACAGGCATGCTCGTCTCAGGTGCGCTTGTCGCGGCGATCCTCGCCAGGTTTGGCTCGTGGCGGTGGGTGTACTACCTCTTCGGCGGCGCGACGGTCCTTGTCGGCGTAGCGTTCACGCTCGTCTTCTGGCGCGACGGACGGATGGCGTCCGCCTCGCAGAAGAAGAGCGTCGTCGCCGGAATGAAGGCGTTCTTCGGCAATCCCGCCGCGCTCTGCGCGGGATCCGGATACGTCGCGCTCATCTTCGCCGCGAACGCCTGCATGAGCTGGGCGCCGACGTTCATATCGGAGAAGTATTCGCTCGACGTCGGCACGGTCGGGAAGGGCGTGATGTTCGGACCGAACCTCGCGGCGATGGCGACGGTCCTGTGCGCGGGATTTGTGACGGACTTCTTCGTGCGGTGCTTCCCGCGCTTCCGGCTCGGCGTGCAGATCGCGGCGCTCCTCTGCGGCGTGCCGCTCTTCGCCTTGTTCGGCTTCGCGCCGTCCGCAGGCGTCTGCTTCGCCGTGCTGGTGGGGTGGGGAATCGTGCGCGGACTCTTCCAGTCGAACACGTTTACTTCGATCTTCGACGTAGTTCCCGCCGAGAGTCGTTCGTCCGCGGTTGGGTTCGTGAACGTCTTCGCCTACGTCATCGGCTCGTTTGCGCCCGTCCTTTTTGGCTACATCTCCCACCGCTGGGGCGTCCGCGGATTCGAGATCGGCTTCGCCTCTCTCGGCGCGCTTCTTGTCGTTGCCGCCGCGATGATGGCGTATTCCTACTTCATGCTGTTTAACAAGTACAGAGTCGAGAGATGACCGTTTTGCAATGATGAAATGGTGATCTACAAAGAGAGCATATGCCGTTTATGCGCACTGATACAATTGCCGCAATAGCCACCGCTCCTGGAAGGGGAGGAGTCGCCGTTGTAAGGGTTAGCGGATCCGACGCCTTCGCCATTGCAAAGCGCCTCACCGGACGCGACCCGACGCCTGGCAGAGTCGGGATAGGGTCGATAAGGGTCATTTTAGGATCGGATAGCGTTGATCCTATTGAGCCTCTAAATGGCCCTGCTAAGACCCTAATTGACCCTAATTCCCACTTGATCGACTCCGCCGTCGTCCTCGCCTTTCGCTCGCCGCGCTCCTACACCGGCGAGGACGTCGTCGAGTTCCAGTGCCACGGCGGTTTTGTCACGCCGCGTCGCGTCCTCGAAGCCTGTTTTGCCGCAGGTGCGCGTCTCGCTCGCCGCGGCGAGTTCACCGAGCGGGCGTTCCTCAACGGAAGGCTCACGTACGAGCAGGCGGAGGGCGTCCTGGACCTCGTGAACGCCAAGACCGACCGTGCCGCGGACGCCGCGCTCCAGGGGCTCGCCGGCGCCCGCCGCGCCGAGATGCGCGCCGCCTACGACGCGCTCGTCGCGCTCTCCTCGACGGCCGAGCATGCGCTCGACGTGAGCGAGGAGGAGCTGCCGGACGGCTTTGCGGCGTCGCTGGAGTCCGGCGTCGCGTCCATTGTCGCGCGGCTGGAGTCCGCCCTGCGCCGCGCGCGAGAGGGCAAGATACTGCGCGACGGCGCGCTCGTCGTGATCGCGGGTCCGCCGAACGCCGGCAAGAGCTCGCTGATGAACGCGCTGCTCGGAGAGGACCGCGCGATAGTCTCGGACGTCCCTGGAACGACGCGCGACTCGATAGAGGAGTGGTTCGACGTCGGCGGCTGGCCCGTGCGGCTCGTCGACACGGCAGGGCTCCGCGACACATCCGACGCGGTGGAGGGCGAAGGCGTCGCGCGGGCTCGCTCGCTCGCACATAAGGCCGACATAGTGGTGCGCCTTTGGCCGGCGGACGGCGAGTCGTCTGACGGGATGCACGAGAGCGGCAGGACGTGCGAGACAGGAGTCGTCATTGACGTCGTCTCCAAGTGCGACCTCCTCTCGCACCACTCCCCAAGCACCCTCTCCATCAGCGCGAAGACGGGCGAGGGGCTGGACGCATTGCGCGGCGCAATTGCCGCGGAGCTTGCGCGCAAGGCCGAATGCGGGCGCGAGGACTGCTCTGAGGGCGATTCTGACGCGGCGACGGTGGCCGAGACGCTGGCGCTGCTCCGTCCGTGCGGCGGGCTTGCCGGAGACATTGTGCTTGTTGCAAACTGCGTACGCGCGGCGTCCGAGCGGCTTGGGTCTGCGATTGGCGCCGAATACTCGTCCGACCTCCTCGACTCACTTTTCTCCCGCTTCTGCGTCGGAAAGTAGTGTCGCTCCGGCGATGGTTCGGGCGAGCTTTCGCCGACTCTCGCCGGAGCGACACTTGATTTGGTATAATAATGGACATGACAATCGTAGACAGAATCGTGGAGCTGGTGCGCGAGACCTCGTCTTCGCTGCCGGACGACGTGGAAGGAGCGCTCAAGCGCGCGCTCCGGCGCGAGGACCGCGGCAGTTCCGCCGCGGTCGTGCTGAAGACGGCGCTGGACAACTGCGCGCTCGCGCGCAAACAGGGCGTCCCGCTCTGCCAGGACACCGGAACGCTCGCCTTCTACGTCGACGAGCGCCTTCGCCGCAAGGTGACGCCGGCGACGCTGAAGAAGGCGGTCGCCGCCGCGACGGCGCGCGGACTCCTTCGCAAGAACTGCATAGACTCCGTGACCGGCGCGTCGTACGACGACAACTGCGCCGAGGGTGCGCCCGTGGTTCACTACGTTTCGCCGCGGTCCGGCAAGCCGACCGTCACGCTGATCATGAAGGGCGGCGGCAGCGAGAACATGTCGCGCCAGTACTCGCTTCCGGACTCCTCGATTGGCGCGGGACGCGACCTCGAGGGCGTCAGGAAGTGCCTGCTCGACGCGGTGCAGAAGACGCAGGGCTACGGATGCGCCCCCGGAATCCTTGGCGTGTGCATCGGCGGCGACAGGGCGACGGGATACGAGGTCGCGAAGGAGCAGCTCCTTCGTGCGCTCGGCGACAACGCCGGCGACCCCGCGCTCGCGAAGCTCGAGCGGCGAGTCCTCAAGGAGGCGAACTCGCTAGGGATCGGACCCATGGGGCTCGGCGGAAAGACTACTCTTCTCGGCGTGAAGGCCGCGTCGCGTCCGCGCGTTCCGGCGAGTTTCTTCGTAACTGTCGCTTATATGTGCTGGGCTGCGAGAAGGAGGACGATCGAGCTATGACCAGACTTGATTTCCCATACGACGAGCGGAAGGTCCGCGCGCTCAAGGCGGGCGAGGCGGTATCGATCTGGGGCATGGTCCACACGGGGCGCGACAAGTTTCACAAGTGGTTCGCGGACGGCAAGCCGGTCGGCGTGGACTTCAGGGACGGGGCGCTGTACCATTGCGGACCTGTCTGCGTGCGCGACGGCGGCGTCTGGACCGTCAGGGCGGCGGGTCCGACGACAAGCGTCCGCGAGAACCCCTACGAGCCCGCGTTCATCGCCGCGTCCGGCGTGCGGGTGGTCATCGGAAAGGGCGGGATGGACGCGAACACGCTTGCAGCTATGAAGCGCTGCGGATGCGTCTACGTCCAGGCCGTAGGTGGCGCAGGCGCGCTCTACGCCGCGTCCGTGAAGCGCGTCGCCGGCGTTGACTTCCTCGACGAGTTCGGCGCGGCCGAGGCATGCTGGCATTTCGAGGTCGAGGACTTCAGGGGCGTCGTCGCCATGGACTCGCACGGCAATTCGCTTTTTGCGGATGTCGCGGCGTCGTCGGGGAAGAGGATTTCCGAACTCTACTCCGCGCGGTAGCTTCTACCGCCTGCCAAGCTCCACGATTCCGGCCGCGGCGAGCGCCTCCAGTCGCTCTCGGCGCGGCGACTCCGCCGCGATGTCGACGAATGGCGCGCAGAAGCGCCGTGCGGCGGCGGCCCAGCGGGCGGTGTGCGCGTCGAGCGCCGCGCGGTACTGCGCGAGCGTCGCCGAGTCGAACGTCATCTCGCGCCGCTCGCCGGTTTCGGAGTCCGCGAGCTCGAACGCACCACCGGTTTCCGGGTCCGTCTCCCCGCGCGAGAGGATGCGCACCACTGCGAGCGCCGCGGCACCTTGCGCGAGGCGGGCGAGAAGGGCCTCTGGGTCCTCGTCCACGAGCGTGTCGGAGACATAGAGCCGAACGGCGCGCGGAGTCGACGGACGCTCCCGCTCGACGACGCGGCATCCGTCCGCTGCGGACGAGACGAGTCCAAAGAGCCAGTCCGCGCAGTCCGCCTTCGCTCGCGGCGTCTCCATCGAGGCGGAGCGGTCGCGGAATATCTCGACGACGGGCGCGACCTCCTCTCGGCGCACGCGCACCACTTCGCGCTCGGTCCGCGCGAGGACGTTCCAGTCGAGGTTCCTGAGGTCGTCCCCCGGCGTGTAGTCGCGGTAGTCCTGGAACTCAAGCGATTCGCCGGCGCGAGTTCCGAGGCGCGGTCCGGCAGCTCCCCTGAGCGCAAGGCGCGGCAGGAGAAAGCGCACCGTGCGTCCGTCTTCGCGTCCGGCCTCTTCGGCCTCGGCGTTTCTTGGTGGCATGCTGTCGGACATGGTTGGTAATGCATTATACCAAAAATTGCGCTCCGGCGACGGTCGGCGAAGGCTCGCCCGAACGCGGCCTCTTGCGACCGCTTCGCGGCTCGGCCTGCGGCCTCGGGCAACCTGATCGCTTCGCGACAGGCGCATGTCGTCCTTGTCGTCGCGACGGCTTCCACACATCAGACAATAAACCGTGTTTAGTCTGCCGTGCCTCGGCGTCTATCACTGGTTGCGTGCGCGGGCGATTCCTACGCCTGCGAGACAAGGACTTCCTCTCGTGCGACCTTCGCCTCCCCTCGCCTCCGCTTGGTGCATGGTAACCCTTCAACTTCTCAACCACTCAACTTTTCAACCATTCAACCTTTCAACCTTTCAACCTTTCAACCCACCAACCCACTAACCGCTCAACCCACTAACCGGCCCCTCAACAAACTTCTGTCAGAAAATCGAAGTGCCCTCGCCTAACTTGGTGTCGGCGGGAGATGGGCTTCCGTCGGAAAACAGAAAGTCGAAAGAGGTGTGATATGAACAACAAGACGCTCAAGACGATGCTGGTTGCAGGACTCGCGTGCCTGGCCTTCTGCGGAACGACATTCGCGGCGCCGCGGCACGGAAACGGCGGCGGAGCCCCGCGCATGGCTCCTACCTACCACAGGGCCCCTGCACCCCAGCCTGCACGGCACCATGCACTGCCTGGCGCGCACCACCATGCGCACCACCACGCGCACCACCATGTGCGTCCCGCACTGCCCCCTCCCCCGCCTCCGCCCCCTCCGCCTCCGCGGACGGTCGTCGTGACGCGCGAAGAGCCGGGGCTGCTCACGGCCGGGGCATGCGCGGTCGGCGCGCTTGTCGGCGGACTTCTCGGGGCGGCGCTTTGACGCAGCCCTCGGGCCGCCCGATTGACTCGCAAGAAGTGGATGGGGTATAATACCCGCATGAAGACATCCGGTACAAAGGTAATGGGAATCGTCAACGTCACGCCGGATTCGTTCTCCGACGGCGGTAAGTTCAACACGCCAGAGGAGGCGATCCGGCGCGCGAAGAATCTCATTGAGGAGGGCGCGGCCATCATTGACATCGGCGGCGAGTCGACGCGTCCGGGCGCGACGCCGCTTTCGTGGAAAGAGGAATGGGCGCGCATTGAGCCGGTTTTGCAGGGCCTGTCCACGCTTGCGTCTCAACCTTCCAGCCATTCAACTTTTCAACTATCCGTCGACACCTACCATCCCGAGACGGCCGAACGCGCCGTCCAGCTCGGCGCGACAATAATCAACTGCGTCTATCCCGAGCCTGTGGAGGCAATGCTCAGGATTCTTGCGGCAAAGCCAGAAGTGGAGCTCGTCATCCCCTCGAAGTTGCTTGATTCACAACTCGCAACTATCAACTCACAGCTCACGACTTTCAGCTCTCGCCTTTATCTCGACCCGATGATCGGATTCGGCACGACGCGCGAGGAGGACCTTGAGATTCTGCAGACGATTCCCGAGCTTGCGAAGAAGGGACGCGTCCTCATCGGCGCGAGCCGCAAGCGCATCGTGAAACGGCTCACGGGCGAGAAGGTTCCGGGCAAGGACCTCGCGGGCAACCTCACGATCGCGGTCTGGGCCGCCTTGAAGGGCGCGGACGTCGTGCGCGTCCACGATGTCCGCGAGACCGTCCAGGCACTCAAGGTGCTCGCCGCGCTGCAGGGAGAGATATTGCCCTTGACTTAAATTGCCACTACCATACATAGGGTAATTCTCTTTTGGGGTGTCGTGCGTCATACACCCTAGACTTCTTGGCCTCCCATTCGTTGGACGGTATTGCGCATATAGTCAGCGAATCTCGTCACAAGGTTAAGACAAAGATGGGGTTGAAGCAGACTGATGCCACTTGCATGAGGGCGTAATTTTTGGTAGAACCTACGCAATAAATCAAGTGAGGGTTGATTAACTGTGGATATTTTGCAAAGAGATAGGCTTCTGAAGTTTGGTTCAGTGCCATTCACCACCGATGTGATTGCTGGTGAATTTGGCGACTATTCGGCAGTTCTCGCTAAAATTGCCGCGCTTGTTGATGAGGGCAGTCTTGTCCGCATCAAGCGCGGACTTTACTGTCTCTCCCCGAAAATCAGCGGACATGACCTTGATTTGCGTGTTGTTGCGAATGCATTGTATGGCCCGTCGTATGTGTCATTTGAAACGGCGCTTTCAATGTATGGGCTTATTCCAGAGCGAGTGACCGCAACGATGTCGGCTTGTGTCAAGCGCGCAAAGCGGTTTGCAACACCAATCGGCGAATTCTCGTATCGCACGGTGCCAGGCGAATGGTTCTCGATAGGTGTTCGGACGGTGGATAACGGTGAAGGCGGCTTTCTCGTCGCGTCGCCGGAAAAGGCGCTTGGTGATCTGCTCTTGTCGAGATCCAACCTGAGAATCTCGTCGCCCGATTCGCTAATGGTGTTTCTGGAGGACGACATGCGTTTTGATTTCGATGTATTTGGAAGTCCGGACAAGACGATTCTAAGGGAAATGGCGGCGTGTGGACACAAGCCGCTTTTGATGAATGCATTGGAAAGGATGTTCTCATGACGCTCTACGATTCCATGGTTGAAAGCTATGCGCCGAAGTCCGCTGCCGAGCGGCTTGCCGTTCAGCAGGAGGTTATGCAGCTTATTGCGCTTGCGGGACTTGCAAGAGGCGGATTTTTCGAGAAGGCGGCGTTCTACGGCGGAACGTGCCTGCACCTCACGAGAAGCACTTGTCGTCGCGTTTAGGAAGCGCATTGCGACAATCGACTTCAAGGCGGCGAGCGACGATGTCCGCCCGTTCCTGAAGGATACTTCATGCCTCGACATCTGGAGCCAGGAATACTTCAACTCGCTTGTCGATATGGTCAAGGTGGAATAGTTGGCGTTTTAATCCTGTCAATCCTGTAAATCCAGTTTAAAAACTTTAGAGGAACAAATGAAATGAATATGGGGGCGCGACTTGCGCTTGCCGCCGACCTCAAGGAGTTCTGCATGGCGAAATGAATATATGGTTCATGGTCTGCCGCGATATGGTATAATTTCTCCATAAATGTGATTAAGCATGGCTAAGATAATCCAGGCGAAGAAGAAAAAGATGGCGTCTTTTGCGGCAAGGCGAAAGGCGCGGATTTGTCCGTTTTGCGGGGCGGAGGTGGTGCCTGACGACATTGACGCCGACTGGATGCATTGCCGCTCGTGCGGCAAGAGGTGCTCGCTGAAGGGCTGCATCGCGCGCGAAGAGGCGAAGAAGGGCGTTGGCGAGCCGCCGCCGGGCGTCAGGGTGACGCCGGGTGTTGACGGGAAGAGGGAGCCGAGGGCGGACTTGGTGGTCTATCCGCGCCGGAATCCCGCGATGATTATTTTTTGCACGTGGCTGGCTGGCTTCTTTGGAATCTCCGCTTGGTTTGCCGTGGCGCCTGAGGATTTCCTGATTTCACTGCCTCTTGCCCTGTTTTCGCTGCTGGGTGTGGCCGGGCTCGTGTTCGAGCTGTTCGGAAAGAACGAGCTGCTTCTTTTCTCCGATCGCGGAATCTACGTCGCGAGGCTTTGGCGGTTTTGCGCAATAAAAAGGGAATTCGCGATTTCGCCGGATACGTTTGCGTTCGTCTACGAGCATTTGGCCGGTCCGGGCAATACGGTCCGCGAAGTGTGCGTCGAGACAAAATGCGCGGGGAGCGTGGTCTTTGGCAAGTATCTTCCCGGGTCTGTCAAGCGGTTCTTCAGCGCGTGCATCGCACGACGCACGGCTGGGCTCGCGCTCGATGAGGCGCGCGGCAGGCGGAAGGGACTGGGGATTAGACATCCGGTCATAGCCGCCGCGCTTTTCGCCGTTGCGGTGTACTGCTGTGCCTATGCGTCTTCCAAGTGGGAGAGAATCGTGGTCGCCGACGGGAATCTTGTCATAACGCAAACGCACTGGTGGGGATGCAAGATAGAGAAGACCGTGATTCCGACAAAGGACATCACATACGTGCAGCTTAGGATCGGGTGTGGCAAGGGGGCTCTAAATAGACTCGAGATACAAGGCGTCGATGGGCGGGTCTTGAAGGAGCTGACCGACTTCGGCCGCGATGTGAGCGACTATCAGATCGGGCTTATGCAGTCCATAAAGTGCCGCCCCGGCACGCCGTTCGACCGGGAGCGGCACCCGAAGTTCGGATGCCTTGGCATAGGAATCTTCTTCTTGCTTCCGATGTCCCTGGTCTGCTTCTTGGACGAATTAGCGGACGACCAATTAATTATACAATACGATTAGAGATCGAAAGGAAGAATGGGATGAGTGACGCGTTCGGAGTGTGTTCTTTGGTAGCAAGGACGTTTGTGTGCGGGGCTACCGTTGTGCCTGAGGGTGATGCCGCGGCTGTCGCGGCGTCGGTGGAGGCGACGAGCGGATGGCTCGAGTCGTTTACGGGCGTTGTCGACACCGTGAGCGGCTGGGTGTGGGGCATGCCGCTCATCGGCGCGATCCTGGTCACGGGCATGCTCCTCACGCTGTGCCTGCGCTTCGCCCATGTCTTCAACCTGAAGCGCGCCTTCGCGTACATGTTCCACACCGAGGAGGGCGACGGCGTCTCGGGCGAGGTGAGCTCGTTCGCCGCGCTCTGCACCGCCCTCTCCGCGACGATCGGCACCGGCAACATCGTCGGCGTCGCGACGGCCATCGGCACCGGCGGGCCTGGCGCGCTCTTCTGGATGGAGGTCGCGGCGTTCTTCGGCATGGCGACGAAGTACGCCGAGGGGCTGCTGGCGGTGAAGTACCGCGAGGTGGCGCCCGACGGACGCGTGCTGGGAGGCCCCTTCTACTACATCGAGAAGGGCCTTGGCCGCAGGTGGAAGCCGCTCGCAGTGGCGTTTGCGGTCTTCGGGACGCTCGCCGGCGTCATGGGCATCGGCACCATCACGCAGATCCACGGCATCACGTCCGCCGTGCAGCGGTTCTTCGATCCGCATTTCAATCCCGCGGACATGGCGACGGGCATCGGGCTCTTCGGCACGACCTATTCCGTGCCGGTGGTGGTCGCCGGCGTCGTGGTGACGCTGTGCGTGGGCCTCGTCGTGATCGGCGGACTCAAGCGCATCGCGAAGGTGTCGTCCGTCGTCGTGCCGTTCATGGCGATCTTCTACCTCGTCGCCATCGTGTTCCTGCTCCTCGGCAACCTCACGAAGGTGACGGCGGCGATTCAGACGATCGTGCTCGCCGCCTTCAACCCGCAGGCGTTCACCGGCGGCGTCGTGGGGACGGTGTTCATTGCGATTCAGAAGGGCGTCGCGCGCGGAATCTTCTCGAACGAGGCGGGCCTCGGGTCCGCGCCGATCGCGGCCGCCGCGGCGAGGACGAACGAGCCGGCGCGCCAGGGCCTCGTGTGCATGACGGGGACGTTCATCGACACGATCGTCATCTGCACGATGACGGGCCTCGCGATCGTGGTGACGGGCGCGTGGGATCCGTCGCTCGGACTCAAGGGCGTCGACATCACAATCGAGGCGTTCAACCGCGGGCTCTCGTTCATCGGCCCCCACTCCGGCGTCGTCGCGTCCTTCTTCCTTATGACCGCGCTCACCTTCTTCGCGTTCACCACGATCCTCGGATGGAACTACTATTCGGAGAAGTGCCTGGAGTATCTCGTCGGCACCCATCGGCAGTGGTGCGTGAAGGCGTTCCGCGTCCTCTACGTGGCCGTCGTGTTCGTGGGCCCCTATCTCACCGTGTCGGTGGTGTGGGGCATCGCGGACGTCTTCAACGGACTGATGGCCTTCCCGAACCTCGTTGCCCTCGTCCTCCTCTCGCCCGTCGTCGCCCGCACGACGAAGGACTTCCTGCACCGAACGAGGCGAGAAATGCGATAAGTGTCTACCAGGTGACATTTTTGCCGCGCGCGTGCATTCTCCCTTGTGATGGCAACGGAGAATGGAGAGTTTTACGGACACCTGGCACGGCGTATCCTGTTCGTGGCGGCGGCGACGGGCGTGTATGGCGCGGTCCTCGCCGTGTGGCGTTCGCCGCTCATGGCGGCGTATGTGGCGGTGAAGCTTCCGGTGGTGTTCGTCGGCGCGACGCTCGTCGTCTCGCTCTTCTGCTGGATGGCCGCTCTCGCGACGGGCGCGGGGCTCAGGTTCCGCGAGGTCCTTGAGGCCGTTTTCTTCGCGATGTCCGTCGCAGGCGCGATCCTTCTCGCGGCGGCGCCGGTCGTCTTGTTCTTCGTCTTTTCCGCCGCGCCGGATTCCGGTACGCGCGAGACGATGCGCCTTGCGCATGCGGCGATGATGCTTGCGCACATTGTCGTGATGGGAAGCGCCGGAACCGTCGGCGTCTCGCTTCTTTACAGGAGTCTCAAGAGGCGCGTTCCGGCGGACTGCCGGCTCGTTCTCATGATGGGACTCTGGCTCGCGGCGTTCGCCGTCGTCGGATGCCAGCTCGGATGGATCATGCGTCCGCTTGTCGGGAGTCCCAACATTTCCGTCGAGTTCCTCCGCTCCGACGCGCTCGAAAGCAACTTCCTTGAATCCCTCTTCACCCAGATCATACCACACCTAATCAACGGAGGAGTCGTAAAATGAGCAATGAGACAACACCAAGACTCGGCGAGCTGCTGCGCGCGCCGGGCGACGTCATGGGCTTTGCGGACGGCCAGGCGCGCTGCGGACGGATTGCCGCGTTCCTTGCGCTCGTGACGGCGGTCGGATGCGCGCTGTTCGGGTTTGCCGTCGGGTCGTTCGTGGACCTGAAGGTCGCGGCGCTCGACGCGGCGAAGATGGTCGGCATCGCGGCGTTTTCGTTCGTCCTCTGCTTCCCGACGCTGTATGTCTTCGCGACGATCAGCGGATCGAAGCTCTCGGCGGCGCGGCTTGCCGTCCTCGGACTCGTCTGCACGGCGACGCTCGGAAGCCTCCTCGCGGCGCTGGCGCCGATTCTGTGGCTCTTCTCCGTGTCGACGGAAAATGTCGCGTTCATCGTCGTCCTGTCCTGCCTCCTCGCGGCGCTGTCGCTTGTGTTCGTGGTGCGTCCGGTCACGGCGGCGGCGGAGAAGGGGATCGTCGCGAACAGGGCCGGACTCAACATGTGGCTCGTCGTCTTCGCCGTCGTCGCGCTTCAGACCGTCACGCTCGTCCGTCCGATGCTCGCGCCAATCGGCACGCCGCGCACGCCCGAGGGCAAGTGCTTTTTCCTCATGCACTTCGGCGAGTCCGTCGGCCTCTCATGTCGCTGACCGGCCCCGATTGCATTCCGCGGCGAATTTTTGCTATAATATATGCTTCCGTGCCCAAAGACGGGGCGGACGCGGCAGAAAACCGCGATCGAAACAAACAGAAAGAAAGCATAAATGGCAATCAGGAAGCCGACTCCTCCGGGAGAGAAGTCCGCCGCGATGGCGGAGATGCTCGCACAGGCCGGGCAGGAGTCCAAGTTCAAGAACGGGAGCCTCATTGAAGGCACCGTCAGCGCAATCAAGGGCGACGACGTGTTCATCGACATCGGCTACAAGTCCGAGGGTTCGGTCGACATCGGCGAATTCGGCGAGGGAGCCGAGGTCAAGCCCGGCGACAAGGTCACGGTCATGCTCCGCGAGCTCGAGAACGACAAGACGGGCATGGTGGTCCTCTCCAAGCGCGCGGCGGACGAGAAGATCCGCTGGGACAAGATTCAGGAGCGCTACGTCGAGGGCAGCATCGTCACCGGCACGATCAAGAGCGCCGTCAGGGGCGGCCTTCTCGTCAAGATCGACGACGTCGAGGCGTTCCTCCCCGGCAGCCAGGTCGAAGTCGCTCCCGTCAAGGAGCTGGAGCCCTACGTCGGGCAGACGTTCGAGTTCAAGGTCATCAAGATTTCCAACGAGCGCCGCAACCTCATCGTCTCGCGCCGCGAGCTCATCGAGGGCGTGCAGGCCGAGAAGAAGGCGGAGCTCCTCGCGAGCCTCCAGAAGGGCGAGGTCCGCAAGGGCCGCGTGAAGAACATCACGGACTTCGGCGCGTTCGTCTCCATCGAGGACGCGATCGACGGCCTCCTCCACATCACCGACATGAGCTGGGGCCGCATCAAGCACCCGAGCGAGCTCATCAAGGTCGGCCAGGAGCTCGACGTCATGGTCCTCGACGTGGACCGCGAGCGCGAGCGCGTGAGCCTCGGCCTCAAGCAGACGCAGCCCAACCCGTGGGACGCGATCCAGGACCAGTTCCCGGTCGGCGCCCGCGTCATGGGCAAGGTCGTCAACCTCGCCGCCTACG
>Ga0265298_10005158_pt1 | contig 16492 bp, 34 predicted proteins | sample AusTroGonzalo_MG_3_FD_193486 | JGI IMG/M metagenome (GOLD analysis project Ga0265298, IMG submission 193486) | Bovine rumen microbial communities from tropical cattle in Woodstock, Queensland, Australia - Gonzalo_01 | ecosystem: Host-associated > Mammals > Digestive system > Stomach > Rumen ... | reverse complement strand
GTCCCCAACGGCACTGCGGATATACGCATTAGGGGAGGCTATCAATCGGGCTGACTCCGCCGTTTTTATCGACTAAAAATCTTTTTTGAAAGCGTTTTGATTTCTTGCCGTGATGATGTTCATTGTTATGACAATCAATACATAGAAGCTCTAGGTTATTGAAGTCAGTTGTTATCATCGGGTTAGATATGTTCTCAGGTGTGATGTACTTCTTGTGATGCACTATCACTCCTGCTGATATGATTCCATTAGCTAAGCAACGCTCACACAAACCGCCCTTGTATTTCATATAAGACTTACGGCAGTGCTCCCATGTAGCTGACTTATAAAATGCCTTAGCATAGTCCTTAGCCATGTGTACTCCTTTACAAATTAAAAGCACCCGATATATTATCGAGTGCCCTTAGCAAAAGATATTGTATTAAGGATATGGTATATGAGTATCTCCCCGTGACTTTTCACGTTATCATAATATCATAAAACAGTTCGCAATAGTTCGCAGACTTTTAATTATTTGAATATATTTCTATGAATTGTTGTTCTGCCTTATGTATATTCTCCCAAGTCTGCCTAGAGCCGTAGCCTACAATAGATGCTATTTGGTCAATGGTCTTATTGTTCATGTATTTGAGTATGATGTATTGCTGATTGTCAACATCCATTGTCTTAATCGTATCTATGACTAAGTTCTTACGCTCAATCAAGTCAAGCTGATATGCTTCAAGCTTTTTCTCATATTCAACCATTAAGGCTACCTTATCAGCCATTGGGTCAGCAGGTAAAGAAGTCTGTATGTCAATCTCTTTAGGTTTGACGGTTGTATTAGTTAAAGAAGTATAAATGCGGGTAATATCTTCCTGCAACTGCTCAATGAGTCTGTATATGTGCCTTATATCCTTAAGTATCTTTAGTGCTTCATCTTGTCTGTCCATTGTCTATCCCTCCACAAATTCTATAAGCCCTTTATCCATAACTACCTTGATACGCTCAGGAGTCATTGATAAGACTTCACCCTTCTGAAGAGTACGCTTAAGAGCTATATCGTAATATGGTATTTTCACTCTGATTTGGTTAGTATCCTTAGGCTCATATTTGTTAAACGGTTTTGGCTTTCCTAAAAAAGTGCGCCATTGCTTCACTATTGCATCTACATCATATTCATAAGTAAATTGCGGTATATCTAATAGGCGCTTAACATCAAAATTCATATCGAATGGTATTATATATCCGTTCTTGCCGTCCTCTATTCCCATTTCATAAGCTGAAGCAAACGGGCAAACTAACACGGGCACATTCTGAGTCAGAGCTTCGAGTATTGCATATGACCACGCCTCACAATCGGATAGTTGTACTAAATAGTCAGCTTTTGCGATATATGGCGTTATATCCATATAAGTACCCATGTTATAAAAGCCTTTAGGTGCGTTCTGTAATTTACCGTCTGAGAAGTTAAGCCATATGAAGGGAATATCATTAGCGTTGAGCATTTCAGCAAGCTTAATCATTCTCTTTTCATTCTGTCCTTTATCTGCCGCAGGAATCCGAGTAGCAGATACAAGCATAAGCGCTTTATGGTTATTCGGAGCTATGAGATTGTGTATTACTTCGCCTCGCTTACCTTCATCACCGAAACTGTCCTTTGATGCCTGAGATACATTAACTATATAATCTGTATTCTGAGGAATATGCCAATTATCGTTAGTTTTACAAGCGTGACACATCTGAATTGATTTATTGTAGATTATGTTATGAGGCAGTGTATCCAGTATCCTGAGCATAATCAAAGTATCACAATATATACGCTTTTGCGGTTGCCCCTTAACGACTCTGATATACTTTGATATCTTCTTAACTACTGCATCATCACACTTATTAACTACAAACGTGATATCATAGTTCTTTGACATAATCTTAGCGAAGTTAAGAACAAAAGTATCAAGTCCACCGATGATGTTCGTCTGATTGATGTATAAGACTATCTGAGTAGTGAAGGGCAGTTCTATAAGCTCTACATTGTTATAAGGCTCTCCCTTGATATAATGCGTCCATAGTCGGAATGGTTTATGCACCTGAGCATAACGCTTAACCTCAGGCATATCGCATTGATAAGTCAAGAGCCATACTTCATTATGTTCATCATCTTTTTTTATCTGCTCAAATTCATCAAGCATATCAGCCGTAAAGTGATTATAAAAATACACGATACGCTTAGTATTCATCTTACCCGCCTTAAAGCGTTTAATCTTAGAATTATCAACGGAAGTACGATAGAAGTACATATAATCAGATATTGAGCCATGCTTAAGTGGAAGAGAGCGGTCAAGGTATCCAAGCTTGCGGCTGAAGTCCTCATCTTCAGTAGAATCTTTTAGCTCATTGAATCGGTTATCACCTATATAAGAGCGCTTAAAGCATCGGGTACATACTGACGGATTCTTCAAGAAGTCTTTGTCACTATATAATATGTAGTTATGCTGATTGCCTTCGGAAGTGAGAGAGCGCCAAGAAAAGTCAATCACTTCATAATCACCTGCGTCTATTTTTTCTAAAAGCTTATCAATAAAGTAGTCAGGAATCATATCATCCGAGTCAATGAATTGTATATATTCGCCTTTAGCTACTTTTAACCCTCTATTTCTTGCCGTTGCACAACCGCCGTTCTTTTTCCTTATAACCTTGCACCATTCATAAGAAGTCTTATATGGCTTAGTACTGCCGTCATCTACTACAATCACTTCAACATCATCTGTCATCTGCTTATCAAGGCAATCAAGTAATTCATCTGTATATTCTTTAGAATTGTAGTAGGGTATTATAATACTTAATTTCATTACTGTTCCTCCCATATCGGTACTGTTCCCATATTCGGTATGCCTATTAGTATCATTCCGCATCTCCCTTCAAGTGCTTGTCGATAATCTCCAATGCTTCATAAAGTCCATTATGCGGATGTCCGCTATCTAAATAAAATTCACGCTCTTTTGCTTTTTCTTCTATCTCCCGCTTAATATCCTCAATCACCTTGTCGAGTGGTGTGCCAAGGCTTAATCCTCTTGCCATCCACATTGCATATAAATCTTTGGGTACATCCATTATTATTTTTATCGTTTTCATTCACTCACCTCTCTGTACTTGTCAATAATTTCAATGACATTTTCCTTGAAATTATCTGCGTCAATATTAGTCATTATCTATCTCCTCTTATAAAGCAAGAATCACTTCAAACATTAAAAACCTAAAACTAATACCAAACGAGCCATAACCACTTTTACCTTGAAGTTCTATTCCTAATCCTATTGAGTATGTATCGAGCATCAATGCGAAGTGTTTAGTTTCTAATAATGTTTTTATCATTCCTGCTCCTTTCTGTACTTGTCGATAATGCAAAGCGAATAGTGTAACCCTCTCGCCCACGTTTCATCGTGTTCTGTTTCTTCATCTACTATCTGCCTTATCTCTGCCCTTATCTTGTCAAGCGGTATGCCGTTCCTTATAGCATCATCATAGATTGTGCGATTGTGTAACCTTAACTCGCATATCTGATTGTATTGATTGTCGGGTATATCAATTATCGTTTTCATTCACTCACCTCTCTGTATTTGACTCTTTGATATTATCTAATAGTTCCCACCCACGTATTACAAGGTCACAAATAGTTCCATAATTTATTGGACTACCTTCGTCGTTATGCTTGTCTTTAATTGATTGAATGTATTTGACAAATTCTTCTACTGCTTGTCTGCTTATCAAATCACCGCTTGGCTCTAGTGCCTTGATAGCCATATCAAGTGCTTCACATACATCATCCGAACTATGCCCTATAAAATATCCGTCCCAATCTTTTAATACTTCTATTGCTTCTTGATTATTCATTCGCTTTCTCCTTTATCTGCTCAAACTTTAATTTATTCATTAAAACCTATGATATTTACTACCTTTTCCAAAATGAATTACACTTTTTGAGGTTAAAAACTTTAATTCATTTGTCATTCGCTTTATCCTTAAACATCAAAACCTATGCACAACTGCAACCACATAAACTGAAATTGAAGTACAATTGCTTCTTGCCTTGAGTCATATCCAAGTGATAACCAAATACCTATAAAATAATCATAGTTGAATAATGCACACCAAAATCTACCAATACTAAATCCCATTTACTTCTCCTTCATCTGCTCCAATTCTCCACGATATAGTGTCCTACTATGTTCCCAAGTATTAAGCCGATGATAAATAGTATGATGTTGGATATTTTCTTCATCTTTTCCCACTCCTTAACCATTCCGCATAGTTCTGTACGACCTTGCACTTTATAGCATCTTCCGCTAACATTCTGTGGCATCGGCTATACTTGTCTACGTATAATCGAAAATCACTATTTTTATTGTATAAGTCAATTAAGTTAATCAAATCGCTCATATATCCAATCCTTCCTTTCTTCGATACGCCTTATGTATAGTATTTTCCATTGCAAGAGCTAAGGTTATAAAAGTATCCGCCATTGCTTTATCTTCATACTTCTCAGCGCATTGATTTACTTCTTGATATAAGGCATCCCAATCATCATCTGTACCGTCAAAGGCAATATGATAATATTTCTTATGTAATTGCCATATTTTCGAGTACATCTTATTTATTATCTTTAACTCATCCATATAATCTCCTAATAAGGTATTTCATCATCTGATGCTACTTCCCATTCGTCATCTATTGGCGTACTTGGCTTTTCCCAACCATAAACCACGTTCTCAGCCTCATAATTCTTAAGGCGCTTAGTCTGAGGCTCATACCATAACGGAATGAATACATCTTGATTGCCTTGCTCACGGTCCTTACATATTTCTATGACATTGGTACCGCTATAAGCTTCATGCGTAGCTTTCCACTTGAACATCTGCTCCGTTAATCTTTGAAAATCCGAGTTATTTCGATGAATAATGAAAGCATTATCAACTATATTGCTTATATTTCCACTTCCTGATACATCATCAAGTCTTAAGAATCCTTGCGCCTTCCTTGGATGCGCTACGAAGATAATATGAACATTCAGCTCTTCAGCTATGCTTTTCAAATCCCATACAAATTTAGTTTGTGCTTCATACTTATCTACATCGAATGTACTTAAATCAAGCGCCATAAGGTTATCAACTATACATATATCAGCTTCTTTATCCTTAATCTCATGCCGTAAGCAATCCTTAATCTCATCAAAGCGGTTGCCGTATTCGTTGTTATATAACCACATTTTTTGATTCATCCAATCGGCTATATGTCCTTTGACTTCTTCATTGCAGTAGTAGCCTTCATATTCAGTGTATTTAGTTGTATATCCTCTTCCTGCCGCTTGCATAAAGAGCCAGTTAAGAAAATTCTTCTTTGATAATTCTCCTGAGTAAACTATTGCAGTATGTCCGTTTTGAATACTGTTAAGGATAATTTGACCAAGTATGGTTGACTTTGCCGCACCTCTTAAGCCACTTATCAAAGATACTTTGCCACGTTGTAAACCTCTAAGCTTCTTATCAAGGATATTGATACCCGTCTTGATGTATTCACCTTCAGGCTCTTTATAATCAAGTATCATTCTTGCGGTCATAAACATCGGCAGGGCAGGAGCGGGCTTATGTTCATCAACTTCCTTATGCAAGTCTCGATTGTGCATCAAGTAGCCTTCATCTATTCGCCTATCAGCTTCTGAGTATTCATAGGCATCAGGCTCAAACTTTAAGCGCAAGTCTCGCCAGTGTTTATCACTGCAACTGTTATGAAGGCACTTAAACCCGATAGCGCCCATGCTTGATACTGTCACCATTGAATCAGGCGCTTTATGATTATGGTCAAACGGACACTCATCGAGAACATACTTAGTTCCGTCCTTATACGGCGCCTTACGATATGTCAAGCCGTAGTTATCAAGCCACTGCTCAATATCAAAGTCATTAGTGTTATAGTTGTTATACTTAGTCGGTTTAATCTCTTCCTGAGGCAATTCTGCCGCCAATTCTTCAAGATACTTAATGTCAGTAGGCTCGCATATCTTAGCATCACCGATAATTTTACTCATTCGATGCGGTCTATCATCTGTACTTCTGCCTTTCTGAGCTAATGTACCGTAAAGCTTACATATTCTCGCAGGATTGAAATTAGCAGTATCTACGCTTATAGCATCCGTATCAAAGAGCATAGATAGAGCTTTTAAGCATCTTTCAATCAATGATTTGTTATATTCGCTATTCTGAAGCTTAACTCTATATAGCAGGTGTGCACCGTTGCCGCTTACCGCTTTAACTGGCTCCGTGAATCCTCTATCTCTAAGATAGTTATATATTCTGCTTGCCAGTTCATAAGCCCCCTTAAGCTCATCATCACTGCTTGATACTCCCGTGATTCTCTTAGGGTCAAGGTCAATAAATAACCATTTATAACCAACTACATCCGTATCATCTGTACTATTGGCTCCGAGTACAAAAGTCTCGCTCTGCTGACGGCTAAATAATTCACTCTTAATCTGATTAAGCGTAATATATATATTTGCGCCTCGCAGGTCCACCGTTTGAAGCTTATCAAGTAACGTATCAGCATCTTTGAAATATCCGCTTATAATCTTGTTACTCTTACCATTCTTATTGATTATCCTTACTTCAAATAACTCACCGTCAGGATGTAACTGTTCAATAGCTTTTCTAAGTTCTACCTCATTAACAATGTATTCGTTATTCATTGCCAATCACCTCCGTCAACTGGAGGCTCTGCCGACAGTTCTTTTTTTAACTTATTATCATTATTTATATTATTTATATTTATTGTTTGTGTTCCGCCCGTTGTTCCGTCTGATGTTCCGCCTGATGTTCCGCCTGATGTTCCGCCCGTTGCTCCGTTAGTGTTTCCATGATGTGTGAAATTCCCATAATTTATCACGGTTAGAAGTGTTCCGTTAGCGGTCCCGTCTACGACAATCATTTCGTCAGACTTTAGCGTACTGATGTACCGATATACACGATTTCTTGACCAATGCCATTTTTTAGCTAGTTTCACATAGCTAGTCCACATCTGACCCGCATGAATAGTGATAATTTGGCTACCCACTTTAAGCTTTTTATCATCATGGTTGACCGATAATAATAAATCTATCCACGCACTTCTATTATCAAAGGGCTCTTCATCCTGCCATAACCAATGCTCTTGAATTGACCTATATAGCGGTATAAAACCTAACTTCTTATTCGCCATTTAATCAATCCCTCCTAATATCTTTGCTATCATATATCCCGTGTTTTTCTTCTCACAAAAATGAATATCAACGCCGTACTTATCACGAATAGTACAAAGTGACTTATATAACTGCTCTCCAGTAGTCGCTTTAGGGTATTTCTGTACCTTGCGGGGCTTACCCTCGCTAATTATCCAATCGTACTCATCAAGCCTTGGATTATGCCAAAAATACACATCTATAAGCTCTTTAATATCAGCGCCATGCTCGCATAGGATAATAAGCTTGATTCCTTGCTCTTTAGCTCTAATAAGTTCATTTTGAAAGCGCTTATGTTGTTGAGTTACATTACTGCATAACTCCTGCAAATCCTTTTTTCTATCTATGACAAGATACGGATTGTTGATATCCATATAGTCACCAACTGATAACTTAAGCTTGAAATAACTCACGCCTAAGCTATCAAATTGATGTTGTATGCGCTCTAATTCCTGCTTATGTTCTCTAGTGTCGCATTGAATAGTCATAATTCTTAGAAGGGTATTTCATCAGCTACATTGTCAGGAACATTAACAAAGGAATTATCTGAAGGCTTTGGAGCCTTATTAAGCAACTTAGCCTCAGGTACTACGGCATCATCCACCTTGGCATCATCACAAAACCAACGGAGCTTATGACGCTTCTTAACTTCGCCATTGTATTCTTCTTCAACTTCACCGAATACACCGCCGATTTTCTTACCCTTAAACTGCTCGCAGAATTTAGCGCCCCAAACTGCCTCACATCCGTTAGACTTCTCAAAAGAAGTAATGAAGCTCTTAAAGTTCCTTGAAGTCTTAGAGGCGTCCTGAGAATCCATTGTAAGAATCCACTGAGTACCCGTTGCGCTCCACTTCTTGTCAGGTCTGATATCCTTCTCGAAAAGCTCCGTGAAATACTTGGGCTGAGTGTCGTTATCAGCGAAGTCAAAAGCAACGACTATCATATCCTTACCCGTCTTTGACTTTTCCTCTCTGACTCCCTTAATTACCATGTGATGTCCTCCGAGAATAACTGGAGTAAAGTCACCGCCTACCTGCACCTCATCATATCCTTTAGGTTTGTTCATAAATTTAATCCTCCTTAATAATTGTTATATTGTGATATAATATTACACTTGCTACTTCATTCCGTAGTACTTACGGATTGCGGTATCAACCGCCTTAAGGTCATTCGGTATTTCAAGCTCAAACATATCCTCAGGACTCTTAGCCGTACTCTGACCATTCGCCTGAGTATAGAATTTGTGGTCCTGACAGTAGAGCACGATATCGAAGCAACCTTCGATTGTAAGCTTCTCATCAAGCATCTTGCCAATGGTCTTGACTTTTTCTCTACCGTCTGTATCAAGCTCTGAATGATGCAAGAAGTAGATTATCTTGTCATCATCGGGCATTTCATTGATACCGTGAATCAGATTTCTAAACTTAGCCGCCATATCCGTGAATTTGTCGTACCCCTTCTCGGCTGACCTATCAAAGAGCTCATTGACTAACAGATACTGGCTATCGTCTATTGCTATTGACTTGGCTTTGCTCTTATTAATAACCTGCATTATCCAAGCATATTTAGCGGCATTTATAGCGGCATAATCGTTAAGTCCTTCCTCACCGATAAAGTTCGGTACTTTGACCGTCTTAATATCTGACTTAAAAGGTAGCCTACCCTTTTCAACCGATATAACTCCGATTTCCTCAGGCTTAAAGTTCTTTAGTGAATAGGTCTTACCTGAGCCACTTCGACCTATAATCAATACGGGTAATGCCATACAATATCTCCTTTCTTATTTGACTATTGCTCTTATTGCATCTATCGTCTTATAACAATCATCAATGCTTGTATAACGTGTTACCGCCTTAACTAGCGCTGATATGTTATTCAACTTCGCTGATACTTCTTCATCTCTACGCTCTAGTTCCTGAGCTATAACAGTAGTAGGAATAACCTTAACGGCTTCAAGTAACATATTCGCCGTCATGCCCTTTATCATGCTACGGGCTTTATCCTTCTCATATTCCGTAAGTTCATCACTCTTCATCCACATCAATCAATATCCTCCGCTTCACGCATCTCATCATTAGTAAGAACAGTAGCGCAATCATCACAGTAGTAGTCGTGTCCGATTCGGATAATCGTGTCGCAGTTCATAAGTGAATAACCGCAACTCTTACACACTGGAAACTTCACCATATGTGCTTCTAACTCTTCCTGATACTTCTGCTCATCCTTATAGGGCTCGCTTGATAGCATCATAGTCATCACTTCCCTTCAAGGCATATACATTAACCTCTATACCCTTAACTCTCATGTACTTCTTAAAGTGTCCACCGCTTACGACTTCAGTAGTGATATATTCATTACCTATGCCATATGCTTCAGCTACCATATCAAAGCTCTCTAAACCATACATTGTCAGCTTATCTCGGTCGCTATAATCAGGCGTAAACTCTACAACCGATGAAAATTCAAGCTCATCATTGAGAAGCTTCTTAAGCCATAAAATACGGTCTATCTTTTCCTTAATTGAATCTCTCTTAAAATCTTCCATATCATTCATCCTTTCCAGTGGTCCAACTTGATAGAAATTGCATATAGTACGGCGGTCTATCAAATCTTGCCTTTGCTACAATATCTCTGTCTTTTGCTTTTGCTAACATTCGATAAAATGCCTTTTTGCGGTCTATCGGCTTATCGAAGTTAAAATCTAGGTTGTTATTCATCCCTTAGGCACCAACCTAATCCTGCTTAAGTCACATCCGCTTTCTTTTAACCGCTTGACCGCCTTATTCCACTCATTAGAGTAGTGGTCAAAGTAAGCGTTGTGATGTTCTCGCTCTTCAGGTACTTTCACATCCGCACCAAAAAAGCTTTCATAATAGTTACCCTCTTGCATCTAACACCTCACACCAAATTCTTCCTTGGCATCCGTCCTCATATACTCGATTCATTACTTCCTGACAATCATCGAGAGTAGGTTGCCATATATCAATCACTGTCTCTTTACATCCCGTGTCTTTAACTTCATAGATGCCGATTATCTGACCGATGCCGTCATCAGGAAGTCTCTGATATAACACAACTGTTTTACCTAACCATTCACGATGACCGCTTGCACATATGCCTATTCTTACTGGCTCACCGCTTGCGGTAATACCGTCAAGGCAATATGCCGTAGCTCTCATCTTGATTAGTTGTGGCTCATCCTCTTTAGCGTAAGAAGTGAAGGCGGTTAAGCACGTTAGAATCACAACTATGATTCCGCTTGTTATTCTCGATATCATGCCTTATGTCTCCTATTGCTATAAGTAGTGCTCCTGCTATGAACATTGCTAATCCAAGTGATAACTGCTTACCGTTGCCGTATGCTTCAGCTATGCCACCGCAGGATATTAAACAAAGTACAAATCCTATCTTTTCCATACGCATCATCCCTTCATCAAATCGAGTATTCCTTCATCTGCTACACCAAGAACATTGAATATTACTGATAACTCATTAGGCAGGAAGTGATTAGTCTTAAGCTTCTTACCGAAGGCTTGTTGACTTATCCCTAACTCATATGCAATATCCTCTTGGCTCTTATCCGCCAAAATCATGTATGCCCTGATGTACTTTCCGATATCAACCGTGTAGTTGACCCTTAATGCTTTCAACCTTGGCATATTATTCATCCTCATCTTCATCGGTTAAACCGATATTACTAGGCATAAAATTTATATTCGCATAGGTAGTAGAGTATAACTTCTCAATAGATGTTATCTGCGGTACCGTTGGATAACTTTTGCCCCGTTCCCAGTTACTCAGAGTCTCAGGAGTTACGCCTAATAGCTGAGCCGCCGTTTTTTGGTCAAGTCCTGCATTAACTCGGAGAGCCTTTAACGTAAGTGCCATATTATACCTCCTTTCTTCGGTCTATATGTAGTGTACTTCGGTTAAACCGAACACTATCTATGGGATATGATAATCGGTTAAACCGATATTGTCAATACTTTTTTTCGTTTTACTTGAAAATATTTTCATTTTATCCGATAATGCAAGTATAGAAAGGAGATTACATAACATGGTAGAAAATAAAGAGATTATGGCTCGAAATATCCGTCACTATATGGATAAGAATGAAGTAACGGCTACTGACTTATGTAAGGCGCTTGATATTAAACAAAATACCTTCTCAGATTGGGTTAATGCTAAGACTTATCCAAGGATTGATAAGATTGAGCGTATGGCGCAATATTTTAAGATATCCAAGGCTTTTTTAGTTGAGGATATTACTGAGCTCGATATCATAACCGATGATGAAAAGAAAATGATAAGCGAGTTCCGTAAAGCTGATAAGGTAACGCAGGATGCAATAAGAAGGTTATTAGCTTATGAAGATAGAATCAATAAGTAAGAACACATACAGAGTCAGAAAGCAATACAAGGGTAAGCGTTATACCCTCTTTTTTGACCACAAACCGACCGAGAGAGAGATTACTATAAGAATGTCCGACTTATATAATGAAAGTGTGCTCACGGGTCAAAAGCGGACTACTATGGGCGGATGTATGCAGGAGTACATCAGTATCAAAAGCAATGTACTATCACCTAGCACGATACGCTCTTACCGTCAGATTGCTCGGATGTATCCGAAGTGGTTTAGTGACTTCAATATCTATGACTTAACGCAAGCAGATATACAAAAGGCGGTTAATGAGTATGCAAGTACCCACTCTCCGAAGTCGGTCAAGAATTATAACGGATTCATAAAAGCGGTGCTTAAGATGTTCCGCCCTCAGTTCAATCCAGTGATAACACTTCCGAAGCGTCAGCCTACTAAGCAGGTGCTCCCGACTAAAGAGCAGGTGCTTGATATCATTAAGTACTTCAACGGCTCCGAATACAGTATCCCTATTCAACTGGCGTGTCTTGGTATGCGTAGAAGTGAGATATGTGACCTTAAGCTTACGGACCTGCAAGGTAATAAGATAACCATTGATAGCGGGCTTGTAACAGATTCCAATAATCAGCTTGTCAGTAAGGATATGCCTAAGACCTTAGCAAGCGTCAGAACAATATATATACCTGATAAGCTTGCGGATGAGATAAGAGCGAAGGGATATATATATAAGGGTTATCCTAATAGCATCGTAAGGGCATTACATAGAGCTCAGGATGCGCTTAATATACCTAGATTCCGATTACATGACCTTAGGCACTTCTATATTAGCTATGCTCATAGTGTCGGTATGGTGGATGAAGATATTATGAAAGCGGCAGGATACACGACAGATGAAGTGATGAAAAGAGTGTACCGTCATTCTATGGATGAAGGCAGTGCTCAGAAGCAAGTGATAAATGAGCTTTTCGATAAAAGTTGTCAGTAAAATGGTCAGTGTCTCGTTAAGAATAGCGTAAATACTGGCGTTTTGGCGTATCAGGTAACATATCCGATTCCCGTTATCAGCTTAGAGAGAAAACCCTTGAATTTACGGCGTTTATCGCACTTTCAAGGGTCTTTTATTTATACGCTATGTGCTAAAAATACAACTGTTATAAAAGTGATAAAACCGTTAGTTGTAAAAAAAGTGGTCAGTAAAGTGGTCAGTGTTTTTATAGTATCTTATCCAGTATATAAGCGTTGACGCTCATACCTGCTTCTTGTGCTTTAGCCTTTAACTTATCCTTGTCTCCCTTATTGACCCTGACTTTGATAAATTCATAGTGCTCATCCTGATACTTCTTAACGGCTCTCTTCTGATAGTCCTTCATATTAACTCCTTTTCTATAATTCAATCGGCTTTGACGGATATAATTCACGTTCTAGGTCAAGGTTAGCTTTCCATGAATCATAATCATCTTCAGTATAATTATCTTCATCGGGCTTAGCTTTCAAAAACATTGTGGAATATGTGTAACACTGGCGCCAACTGGCGGGTACTGCGCTATCGGTCATTTCTTCTTCGTTACCATTAACTTTAATCTTCATTCTGAATCGTGATTCCGTTGATGTATCTTCAACTAAGCACATCTTAGGGGTCCTCTTGATGATTTTTATATCAGGCACCGCCGTATCCCAAGCACCGTACAATCTTCCTTCTTCAAATCTATTCATACTCCTGCTACCTCCTGATACTTCTTTAACACATACTTACAAGCCTTCTTAACTTGCGCTATATCTTTGGGCTCCCGTCCTGAGTAGTCTATCGTTTCAAGAATATACTCGACTTCCGCCTTAGTCTCTTCATCGGTCAGGTCACGCCCTTCTGTTTCCATTCTTGCGACCATTCGGCTTTCAAGTGCTCCGCCGTAACAATCCCTCGCCGTGTTAAAAAGTGATTTTTTAGCTTCATTAAGTGAATATTGACGCTCGGATTGTGTAAATAAATTCCAAGCTTTTTCGTCTCTACTTGGTGGATTCAGTAATTCTATAACTGTTCTTGTATCTGTCATCTTAATACACCTGCCTCTCTATTCTATAATGCTCTTCAAACGGGTTGCCTTCCTGCTTGTCAAATTCCTTAAGCTCTTTGATTCTGACCTTAGCTTCTTTTATGGTCTTAAACTTGCCTAAGTTGTCATCATCATCATTGGTTACTACATACCATACCATATCCACTCCTTATCTCCCCGTCTCGCCGTTAGGTCAGCGCTTGTCTTATCTTGCTTCGAGTTCTATTATTTGCCAAGTTCTTTCGATATTCTTTACTATATTCTCACGATTCTTTATATCGTTCTCATAGTATTCAACCGTTCTCATTGTATCAAACTTTATCCAATAATCTTTTCGACCTTCTTTAGCAAAATAACCATTTTTACCACTTTGCAATGCTTTGATTGCTTTGTGGTCATTTTCGATGCCTCTTAAGTATCCGTTGAGCTCGGCTCTCTTAAGCGCTTCAGCTTCTTCAAAAGTTCTTCTACAACCGACTACGGCTATATCTCCGTTTTCCTTTTTATAAACTACTGCGTGTGAATAAACGTGATTTTTGCTTGTCCTGATTAACTGATTGTTGTAGTAGTATTTCATATTTTTATCTCCTCTCTATGATGATTACGTTGTTACCCTTTGTGTATTCCCAAGTATCTCCGATGCTATTTGTAAGTACATAGCCCGTATTATCAAGCTTGGTCTTAACTTCTCTGTATTCATTTTCATTGTTTACTGTAATAATTGTGTTTATCATATTTCATATCCTCCTTATAGTGATATATTACCACCACTATATAGTGGTGTCAATATATATTTTGAAAAAAGTTAAAAAAAATAAGAGCCAACCCAAACGGGTCAGCCCTTACGTTTATTTACCACATATAGCATTAACTATCTTCCTGACTTCATCATAGTTATAACCTGCATTTGTGATTCTTTGGCGTCTATCGTTTCCGTATCCCCATTTGCCCGCTATAACTTCCGCCGCTATCTCTTCAACGGTCTTACGCTCAGGAAGGGCAGTAGGAGAGGATTGGTACTTAGGTCTAGCATAAGCTACGATGTTATTATATCTATTCCTCTGAGCTACAATTCCGCCGTTATCCTGAGAGCCCTTGGCTGAATTAGAAGTATTGCCTTCAATAGTGTTAATTACGTTCCCATTAGCTGAAACAACTAAGCCTACATGGTTAGTCCTGCGACCATTAGTAGAATACTTAAAGAATACTATATCACCTGCTTGTGGATTCTTTACCGTTTGCCCTTTTGATTCAAACCATGACAGAAGATTCTCACAAGATGCCGTTTTCTTACAAAGACCCTGCTCAGCCTTAAAGAGCCATGATATGAATACACAACACCAAGGATAAGAAGAGCCTGATACCTCATGTCCATAAAACCAAGTATTGTACTTAACATTGTTACTGTTGGGTGGATTCTCTTTAACACCGAGTTCCTTTTTAGCGATTTCGATAATCTGTTTAGCGGTCATAACTCACCCCTTATGTTCTAAATCCGCAAGCCGATGTTCTGACACCGACTCTCTGTTATCGAGAATACCTACGGCTTTTTCTAAAGCATATGTTCTATCTACAACTTGATTGTGGCGTTCTACTTGCTTTGTTAGGTCGGTTATCTTGATGTCAATAATTGCAATCTGTTGCTGAACAGTAGCATTAACGGAAGTAATATCATCCTTTAAGCCTTGAATGTTTTTCATAATGAGTTCCTTGTTTTCTGCTCTGTCTTTCCTAGAAGTGAAGTGCCAAGTACCCATAGCCACTAACAATGTTGTAAAACCCGATATAAGTGCGGTTATTATCTCTGAATCCATTTATTCTTCCCCTCCGTGATGAATACTGTTGACGCTTGCTTCAATAAGTGTGTTAATATCTTCCTCTGTCAATTTGAGTCCGAGTTCTGCAACCTTGTCTATGATGTAAGCCATAACATAAGACTTCTTTTTCTCCCATTCTTCGGGCGTAAATAATTGGTCTGCGCATCTAACGGCAAACCGTACCCAAAAAGTAATAGTTTCCAAGTCCTTTGCAGATACGTTAGCTTTAATCCAAGGGATAACGTAAGCGGAAACAAGTGCTCCTGCGATAGAGATGATTGCCATTGCGATAGTCATAAATAATTTAGTGTCCATAAAGAATCCTCCGAATAATGTTAGTTGTAGGGCGATACCACCGAAGCAATACCGCCCCTCTTAAGAAAGGAGATGTATTAAGCCAATTACGACTCACTACCATTGTCATTAAGGGATAACCCCTTTTTCTTCGCCCATATTCTCCAACATATGCACCCCTCACCCGTAAAAATTCCAAAGAATGATACGATTAACGTGTCGGGTACAGATTGGAAAATACAGAACAGTACAATCATTACGATTGTGAATACCAAAAGTGAAATTGCGCAAAATAATAGCACCCTATCAAGAGTGCTTATCTTCCTGCGCCGTTTAGTTTTTGTCATTCCTTTTACTCCATTCATCAAGCGCAATAGATATAGCCACGATTCCTGCGAACAGTAGACCGCCGACTATTGCTATTGCGACAATGATTAAGCCGATTAGCCATTTCATAATCTTTCCTCATAAACCTACAAAAACTAGGAATTGGTCTGACCTATCCCTTACAAAACTCGGCTTGGTGTTTTTGGTATCATATTCTCTCAATAACGTATAAGGCTAGTATCAGCAAGGCATCAACTAACCCTATACCTATCAGTGTTAAGTCTTGTATCACTTGTCCACCTCGTTAGGATAAGCCGTTCCGTCCTCGTCAAAGTGATATCCGTCTGCGATTACCTTTGCTTCTGTCTTACTT
>Ga0265298_10005155_pt1 | contig 16494 bp, 9 predicted proteins | sample AusTroGonzalo_MG_3_FD_193486 | JGI IMG/M metagenome (GOLD analysis project Ga0265298, IMG submission 193486) | Bovine rumen microbial communities from tropical cattle in Woodstock, Queensland, Australia - Gonzalo_01 | ecosystem: Host-associated > Mammals > Digestive system > Stomach > Rumen ... | reverse complement strand
TACCCCACTTCCACCGTTCCTGAGTTGCCTTCTTCGGTAAGAACTGTGTATTGAATATGATCATCTTCATTTTCCTTAAAAGTATCCCCTACAGCACCTTGCGATTGAGACGCACTGAACACCATACAGGAAGCGGCCAGACAAAAAACTCCGAATAATTTATAATTTGAACTTTGCATTACAAAATCTCTTCACTCCTCAGCGGCACCATGCCCACCAGGAACAATAACAGGAAAAAAGTAGCATACATTTTCTTGTTATGCAAATGAAAATGAGATGTTTTATGTGATTTATACGCTCAAATAACATGGAAAAAAATCCCCGGCGGACTCAAAAACCATCGGGGATCTTTGTTTTCAGCTCAAAAAGACTCAGGTTTCGGATCTATTGAACACGAGAGAGGGCGACACGGAAGCCCATGCTGTTGTTACGGTCGCTCGGGAAGTAGGAGGACCGGTACGCAGAACGGCAGCAGACCGCGTCGCTGCCCCAGCAGCCGCCGCGTAGCACGCGGGTCGAGCCGCTACCAGGCCCCGTAGGATCTGTTACTGATGAAGATGGATAATCATCTTCATACCAATCCTTACACCACTCCTGCACATTCCCATGCATGTCGTATATGCCCCAGGCATTCGGTTTCTTTTGTCCTACCGGATGAGTACATATCGAATCATTATAATAATCCTCCCTACCCCCATTGTACCAATACCACCCTACTTCATCCATTTCGGGACATTCTTTTGTATTTGACAAATCTTTTCCGCTGTTCAGGGCAGTGGTTGTCCCGGCACGACAGGCATATTCCCATTGTGCCTCTGTCGGCAGAGTGTATTCATACCCCTCCGGCAGGCGACCCGCTTCGCGTTCGATGTCTGTCAGCCTGGAGCAAAACTCCATCGCTTCATTCCAGCTTACCTTTTCCACCGGCAGATTGGCTCCTATAAATTCGCAAGGATTGAAGTCCATCACGGCTTTGTACTGGCTTTGAGTCACTTCATACTTTCCTATCCAGAAGGCGCTGCTGATCGTTACACTGTGCTGGGTCTCATCATCATATCTGCCCAGTTCGTTTTTCGGACTGCCCATCATGAATGTACCCGGTTCGATCCAGATCATGTCCAAATTCACCGTATCCGAAAGAGGGATCGTGAAATTTTTATTTTCCGATTCGTCTTTCGTGCAAAAAAAGAGACTTTTGCCTTCGACTGTCACCTGATAAGGGCTGGAAGCCGAGTCCACCTTTATCCATTTAACCGCGTCCGTGCTCTGATAAAGCTCTCCCGTATAGGTCACTGTCAGATTGGTTCCGTCTATTTTACAACTGATGGTCGGTCCTTCAGCCTGAGCCATCGCGGCCGCCATTATCAGCCCTAGAAATCCGGCTGTTAATTTTTTTGTATTCATTGTTTTAGAAGTTCTTCCACACACGGTGTGGTTACTAAGAATAAAAGTAGCATACATTTTCTTGTTATGCAAATGAAAATGAGATGTTTTATGTGATTTATAGTTCGCTCAAATAACACGAAAAAAAATCCCCGGCGAATGAACGTCGGGGATCTTTGTTTTCAGCTCAAAAAGACTCTATTTCACCGGCACCAGCACCACACGGAAGCCCACGTTGTTCCAGTTATCATTGGGTTTGCTGATAGACCGATACGCCGAACGACAGAGGTACGCGTAGTTGTGGTAGTCGCCACCGCGCATGATAAATTGGTCACCCGTACTTGGTCCTGTCGGATCGGCCACAGACCCGGTTGGATAATCTCCATACCGGTCCAAACACCATTCTGCCACATTCCCGTGCATATCATACAATCCCCAAGCATTGGGCTGTTTCTGACCCACTGTCTGGTGGTTTCTTTCATTGTTTCCACTGAAACCGCTGCTGTATTCGCTGTTATATCTATACCAACCCACCTTATCCAAACCGGGACAAGGATCATCCCATATTTGTACCGTTGTCTCAAGATTGGTACCGTTGTTAAATGCCGTAGTCGTCCCGGCTCGGCAGGCGTATTCCCACTGTGCTTCGGTTGGCAGAGTGAATTCATATCCCTCCGGCAATCTCCCGGCTTTTCTCTCGATGTACGTCAGATATGCACAGAAATTGATCGCATCATTCCAGCTTACATATTCCACCGGATGATCCAATATATTATATCCGGAAGGATTGAAAACCATAACAGCCGCGTACTGTGCTTGTGTGACTTCATACTTGCCCAGCCAGTAGCCATGTGTCAGAGTGACTTCATGCTGAGTTTCATCACCATACAAATTACCTATCTCACCCTCAGGACTACCCATTGTGAACGTGCCAGGCTCGATCCAGACCAGTTCCAAATTCACATTACTCGTCACCTCTATGACAGTGTCATTTCCCGGTTGAGGAATGTCCTTAGGTTTGACTTTGACAAGAGCAACACGAAAGCCCAGGCTGGAGTAACTCCCTCTGGGCGCGACAGCGTTCCGGGACGCAGAACGGCAACCGGACGCGTAATTGTTCCAGTCGCCTCCGCGAATGATATTGTACAGCATGCCGCCGGTCGGTCCCGTGGGATCCGTCACAGGCTCGGTTGGATAATCATCATATATATCCAGACACCATTCATACACATTCCCGTGCATATCATACAATCCCCAGGCATTGGGCTGTTTCTGGCCTACCGACTGAGTCGTTCCAGCAGCATTGTACTTATACCAACCCACTTCATCCATTTCGGAACATTCGTTCTCATTTGACAGATTCTTTCCGCTGTTCAATGCCGTTGTTGTACCGGCACGGCAGGCATATTCCCATTGCGCTTCGGTTGGCAGAGTGTATTCATACTCTTCCGACAGGCGGCCTGCCGCACGTTCGATCCCCGTCAATGTGGAGCAGAAGCTCATCGCATCGTACCAGTTTACAGATGTCACCGGCTGATCCGATGGCGCATGCCAACTGTCCATGACGGCTTTATACTGGGATTTCGTGACTTCATACTTGCCCAGCCAATAGCCCTGAGTCAAAGTGACCTGATGCTGAGTTTCAATGTCCTCTCTGCCCAGTTCATCTTCGGGACTGCCCATCATGAAAGTGCCCGGCTCTATCCTTATCATCTCCAGATCCACATCGTCCGACAGTGGAATGGTGAAATCATTCTCCACTGGAGGGTCTATTTCAATTTTTGTCCAAACAAGGGCAACCCGGAGCCCTTTGGTATTCGTATTGATACTATGAGAACTTCTGGCGACAGCGCCGGTGCGATACGCTGAACGGGCGTGGGTCGCTTCTTCACTCCAGCAGCCTCCGCGCAGGACACGGTATGAACCGAAAGCCGGTCCCGTAGGATCGGTCACCGCTGTGGTCGGATAATCTTCATCATACCAGTCTGAACACCATTCATACACATTTCCGTGCATGTCATACAATCCCCAGGCGTTCGGCTTCTTCTGCCCCACCGGCTGGGTCGAACCATCATCGACACCGCCGGCGTTGTACAGATACCATCCCACCTCATTCAATTCGGAATTTTCAAACCAGCTTGACAAATCTTTTCCGTTGTTCAATGCCGTTGTTGTTCCGGCCCGGCAGGCGTACTCCCACTGCGCTTCGGTCGGCAGGTCGTATTCATATCCCTCCGGCAGGCGGCCTGCCGAGCGTTCCTGACTTGTCAGTCTTAAACAAAAGATCTTCGCGTCATACCAATCCACATATTCCACCGGCAAGTCGGCTCCTTTGTACCAGGCGGGATTCGTTCCCATCACTGCTTCGTACTGGGCCTGGGTCACCTCAAACTTACCCATCCAATAGCCCTTGGTCAGGGTCACTTCGTGCTGAGTTTCATTGTTTCGTTTGCCTAGTTCACCTTCAGGACTGCCCATCATAAAGGTGCCCGGTTCGATCCAAATCATGTCCAAATTCACACCATACGCCAATGGGATCGTGAAATTTCTGCTATCGGATTCCCCTTTAGCGCAGAAAAAAAGTTTCTTGTCTGCGATTTTTACCTTGTAAGGACTGGAGCCTGATCCCACTTCTGACCAATTGACAGCGTCACTGCTCTGGCAGAGTGTTCCTGTATAATCTATTATCAGCTCATTCCCATTCACCTCATAGCTGAGACTGGGTACCACAGCATACATCTCAAAAGACGCGAATAATAATCCCGCAGTCAGACAGGACGCTCCCAGTATTTTGTAATCTAATTTTTTCATCATAAACTATCTCACACAGTTCTAAGCCATTAAAATGTCAAAAAGCTCCAAAGTCATCTATTGAACACATGAAAGAGCCACACGGAACCCGTAACATCTATACCTGTAATCTGGGAAGCGGGACTCTCTGTACGCTGAACGACACTCTTCGGCGTAGTAGCTCAAGCTGCCTCCACGTACAATACGGTACCATCCTGTTTCAGGTCCCTTAGGATCTGTTACCGGTAAAGTTGAAGCTGCACCGGACCAATCGAAACACCACTCCCATACATTCCCGTGCATGTCATAGAGTCCCCAGGCATTGACCAATTTTTGCCCTACTGGATGTGTAGTACCATCACTGTTGTACTTATACCATCCTACTTCATCCATTTCAGTACACTCGTATTGCGCTGTTAGATCCTTTCCGCTGTTCAAAGCCGTCGTCGTTCCGGCCCGGCAGGCGTACTCCCACTGTGCTTCGGTCGGCAGAGTGTATTCGTACCCCGCCGGCAGACGGCTCGCGGTCTTCTCCTGAGCGGTCAGCCTGGCACAGAAAGCCATCGCATCCTCCCAAGTCACCTGCTCCACCGGCAGATCGACTCCTTTGAAATAAGAAGGATTTTCTCCTGTCACTGCTTCATATTGAGCCTGAGTTACCTCAAACTTACCCATCCAATAGCCCTGGGTCAGGGTCACCTGATGCTGAGGGGGATCATTGACTCCACCTAGTTCATCTTCCGGACTGCTCATTATGAAAGTACCCGGTTCGATCCAGATCATGTCCAGATTCACACCATCGGCTAATGGGATCGAAAAACTTCTGTCCACAGCTTCCCCCTTCACACAGAAAAACATTTTCTTTTCCCTTATCGCTACCCGATAAGGGCTGGAAGTCGTGTTCACCTTTGTCCAAGTGACCGCGTCCGTGCTTTGATAAAGCTCGCCCGTATAGGTCACTACCAGATTGGTTCCGTCCATCTTGCAGCTGATGGTCGGCTGCTCCGCCTGCGCCATCACCGCTGTCAATGCCAGTCCCAAAAGACCGGATGTTAATTTGCTTACATTCATGTTTTTAATATGTTTATTCCAAATATTCTATTTCACCGGCACCAGCGCCACGCGGAAGCCGACGTTGATATAAACCTCGTTCGGGGCGCCGTAATCCCGGTACGCTGAACGGCAGTCGTACGCGGCACCGCCCCAGCTGCCGCCGCGTAAGACGAAGTTCAAGTCTGTACTCGATCCTATGGGATCGGTCACAGGTTCGGTCGGATAATCTTCTTCATACCGATCCAAACACCATTCCTCCACATTCCCGTGCATATCATACAGTCTCCAGGCATTCGACTGTTTCTGTCCTGCCGGATGAGTCTTTTCGTCGCTATTGTACCAATACCAGCCTACTTCATTCATTTCGGGACATTCTTCCACACCTGACAGATTTTTCCCATTGTTCAGGGCACTTCTTGTTCCGGCACGGCAGGCGTATTCCCATTGCGCTTCGGTAGGCAATGTGTATTTATACCCTTCCGGCAAACGTCCCGCCTCCCTCTCCAGATCTGTCAGTTCGACGCAGAATTCCATCGCGTCATACCAGCTCACTTGTTCCACCGGCAGATCAGCTCCATTGAACTCAGAAGGATTCCATTCCATCACGGCTTTATATTGTGCCTGGGTGATCTCATACTTGCCCAGCCAGAAACCTTTGGTCAAAGTCACCTGATGCTGGGTTTCATCACTATACCTGCCCGACTCATCTTCCGGGCTGCCCATCATGAACGTGCCCGGCTCGATCCAGACCATGTCCAGACTGACATCAGCCGACAGCGGGATCGTCATATCCTTGTTCACCGGAATCGGTGTCAGCGCCACGCGGAAGCCGCAAAAATCGTAACTTTCGCTGGGGGAACTGTAGCTCCGGACCGCAGAACGGCAATCGCACGCGTCATCACCATAGCTGCCGCCGCGCATAATACGGTGTGAACCGGTTTCTGGTCCCGCGGGATCCGTCACCGGCCCGGTCGGATAATCTCCATACCAGTCCAAGCACCATTCACAGACATTGCCATGCGCATCATACAACCTAAAGGCGTTCGGCTGTTTCTGGCCTACAGGATGAGTCATGTAATCACTGTTGTACCAATACCAGCCCACTTCATCCATTTCGTCGCATTCAAATTTATCTGACATATATTTGCCGTTGTTCAGGGCTCCTCTTGTTCCACCCCGGCAGGCGTATTCCCATTGTGCCTCTGTGGGCAATGTGTATTCATAACCCTCCGGCAAACGGCCAGCCGCCTTTTCGCTCGCTGTCAGTTTGGTGCAGAATTCCATCGCGTCATCCCAGCTCACTTGTTCTACCGGCAGATCAGCTCCATTGAAATAGGAAGGATTCGTTCCCATCACGGCTTCATACTGTGCCTGAGTCACCTCATACTGCCCCATCCAGTAACCCTTTGTCAGAGTCACCTGATGCTGGGTTTCATTATAATCTCTGCCCAGTTCATCTTCCGGACTGCCCATTCTGAACGTACCCGGCTCGATCCAGACCATGTCCAGGTTCACCGTCTCCGAAACCGGAACGGTGATGTTCTTGCTGACAGAAAGAGCCACGCGGAAACCACAAAAATAAGCACCATAGCTGGGGTTGTACTGGCTCCGGTACGCAGAACGGCAACCGAATGCGAGGAAATTACAACTGCCGCCGCGAATGACGCGGTTGAAGCCTCTGGCTGGACCTGTGGGATCGGTCACAGGTTCAGTCGGATAAAAATCATCCCAGTCCAGACACCATTCCAAAACATTCCCGTGCATATCATATAACCCCCAGGCGTTCGGCAGTTTCTGTCCTACAGGCTGAGTGGTGGAATCAATGTTTCCCATATACCAGCCCACTTCATCCATTTCGGGACATTTATCCTTATCTGACAGATCCTTTCCGTTGTTCAATGCCGTTGTTGTTCCGGCACGGCAGGCATATTCCCACTGCGCTTCGGTCGGCATGGTGTACTCATACCCCTCCGGCAGACGGCCCGCCGCCCTCTCCAGGGCTGTCAGTCTGGAACAGAAATCGACTGCTTCATAGAAGGATAGATTCTCCACCGGCAGATCCGCTCCTTTGAACCAGGAAGGATTCTTACCCGTGACCGCTTCATACTGAGCCTGAGTCACTTCATACTTGCCCAACCAGTAACCCTGGGTCAAAGTGACCTGATGCTGACCTTCATAATAACTTCTTCCCAGCTCATCTTCAGGACTGCCCATGATGAATGTACCGGGTTTGATCCAGATCATGTCCAGATTCACTCCATCAGCTAATGGGATCGTGTAATTCTTGTTTTCGGCATCGCCTTTCGTGTAGAAAAACAATTTTTTGTTCCCGATCTTTACCTGATACGGGTTGGAAGCGGATGCGACCTCTGTCCAATGAACCGCGTCCTCACTCTGATAAAGCGTCCCCGTATAGGTCACTATAAAGTTTTCACCATCCATTTTACAGCTGATGGTCGGTTCCTCTGCCTGCGCCATCGCGGTCGCCAGTACCAAGCCCAGGAACCCTGTCATTAATTTATTTGCAGTCATATTTTTATAGAATAACTTTTTCATATTGATCATTTCACCGGAGCCAGCGCCACACGGAAGCCTAGGTTGGTGTACTTGGCATCGGACGCATCGTAGCCCCTACACGCTGAACGACAGACCCAGGCGTAATGCCACCAACTGCCCCAGCGAACCACACGGTCAATGCCTGTGTCTGCCCCGGTGGGATCAACTACCGCTGATGCCGGATAATCTTCATAAAAGTCTGAACACCATTCCGCCACGTTCCCGTGCATGTCATACAAGCCCCAGATATTCGCCATCTTCTGTCCTACCGGACGAGTACAGGTCAAACCTTGCTCATAACTCTCTACGCCAGCATTATACCAATACCATCCCACTTGATTCATTTCGGAACTTTTTTCCGTTTTTGACAAATTTGCCCCGCTGTTCAATGCCGTTGTCGTTCCGGCGCGGCAGGCATATTCCCATTGCGCTTCGGTGGGCAAGGTATATCTATACCCTTCCGGCAGTCTGCCGGCTTCTCTTTCAAGGGCTGTCAATTTGGAACAGAACTCCTTCGCGTCATACCAGCTCACACATTCCACCGGCAGATCGGCACCTTTGTACCAGGAAGGATTCGTGCCCATCACCGCTTCATATTGCGCCTGGGTCACTTCATATTTACCCAGCCAATAGCCCTTAGTTAAGGTCACCTGATGCTGGACTTCATCATCTCTTCTGCCCAGTTCATCTTCCGGACTGCCCATCACGAATGTGCCCGGTTCGATCCAAATCATATCCAGATTTACATCTTCCGAAAGAGGGATCGTCACATCCTTGGAGACCCGGATCGGAGCCAGCGCCACGCGGAAACCGGCATCAATATAGTGGCCATCAGGAGGGCCGTTCCGATTCGCAGAGCGGCAACTGTCAGCATAACGAGCGATGCTGCCACCGCGATTCACGCGGTAAGAACCTGTGACCGGTCCCTTGGGATCGGTTACGGCTGTAGTAAGATAAGATCTATACCAGTCCAGACACCATTCCCATACATTCCCGTGCATATCATACAAGCCCCAGGCGTTCGGCTGTTTCTGTCCTACAGGAGAGGTCTTACCATTACCCGTATAATTTCCATTACTATCATAGTCTCCGCTATTGTAAGCGTACCAGCCCACCTCATCCAGATTGGGACAAGGTTCACCTTTATGCCAACTACCATTATCATCATAATAGTAACCTATTTGTTCCTCTGTCGGGATATTCGTCCCATTGTTGAAAGCGGTCGTTGTTCCGGCACGACAGGCGTATTCCCATTGCGCTTCGGTCGGCAGAGTATATTCATACCCCTCCGGCAGACGACCTGCTTCTCGTTCAATGGCCGTCAGTTTGGCGCAGAATTCCATTGAATCACTCCAATTCACTCTTACCACCGGGAAGTTAGCTTTGCTGGATCCTGAGGGATTCGTTCCCATCACGGCTTCATACTGAGCCTGGGTCACCTCAAACTTACCCATCCAATAGCCCTGGGTCAGGGTCACCTGATGCTGGGTTTCAGAGAGCAATCTGCCCAGCTCGTCTTCCGGACTGCCCATGATGAACGTACCCGGTTTGATCCAGATCATGTCCAGATTCACCGTATCGGATAGCGGGATAATGAGATTTCTGTCCACAGCTTCCCCTTTCGTACAGAAAAAGAGTTTTTTGTTCCCGACCTTTACCTGATATGGGCTGGAAGCCGATTCCACCTTGCTCCAGCTGACCGCATCCGTGCTTTGATAAAGCTCGCCCGTATAGGTCACTATAAAGTTTTCACCATCTATTTTACAGCTGATGGTCGGTTCCTCTGCCTGCGCCAGCGCGGCCGCCAGTGCCAAGCCCAGGAACCCTGTCATTAATTTATTTGCAGTCATATTTTTATAGAATAACTTTTTCATATTGATCATTTCACCGGAGCCAGCGCCACGCGGAAACCTACGCTGTTGAGACAATCGTAAAACATACAGGAACTCCGGGAAGCCGAACGACAACCGCTCGCGCTGCCGGCCCAGAGACCACCGCGAACCACCATGTAAGACCCCGAGTCCGCTCCTGTGGGATCCGTTACGGGTGTTGACGGATAAGTACTCCAATACACATCTAAACACCATTCCGACACATTCCCGTGCATATCATAGAGTCCCCACGCGTTCGGCTGTTTCTGTCCTGCCGGATGAGTTGTTTTATTGCTGTTGTACTTATACCATCCCACTTCATCCAGGTTCGGACAAGGTTCTGACGACCTCTGATCTGCTGACGGGATATTCGTCCCGTTATTGAACGCTGTCGTTGTTCCGGCGCGGCAGGCATATTCCCACTGCGCCTCCGTCGGCAAAGTGTATTCATACCCCTCCGGCAAACGGTCGGCCGCTTTCTCGATTTCTGTCAGTTTTTTGCAGAACTCCTTCGCGTCACTCCAACTGACCATCTCCACCGGCAGATCAGCTCCTTTGAATTTGGAAGGATTCGTTTCCATAATGGCTTCATATTGAGCCTGGGTCACCTCATATTTACCCAGCCAGTAGGCTTTAGTCAGTGTCACCTGATGCTGGATTTCTTTTTCCGCATCTCTGCCAAGTTCATCTTCAGGACTGCCCATCATGAATGTGCCCGGTTTGATCCAGATCATATCCAAGTTCACATCATCCGAAAGCGGGATCGTCATATCCCCGGAAGGTGGAACCGGAGCCAGCGCGACACGAAAGCCTGCAAGATCGCCCTTGTCTTGAAGCGGCATCACCCGGTAAGCCGAACGGCACTGAGTGGCTGGGTTGTCCCAACTGCCCCCGCGTATGAGATGCCTCACACCCGTTTCAGGTCCCATGGGATCAACTACCGCTGAAGTTGGATAACTCCAAGTATACCAGTCTAAACACCATTCCATCACGTTCCCGTGCATGTCATACAGTCCCCAGGCATTCGGTTGCTTTTGTCCCACCCTCTGACTCATACCATCGCTGTTGTATCCATACCACCCCACTTCATCCATTTCGGAACATTTGTATATATCTGACAAATTCTTTCCGCTGTTCAGGGCTGTGGTCGTCCCAGCACGGCAGGCATATTCCCATTGTGCCTCGGTCGGCAGGGTATATCCATACCCCTCCGGCAGTCTTCCGGCTTCCTTCTCTATGGCTGTCAGTTTGGCACAGAAATCCATCGCGTCATCCCAGCTCACAAAACACACAGGATAATCATCCCCTATACCATACACAGGATTACCATACCCAACATCATGACCATCTGAAGGATTCGTTCCCATAATGACTTCATACTGTGCCTGGGTTACCTCATATTTACCCATCCAATAACCTTTAGTCAGCGTCACTTCATGCTGGACTTCAGTATCATATCTACCCAGCTCATCTTCGGGGCTCCCCATGATAAAGGTACCCGGTTCGATCCAGATCATATTCAGATCCACCGTATCCGACAGCGAAATCGTGAAATTTTTTGATTCACCCTTGGCACAGAAAAACAGTTTTTTGTTTCCCATTTTTACCTGATAAGGGCTGGAAGCGGACGAGACTTCCGTCCAATTCACAGCATCACTGCTCTGATAAAGCGTCCCCGTATAGGTCACTATCAGATTGTTTCCATCTGTTTTGCAGCTGATAGTCGGCGCTGCCGCCTGTACCATCGCCGCAGCCAGCACCACAGCCAGCAGCCCAAAAGTTGTTTTATTTCTGTGCATCATCGTTTTTCTATTAAATGAGGTTTTATTGTTCCTGTTTCATACGGGTTTATTTGACCGGAGTCAGTGCCACGCGGAAGCCATAGCTGCGCCAATTATAATCCGGGTAGTAGTAGTACCGGTGCGCTGAACGGCAGTAATACGCACCATTACTATTCCAGCCGCCGCCGCGCAGAATGCGATATGTACCCGTGCTAGGTCCCGTTGGATCTGTTACGGATTTTGTGGGATAAGCTCCATACCAATCCAGACACCATTCCCACACATTCCCGTGCATATCAAAAATGCCCCAGCTATTCGGTACTTTCTGTCCTACCGGATGTGTTGTTTTATCACTGTTGTATCCATACCACCCCACTTTATCCAAATTGGGACAAGGATTATCTTTAATTTGGCTGTCTTTCGGGATATTCAAGCCGTTATTAAAAGCCGTTATCGATCCGGCGCGGCAGGCGTATTCCCACTGTGCCTCTGTAGGCAGAGTATATTCATACCCCTCCGGCAACCGGCCGGCCGCTTTCTCGATGGCTGTCAATTTGGCACAGAACTCCTTCGCTTCATTCCAGTTCACCATTTCCACCGGCAGATCGGCTCCTTTGAAATTGGATGGATTCGTTCCCATAATGACTTCATATTGAGTCTGGGTCACCTGATATCTACCCAGCCAATAGCCCTTGGTCAGTGTTACTTCATGCTGGGTTTCATTATCCTGTCTGCCCCGTTCATCTCTCGGACTGCCCATCAGGAACGTTCCCGGATCGACCCAGACCATGTCCAGGTCAACATCATCCGAAAGCGGGATCATCATATCCTTGGAGACCGGGGTCGGAGCCAGCGCCACGCGGAAACCTTCATAACTCAGGGGAGCACTCGAGATGATACTCCGGGTCGCTGAACGGCAGCTGTACGCCTGATAGCAGTAGGCCCCGCCGCGCATGACACGGTACCTGCCTATACTGGGTCCTATTGGATCGGTTACACTCCCAGACGGATAATCAGCATACCAGTCTAAACAATATTCCCTTACATTCCCGTGCATATCATACAGTCCCCAGGCATTCGGCTGCTTTTGTCCCACAGGATGGTTATCATCTTTACTGTTTCTCTGATACCATCCCACTTCATCCAGGTTCGGACAAGGTAGATCCCATCTCTGATCTTCTGACGGGATATTCTTTCCGTTATTGAAAGCTGTGGTCGTTCCGGCACGGCAGGCGTATTCCCACTGCGCTTCAGTCGGCAAGATATATTCATATCCATTCGGCAGTCTTCCTGCCGCTTTCTCAATGGCTGTCAGCCTGGCGCAAAATTCCATTGTGTCATCCCAGGTTACATGTCCCACCGGATAATCATCTCCCCGGAAGTAGAAAGGATCCATATCCATAATGGTTTTATACTGTGCCTGAGTGACTTCATATTTACCCAGCCAGTAGCCCTTCGTTAAAGTCACCCGATGCTGGATCTCATCAACGACACGACCTATTTCATCAACAGGAGCACCCATGTTAAAGGTACCGGGTCCGATCCAGATCATGTCCATATCCACATTCCCCGGCAAAGAAACTGTAGTACTTTTACCCGGCACAATGGGTTCATCGGGTCCGCCTTTGGCGCAGAAAAACAGCTTTTTGTTCCCTATTTTTACCTGATACGGACTGGAAGCGGACGCAACTTCTGTCCAATTCACAGCGTCCTCACTCTGACAAAGTATTCCTGTATAGGTCACTATTAGGTCGTTTCCATCTGTTTTACAGTTGATGGTCGGTTCTGCCGCCTGTGTCATTACCGCTGCCAGCGCTACAGCCAGCAGCCCGAAAGTTGTTTTATTTCTGTACATCATTGATTTTCTATTAAAATGGAGTTCTGTTGATTTTATTTCATACGGATTTATTGGACCCGTGCCAGCGCCACACGGAAACCGATATACCAGGCAATATCGTCCGGTGTGTCGCAGTTACGATAGGCCGAACGGCAACTGGCTGCGATACCGTACCAGCTGCTGTCTCCACTGCGCATGACACGATACCGGGCCGTAGCCGGTCCAACTGGATCAACTACGGGTGAAGTCGGGTAACTTTCTTTATACCCGTCTAAACACCATTCCTCCACATTTCCGTGCATGTCATACAAGCCCCAGGCATTCGGGAGCTTCTGCCCCACTGGATGAGTTTTCTCACCGCTGTTGTACGCGTACCAGCCCACTTCGTCCATTTCAGGACATTCTTCCCTATTTGACAGATTTTTCCCGCTGTTCAGGGCTGTAGTCGTTCCGGCACGGCAGGCATATTCCCACTGGGCTTCGGTCGGCAATGTGTATTCATATCCCGCCGGCAGTCTTCCGGCCTCTTTCTCAATCGCCGTCAGCCTGGCGCAGAAATTGGTCGCGTCATACCAGCTCACTTGTTCTACCGGCAAGTCGGCTCCCTTAAAGCTGGAAGGATTCGCGTTCATCACAGCTTCGTACTGCGCCTGAGTGACCTCGTACTTGGCCAGCCAGTAACCTTTAGTCAGAGTGACTTCATGCTGAGTTTCGTCATCATATTTGCCCAGCTCGCCCTCCGGGCTGCCCATCAGGAAGGTGCCCGGATTGATCCAGATCATATCCAGGCTGACCGTATCTGAAAGAGGGATCGTGAAGTCTTTGTTTTCTGATCCGCCTTTGGCGCAGAAAAACAGCTTTTTGTTTTCGATTTTTACCTGATATGGACTGGAAGCGGACGCAACTTCTGTCCAGTTCACAGCGTCCTCGCTCTGATAAAGTGTTCCTGTATAGGTCACTATCAGATTAGTTCCGTCTATTTTACAACTGATGGTCGGAGCCGCGGCCTGTGTGGTCACAGCCGCCAACGCCAAGCCCAGAAACCCGGCTGCTAATTTCTTGTTCTTCATAAAATTTATGTTTCCCCTGCTGAAAGGGAGTCTCAAAAAAGAAGATAGCACACATCTTACAATTATTCAAATATGAATCCTGACCCGGCCGTTGTTCCATTTATCACTGGCAGTTTCGAGGCAAAACCAGTATGATTCCGCGCATTGGATAGAAAATATCTGTTATGTTTGTTCGACTGGATGAAGTGACCAAAAAATTCAACGATACCACCGCGGTCAACCGGGTATCTCTCACGGTAGAAGATGGCGAACTCTTCTTCCTGCTGGGGCCCAGCGGCTGCGGCAAAACGACTCTGCTGCGACTGCTGGCCGGGTTCTATCAGCCGGATGCTGGTCATATCTATTTCGGAGACAAACTGATGGATACCGTTCCGGCGGAACGGCGGAACACAGGGATGGTCTTTCAGAACTATGCCTTGTGGCCGCATCTGACCGTGGAGCAAAACGTGGTCTACGGTCTGGATGTGCGCAAAGTCCCTGCCGCCGAGAAAAAAGCGCGCGTGCGGGAAGCCCTGGAGATCGTCCGCATGAACGACTATGCCCAGCGCCGTCCCAATCAGCTTTCCGGCGGCCAGCAGCAGCGTGTGGCTCTGGCCCGCGCCATCGTCATCCGGCCCGATCTGCTTCTGCTGGATGAACCACTGTCCAACCTGGACGCGCGGCTGCGCATGACCATGCGGGATGAGATACGGCGCATCCACGCAGAAACAAAGATCACCACGATCTATGTCACTCATGATCAATCCGAAGCGCTCAGTCTGGCCCGTCATATCGCCGTTCTGCGCGACGGTCATCTGGAACAGAAAGGAACTCCCCTGGAACTCTATCGCCAGCCCAACAGCGTTTTCAGTGCCAACTTTATGGGCGAGATCAACTGGTTCGAGGGAAATGTGGAAAGCGTGAATGACGGACTCATTCTGGTGCGTGTGAAGGATTTCCTTTGGAAAGTCCGCGCCGCCGGATCCTACACGCCGGGCACCGCCGTCAAAATCGGGTTCCGTCCTGAAACCGTCAGTCTGGTTCCCGTCGAAACATCGGAGGTGAACCTTCTGGAAGCGTCTGTCACGGATACTCTCTACTTGGGAGCTATGAGAGAAACCCTGTTCCGTCCAAAAATTTTTCCAGATAAGATCTTAAAGTCGCTGGACCTAAATCCAAACACTTCTCTTTCCATTCAAAGCACTTACTCGCTTTATATACCTTCCAGGGATATTCTTATCTTTCCCCCGGACAAATAAAATATAAAAAAATTTCAAAACTTTACTTTACGGGCGGTGTTTACAAGTGTACAGATTCGTTGTAATCTGTGTTGCCTTTTGGTGTTCACCAGGTTGGATTTTTTGTTCTTAACCTGTTCCCGGTGAACGGCGGGCGTATTCCGCATTTAGATACCCCCGTGTAAAAGTCAAACTATTGAATGCACATAGTTAGTGATTTATATATCCGCGCGATGAATAAAAATCTGCTTTCGGTAACTGCTTTGCTCTGTGCTCTGGCGATGGCCTCGGCTCAAGAGAATGGTAAAACTGATCCTACCCTGCAAGGGACAACAACGGCAACAACAGAGAACATCCGGTCTCTCAGCCTGACCGACTGCGTCCAAATCGGTTTGGAACATAATCTGGACATCAAAATCAACCGCTTTCAGCCCATGCTGTCCAAGTACGATTACTCCATGGCCTATGGAGCATACGATCCGACCCTGACAGTGGGCTATACGCACAGCGATTCTAAGAACCCCAGTTCTACCGAAACAGGAACAACTTACATCACAACCAACAGTGAAATCTACAATGACAATGCTACTGCCGGGCTCAATTTTCTGACTCCGCTGGGCAGCACTGTAGGAGTTCAAGGCACTTACTCCAGAAGTGGTTACTCTCCTGGTGTTTATAACCGTGATGAATCTCAGTTCAACGGCAGCGGCAGGATCACTATCACTCAGCCGCTCTTGAAAAATATGTGGATCGACTCCAGCCGTATGAACATCAGAGTGGCACGCAATACGATGCACTCCTCTGAGTTGACCTATCAGTACAACCTGATGACCACTATCAACCAGATCGAGCTTGCTTACTTTAACCTGATCGGAGCCCGGGAAGATGTCGTTGCAGCAGAACAGAATCTGAATCAATCCGAGGAATTTCTGAAGG
>Ga0265298_10005153_pt1 | contig 16497 bp, 16 predicted proteins | sample AusTroGonzalo_MG_3_FD_193486 | JGI IMG/M metagenome (GOLD analysis project Ga0265298, IMG submission 193486) | Bovine rumen microbial communities from tropical cattle in Woodstock, Queensland, Australia - Gonzalo_01 | ecosystem: Host-associated > Mammals > Digestive system > Stomach > Rumen ... | reverse complement strand
CTAATGTGTTAATTCTTGCATGTGCAGATGTGTCGTAAAGTGCAGCTGTATCGATAGAGCTAATAGCAGCATCGTGATATCCATATTCGAGTGTATCTTGTTTTGCAGTAAGATCTGCTGTTGTAGCATAATCTCCACTTGGCTGCAAACCAGATGTTGCACTTTCAATCATCGCTTGGATTGCAGTAACAGGTGTACCTTCAGCTGTTACATTGATAGTTGTAGTCTTTGCATTCGGATCATCAACTAGTTCAACACCAGAACCAGCAACTAATTCATAGTCACCTGAGATTCCACTAATTGCACTGTACAATTCAGAACTTACAGAACTGACTAAAGAAGTTGTAGCATAAGCTGTCAAGTCATCATGTGTTGCATAATCACCTGATGGTTGCAATCCTGTAATTGCATCATTTGTCAAGAAGCCACTTGGATTTCCTGTCATCGGATAGAAGTTTGCACTTTCTGAAGCAGATAAGTAATTTCCGCTCAACTGATAAGCACTCAAGTCATCTTGCTTTACGAAGTCTTCGATGTTAGCAATACCAAGTGGTTCAGAATTACCGTTACCACTTAACGTGTCATCATGACTTACTTGTTCAATTCCACCACCTTGTGATGTAACAGAAATCGTGTTATTGACGATCGAAATACCATCACCAGCACTCAATGTGTCTTGCTTACCGCTTGTAGCAGATTCGAGTTCAGTTTTAGTTGCGTAATCTCCGCTTGGTTGCAATCCGGTTACGCTAATTGTGTCGTTTTCAATGCTTACATAATCACCAGCACTGTAGTTAGTGCCAGCAAAGGAAGAGCTGTTGTATGCAGTGATGTAGTTGTTTTCATTGTATTCAAACTTGTTTTCGACATTCGTTACAGCAGAATCGACAATATTCTCAACGTCAGGTAGACCAGTAACGCTAATAACATTATCAGTGATATCGATATTAGTGCCGGCTGAATAGGTTTGACCATTGCTAGCGAAAGCGCTACCATCGTAACCAGTAATATTGTCGTTATCGTCATATTCGAATTTGTCTGTTAAGAAGTCTCCGCTTACTTCACTAAATGCAGTTGTGTCAAGTTTAGCAGCAACATCAGCTGTAGTTGCATAGTCACCTGATAGACCGATAATTGTAGCACTGTCGCTATCTTCAACGAAGTATAACGGTGCTTCGACACCCAGTGATTTGTGTTTAGTGTTAATTTCGTAACGTCTAATGTTGTTCTGAATAGACTGCTGTGTAATGTCTAACGTGCCATCAGTATTGTAGATGTACACATCACAGCCCTTAATCGAAATGTTACCACTTAGATTTGGTGTCACATTCAAACGGCTAAACATCAAATTGTTAAACGAATCATAAACGTAGAAATCATACTTCCTGCTTGGATCAGCAAGAATTACTGCACGTCCGTCTGAATGTAGTGGAATTTTAAATGGATTGACGTTCCCGTCAAAGTCCTGATATGTGATTACCTTTGTGTCTGTTCCCGCCTCAAATACGCAGATACTGCCGCCAACAGCAGGCTTACCAGCTAAATTTTCTATTTGAAATGCAGGGTCTATCAAATAACCCAGTTGCACATTTTGCACGCCGTTTTCGATTGACATAGTGTACCGCCTTTGCGTATTACTTCTATACGCTGCTTTCAATATTTATGCTTCAAAGTATACACTAACTTTGTCATTTTATTAAATTATATTCATGATAGCAAAACGATACACAGAAAGAAACGAATTAGTATTTGGAAATAGACCCGAAGATATAGAACGTTATGACGAAGCTATATCAGCAGACGAAATGTACATACCACATCATGTGCTAGAGTTTATGTACACAATTGCGGAACTTGAAAGCATGAATAGATATTGGCAAGTATCACCCGACGAACTAATATGGATGCCACAATCAGTACACACGAATAACCCAACACTACACAAAGGCTGTAAACTTAAATATGAGAAGGAAGTATCTGCTGAAACACGAGCTAAGTTATCTGCAGTACATAAAGGAGTTAAGTTCACTGATGAACACAGAGCTAACATATCGAAAGGACAAACTGGTAAGAAGCGTGGACCTTTATCAGAAGAGCATAAAGCTAAACTACGTGAAAAAAGTAGAGCTGCTCAACTAAACAATCCGTCGTTTGGTAGTAAAGGTATGCATTGGTACAACGATGGAACGCGTAACATCTTTACTTATGAATGCCCAGCTGGATGTGTTAAAGGCAGACTAAAGAAAAAAGCTGTAGTACCCAATTGTACTACAGCTTGAATTATTATTTGATCTGAGATTACCTTATTTATTCAGCGTCTTTCAAATACACAAGGCTTGCACCTCTAGATTCGATCTGACCTGCCATGTATGGGCTATCCCAGCGAACAGTGTTGATTGCGCTTACACCATCAGTAAATGCGTTAGCAAATACCTTGATACCATCAGTATCACCAACAGAAGTCTTGTCGCTCAACATGAATTCCATTGTGTTAACTGGAGTATAGTCGTACGAACCTTCAGCGCGGAGCAATGCAGCATGGTATGTACCAGTTGCAGGAATGCTAATTGACTTTCCACCAAGAGCAGAAGTGTTGATTGAACGAGAACCAACGTCCTTGAACTGTACTGGTTCAACCTTAGCAGTTACTGACGTTGCAGAAAGAGCAACATCTTCCTTAACCACGAATGCATAAGGAACAGTAGTTACATCACCAACAGTGTCACATGCGAATGCACCGTCAACCCAAATTGGAGTACCAGCCTTAAGAACTGTGTCTGCAGCAGTTGTAACACCGCTTAGGCCAAGTTCATCAAGGTGATCTGCATCAAGTGCCTTAGCCTTAGCTGCAGAAAGTGCATTAACCACACCAGCTTCAATTGTAAGTGGCTTTAAGAAACGTTCAGTCGTGTAAGTAACGCCTTGGAATGTACCAACGTCACCCTTACCATAAAGGTCTGGAGTTCCAACAGGCTGGAATTGCTGACCGTTAGTAGTTACGATAGCCTGTGCCTGAGGATTGATGAAACCAACAATCTTTTCGTTAACGATAGACTGCAAGTGTGCACCAGCCTTAGCAAGTGGACGGAAGCCTTCACCAACGAAGCAGGTATTAACAGCAGGCATTGCCTTTTCAACTTCCTTACGAACGATAGCATTGACCAACTTGCCTGCATAAGTCTTAGCAACTTCGTCCTCCCATTTCAAATCTGTTACCAATTCGAGAGCATCAGCACGTACGCTGTTGTTCATGTTGCCAATTGTCAAATCGACTTTCTTTTCATCGATTGCGCGTGGAGAAATAACGAGACCTTCAACCACATTACCAGCGTCAGGAATAACGAAGGTGTAGCTGTGACCAGTTCTCATCTTTCCGTTAATCTGATCAGAGAAATAGTCTCTAGAACCAATCTTCAAGAAGCCAGCATTCTTAGCCATTTCGAGCGAAAGAATCTGAGTCATTTTCGAAGTAATAACATTGTTACCAATTGTAGATGCCATAATATAAACCTCTTATGTTTGAATTATTGATGATCGCGCATGTAACGTTCTGCATCTTTCTTTGACCATGGATGATTCCAAATGTCGTCGTTACTTACGCTTGTTTGATTTGTTACAACCTTACCAGTATTCGGCAATTCTTTTTTGACCACGGGCTTTGACTTAGAAGATATAATTCTCTCATGCTGCAATAGACGATTTTCCAATTGACGCATTTCAATCATCTTCAAGTACTGATTCTGCTTACCCATAATGCTGAGCGCAGCTTCAGGCTTATAGATGAAATGCTTAATCAATTTAGGCGCATTCGGTGAATCTTGCAAATACTGAATAATGCTCTGATCTTGTTCAGCTAGCAATAGATCGCTAAACTTATTAAATCCGAGTTCAGGATGCATTGATGCAAAACTTGTTTCAGCTTTAGTAATGAGCTGCTTGTACTTGGAACGCTCAGCTTCATCTGGAAAACAGTCAATTTCTTTCTGTTCTGCAGCTTGAATAGCTTCTTCCATGCGTGCAGCTTGTTCTTCATCCTTTAGTCTATTAAGTTCTGCAGCATCAACCTTTCTATCAGTCTTGTAGTCAATGTATGCGTCTTCATCGCCTTTGAAGTCATCCTTAGTCATGCCTTCATACTTCTTAAGCTTTTCTTCCAGTTCAGCAATGCGACTTTGCATTTGTTTACGTTTAGCTTTTTCTTTAGCAAATGCATGCTGCTGTTTCTGCTCTTGAGTATAGCGTGGTTTGTTCTTAGTTTCAACGGGTTTCTCAGGCTCGTCTTTCGTTTCTGAACTTGCAGTTTTGTCCTCTACTTCTGGTTCAGTTGGCTCATCGTTTCGAGGTTCGACTGAAGCTGTTTCAGTCACAGAAGGTTCTGCATTACTTTCTGTTGATGAATTGTCGGGTTGAGAAGTTCCTTCAATTTCATCAAATGTCTTAGTGCCGTTAACAAATGCTTCGGCGTCTTTCTTAGACCAGCTCATATGTATTCTCCTAACAGTGATTACGCACACTGTTTGCGTTTAAGTGTTTCTAAAGATATTTATGCTACGTGAATGTTTGTGCATTTGTGTTCGAACTAAAGTCTGGATCGACAAATACAAACATTGTCAAGCTGCTTGGTGTAGCAGGATAGACAGGCCATTCGTTTTCCCACTTGTCATCGTCCCATTGTTTAGATGGATAGTTACCGATTTGCGTACCATAGCTGTAAGTACCAGTGTGATCAGTATTTTCAGCTTCAAATGAGCAAACATACTCAGCTTCACCATCTGCGTCTCTACAAACTGCTGACATGCATCCGAATAATTCACCATCTAAGAGCAATTGATTCTGATATGCGTTACAACCCCAGTTCCAGACAGGTGCTACTTGACCGTTAGTGTGATCGTTGTAATCACCTTCCATGATACCGATGTACTTGCCTGGTATCATGAGTTTACCAGATCTCATCAAGTATCCACGACCAACAGTGAACATCTTCCAATATCTCTGTCTTGGCACAACGTAAATCTTTCTATCTCTGCTATTGTAGAAGCAGAACGGAATAGTTGTAGTGCTAAATACACCAGTACCCTGTTGACTAGCTGACCAGTGACCACCGTAGCACTTGAACTGCATTGGATGATTACGACCTGACCACTTCATCAAGTAAGGTTCAGAATTACCAGCATAAGTGTAATTGTGTGCACTATCCTGGAATACCAAGTTAGTTCTGTCAAGTCTGATCCAGTGAACAGTGTCATAAGACGAACCATTCTTTGACCAGATACCGCTTACAATTGAAGCAGCAGTAGTCGCATGAACGTAATGACGTGCTGGTATACCCTGAGCAGTAAGATAGAACATGTTACCGATGCAGTTAACGTTGACTACACCGTTTGTATCTCTCTGATCGATCTGATTGTAGATGTTGTTATTGTGAATTATAATGTCAGTGCCTTGCACATAGCCCCAAATGTTACATCTATTGAATGTAACAGTGTGACCAAGACCAATGATAGTAGTGTAAGTTGTAACATCTTCAAACAAGCTATCACCTAGAACTTGCACAGATACACTACCTTGCAATGAACCACGTCTGAATTGAATGTTGCTCAATACAATGTTAGATGGAATTGTCAACCAGCTGTCAACAACGTTTAGTGAATTGTTCGAAGTCAAGCCACTAATAGTCAACGAAGCATTGTGCAATTCGACACCACCAGTACCAGTTACTGTAACAGTACCGTAGCAGTTTTCGATAACACATCCACCATGAACTGTAGCATTATGAAGCTGTTGTTCACCTAAGTCACCATAAGTATAATCTTGAATTAAGTTCTTAACTCTAATGTACTCATCAGCACTACGACAATTAGCCAACTTAACAGTACAGTTTTCGAAATGCATGTTGCTGTCTTGCCAATTGTCAATGAACCAGCTAGTATCGATGTCCATGTTCTGGAAAGTACCACGATCGATCTTCTTATTCGACTCGATCAAGCATCCATTGTAAGTAGCGTTACCAGGCTGAAGTGTCAATACTCTAACAGTAGTATTGTTGAATACCAATGGGCTTCTTAGATTACGTTCAATTGTGTAACCGAATTTAGCACCTGTAGCAGTCGCTTTATCACTGTAATACCAAGCTGTGTCAATCCAGTCAGCTTGAACGTTGTAACCACCGATGTGTTCAGACCCGTATTCAGGTATGAAGAGATAGTCAGTGTTGCCTTGAATTTCTTCAGCTTTAACCAAAGTTCCTGACGTACCTTCTTTGACACAGAAGCGCACCATCTTATCAAGTATAATGTTCTTGTCAACTGAAACAGTGTTAGCACCTGCAAAATAGTAGTAACCAGCAGGGAAGTATAAGTCTTTATGTACACCATTTGCAAATGTAGCAGCTTTAACACGTTGACCAACATTGGACGTTGTAGTTGCTTGTGTCTTAGCAGTCTTATCAGGAATGTCACCGAACCATCTTACATCAACGTAAGTACCAGGCACGACGAGCTTCCATCTACCAACTGATGTAGTAGAAGAAGATATAATAGCACCGCCATCATCTGTGTTTGTAGCATCTTCATCCCAGATGTAAAGACGAGACATACCACTGTCACCAGCAGCGTAGTAACCGATGAGCTCAATTACGTCTCCATCTTCCATTCCACCCAGTGCTTTAAGCTGTGCCATAGTAGCAATAGTTCTAATTGAAATGCTACCGTCGTCAATTGAAAGACTTCCGTTCTTGCTAATGACAGTCTTGTAAAGCAACCAGTTAGTAGCATTCTCATCGTTCTCCATGTTGCCATTACCGATGTATGCTTCAAACTGTACTTTATAGTCGCTATCACCTAGCAACACTTGATGTTTAGGCAAACCATAGATCGAAGTGTAGACTGGATTTTCCAGCGGTTGTCCGTCTACATCGTAAATCTCTTTAAGATTGCCACTAGTATCGGGCTCTAAGAATGTTAGACGACCAACCAAAAGTCTTCCAGTTGGACCAAGTATGTTTTGCCAAGGGTCAACAAAGTTTCTCATTTACGGCTCCAAATTATTTTCTCTTCTAAATTCAACATATGCTTCCCATTTAGGGTCACCTTCTTTCTGTGCAGGCTTGAATGGTTTATCTAACAACCAGTCACGTTTGTAATTCTGTTTGTACCAATCTTTGAGCAAACTATCGCTAGTAGTTGGTTCAGAACCACGACCTTTAGCAGTATCAGTGACTTTAATTGCAGGCCCACCCTTTTTAGCAGCAACTTCTACACCTCTGATGATGTCTTTTGCAACAGACTGTCCCTTAGTTAATTTAGGTTCAAGTAGTTTGCGTTTGAACAGTGGGTCATTGAAGATTTCACCACTACCATGATGTTGTGCTTTACCTTCAACAACGTTCTGTGCAACGTTAACAAATGGTGCTGTGTCATACGCATTTAGTTTTGACTGCCATTTGTTTGCTACTGTAGCTATGCCCTGTTTATCTATATTCTTATAGTCAGACGCATACTTGAGCAATTCATTCTTAAAATCACCTTCTGGCATCTTTTCAATAGTTTTGATAATGTTTATGTTACTATTACTATCGAATGCTTTGCCAAGATCGTTAAGCTGTGTACGTACACTATTGATGTCATCTTCAAGATCCATGACAGTAGAAATTGGAGATTCTTTTGCACCACGCTTACCCATGTTTGTGAAACGTCTAAAGTTTGGCAATAAGTCAGTACCCACATTGAACAGTGCATCAGTAACAGCATCTTGTGCAACATTAGTCCAGTCTTTTTGGTATGGACTGTCAGTAGCCTTGTGCTGAACATCTCTTGCAGTTCTAATAGCAGGACCTACAAGTACACCCCAACCAGGAAGAACATCACCAATAGCTCCGGCACCACCATAAATTAAGTCAGAAAATGCTTCACCTTTATTGAGATAATCTTCTTTGACAGGTGTAGCTTCTTCACCGAATATAGCTGCTTTAGGATCGTTGATGTAACGCTGTTTTTCGTAATCAGAAGCAATAACATTTCTCCATAAAGGCCAGTTCTTTACTTCTCTAGTTCTACGTATTTTACCAGCGTTGTATTCTCTAGCACGCTTTTCACCTTCCCAGTGCTTTGACATATCAGCAATGTCTTTCTTGAAATCTTCGAACGACATATCTGGATAATCGCTTGTCCACTTAGCTTTTAACCAAGACTCTGGTCTGTTGAATGGATTTTTTGAATCAGATGTGCCGAACGTGTCTATATAGCGTTCGTACTTGTTCTTTGAGTATGTGTCAAAGCCATACGAATTCCATGTAGCTGCGAGCACATCATTAGCTTGCTGTGAAGCCTGATACTTGTTAAGCCAAGATTTAGTATCAAGCTTGTCAGCATCAGCAAACATTTGGTTGTATGTCTTTGTATCAAGATACTCTTCGACATCTAACAAATAATTTTCGATTTTTGAATCCATAATTCACCTTATTTGTAATATTTACGTCTTAGTCTGTCTTGTTCAGCAGTAAGCGATTTTTTCTGTAAGTACATCTGCTGATACTTTTCTGCTTTCTTCTTTTCTTCACGTGCTTTTTCAGCATCAGATTGTGCTTGACCTCTTGCCCAGTTTTTCCAATTCTCACGATTAGCAGCTGTTGGATCTTCACCTCCGTAAACTAGCTTACGAAGTTCATCAAGTTCAGCAGGATTGAATTTCTTCTTTTGACCTTTGAAGTCGTACTCAAGAGCATCGATTCTGCTAAGCATGTCAGCTAAATCGTTAGGCTGTTTGATCTGATCTTCTGTATGATCTTTGTTCCATGCTTCAATTGCAGCAATTGACTTCTTGCCAAGAATACCGTCAAGATCTTTACCAGTAAATCCAAGCTTAGTCTGAATATTCTTAGCTGCATCACCTTTAATATCTTTCCATTCTGTTGGAGCAGATGAATACAAGCCATGTAGTCTGATTTCTTGCTTAATTGGATCAAGAATAGCATTCTTTGCAGCTTGTTCAGCCATTTCTTCGTTAGCATTATCAACTGCTTCTTTCTTGTACAACTCGATTACACGAGGATTCAATTCACCTTCTTCTACTGCGAGATCAATTTGCTTATCGATGTATGCTCTTTGTTGAGGTGTCTTGTAGCCATAGCCATCTAAAAGCTGAGTAACTTTAGCTTCAGCTGTAGACTTTGCAATAGACTTACGCTTATTTTCTTCATTACGCATCTTAGCAAGCTCGATATTCTTCCAAATAGAGTTATATGCTTGCTGCTCTTTACGTGCTTTATCAGCTTGAACATTAGCATTGTAAGTCTGAAGCAATGCAGGATTGCCCCAAACATAGTCATAAAGCCCAAGCTGTAGTAATGCTTCTGATGGATCGTACATAAATTCTCCTTAACGTAAACCAAGATTGTACAAAATGTAATCATCTTGACTAGCACCCGCATTACCAGGAATAGCATACGGGTTAGTTTCATAAAGATTCGAAATCAATCTGTCAGCTGCATCAATGTCATACTGATCTTGTGCAGCATCGTATTCTTTTTCTAAATCGTTGATGCTGTTAAGTTCTTCATTCCACATATTCTGGTCAGCTTTCCAATCGCGATAGTCTTTACCCATTTTGTAAGCACCAACTCCACGTCCAAGCATCTGCATTAGTTGCATGTAAGCTTGTTTACGTTGTTCAGCACGTTTGTCGTTTCTATCACGAACATTCTGTGACCATGCTACTAAGTCTGGTAAATTATAAGCTACATCAAATCCGTATTTCATATTTGCTCCTAAATCGATGCCAATGTCAATGTTAAATCGTTAGACATCTTCTGTTTGTCCAAATCCATCTGAGTCTGAAGTTTAGATTGCTGCCAATTCTGATAGTCTTCAGCCAAGTTGCCATAGAGACTAAGTTGAGTATCTTTAGCGCTCTTTAACTGATTCAATCTTTGCATACTCATGTTAGCTTTAGAGTTCCAAAGATTGTATGCGAATTGTCTGTCCTGATTGTAAGCGTTCAGTGCATCTTTGTACAAATTCTCATTCTTATCAGTAACAGCAGTAGCAATCTGATTAGCTGCACCAGTACCACGACCGATACCCGCGCCAGCTGCTGTATGTTGAACAGCTTCAGTTGTTTTATCTATGATAGCTTGACGATTTGGCGCATAGAAGTCTTCAACTGACTTGTCGTAATCGAATTCACCAATCGAGTCAGGTACACCATCACCATCAGTATCATCTCCATAAACGAATTCGTATGGGTTGTAGTCACTGACAAGATTGCGATAAGTGTCAATGTCTTCTTTAGAGCCAATCGACTTGTTATCAGCATAATACTGATTGATCATGCCCTGCAACTGTGAGTAGTTAGCTCCAAGTTGTTGTTTAGCTTGATCTAGAATCTTCTTACGTTCTTCTTCATCTTCAGATGCTGCCCAAGCGCTGAAAAAGCCAGCAACAAGACCAACACCACCACCGATTGCGGCGCCCCATGGACCGAATGCAGCACCTGCTGCAGCTCCTGTCCCAGCTCCTTGTAACATGCTACCCGCATAGTTTGCTTCTTTTGCGTAAGCCATAATTAGTTCCTCATATTATTTATCACGTATTCTTAACGTGGAAAGTTATTGTTGAAATGCCAAAGACAGCAAGTGTATTTTCACTTTCACTACAAATGTGTCTACCACCTTCATCTTCATAAGCAAAGCTATAATGATCTGGTAGCTCAATTGTGCAATCATCTAATGTGTTAATGATGCACACATTCTTGATGATGCTCAACTTGTACTTGTCTTGATAGTCTTTACAGTAACGACCAAGCAATGCATTACGCATTTCTTGTTCATCACTGAATACACTAACGTCGTTAATAAATCTCTGATTAGAACGCATCTACTTCCTCGTGCTGAATCTTAGCAGCAATAATAGCAAAGTTAACTGGATCTGAGCAGCTGAATTCCAACGTCATGACATTGTGAATGCCAAGATTGTACCATTCAACTTCCCAGTTATAATGACCCTGATTACCGAGCATACCCATTTCTTCGTTAGCCCAAGCTCCACCATGATCGCAGTATCTCATCATGATCTTGGGCACTAAGTTCACGTTGTCAAAGTCACCAGTGTTACAGAACAGTCTTACACGATCGACGTAGTAATCATTGTAGTTGCTCAACACCATACCACTACGTCTTACACGAATGATAGGACGTGCATCGTATTCATCAAACTTACGTGGATTCAACCAGACTAAGCAACCATCTTCAGTACCGAACATCAACTTATTATCATGAAGTCTTGCAAACATCGGACGCCAATAGTGATGATAGTTAGAGTTCTTGTCTCTAGTGCTACGTCTGTGCCATTCTTTTTCAGCTAAATCGTACACCAATGTTAAGTCATCTTCGATAAACGTAATCGCATAGAACGCATGACCATTTTCTGTCCAACACTGACCAACAGCGTCTTCAGGACATTTCATCTTGCTAATCTGACGCTCAATGTCTGATGTAGAAATACGAGTCAACTGATTCATCTCGTAGTAGAAGATACCATTTTCACCGATGTCACTGCTACCCAAGAAGAACAAGTAGTTACCGACGTTAGCTAAACTGTAGACCGCTCGAATACCTATGCCATTAGCAGCATTTGATGGACTAACGAACGGAGCATCAACGTCAGAATTGTATGTAAATATTTGTGAACTCTTTGGTCCGAATGTAATTAGTAAATTATTGTTTACAGATAAAGCTGTTAACAAGTCGGGTGCCCATTCTGCATAAGTCACAAATCCATAGTCAGGATATTTGCCACCAGCACCAATCATGAAAATGTCATCATCTTCATCTTCAAATGGGTATTGCTTAGAACAATAGAATGCGTCTGTTCCGCTATCATTGACAATTAAGTAGTTGAACACATAAGCACAATGAGTAGGTACAATACGTTGTGTAGTACTGTCTACTCGATAAGGTAGTGCAATTTCTTTAATGTCCAACATCATGTCAGCTGGTGTCATGTCAGTTGTAACAGCAATAACGTTAGAGCCATCTACAACAATGAGATGAGGATGTGCACTACCTTCACCACCAGTTTCACACATACCAACTGGAGTGTCAACATTTGTCAATTGTCTATAGATTTCTTCAGGACCATCTTCAGTAAACACATAGAGAGATGAGCCATAGACACCAAATAGAATGGGCTTACCATCAACACCTTTCGATGCTTCGAATAAGCCTCTACACTTTCTATCACTGACTTTTGCAATCAACGATGTACCTTGAATACTACGAAGAATAGTAGTCTCACCACTATTTTCCACGTACATGTTGATTGATTCAGCTAAGCCAGCAAGACGGACATCACTAACGTTTTGTCCACCCACTATGTTATTGATTAGACTAACTTTAGCCATGAAATCTCCTTAGTAGTACAAGAATCTACCCTGAACAAAATCTCCATAAGTCATAGTTCTGTAGTCAATGTCACGTCCTACGAACTTATTCACTGACGAACTTGTTCTTACATTTTCTTCCATCTTGTCCAATCTCTGTTTGAGCAACTGTATTGTGTTATCACTCAATCTTGGATATTGTCTTGCTAAGTCATACACAAGACCAGCAGTAAAGAGCGCAGTGAATTGATTTGGAATGTGCAACGTAGAATCTTCATTGAAGTCGAACTTTTCATTGTAGATGATCTTGACTTTCTTAACACCAGGTTTGACCATCAACTGTACAGCATCTTCTGCAATTGGTAAAACACTGTAAACATTCAATGTTAATGTATGACGATAGAAGTCTTCATAAGCAAGGAAGTTCATTTCTTCCATGATCTGATTGTCTGACATTCTGTAACATCTTACAACAGTCTGTAGATTGTCAACTTCGATATCAGGATAAACGATGAAATAGTCTTGAGGATTTTCGAGTTCTACCCATCCACCTTGCCACTGATAAAGCTTACGTCCAATTTTGTCATACACCATTTGACCAGCTAGACCCGAATCCATCGGTTCATGCGTAGAAAATTCAATAACGTAGTCATCTTTAGGAATGTATTCACCAACAATCAAGCTTCTCTTGTTATCAGTAAATTCGACGTCAACTTCTTTTCTAATGAATGACAGCAAATTCGTATTGCTGTATTCACTTAATCTATCCTTCAGCAATTGATATGCACTAACAAACAACTCAGCAGGTGCTGGTTGATTGCGTTTAACCAATCTTGATTCTGCAAGCGCATTTGCAATAATGTCTCTAATTGTGATTGCCATAAGTCCTCTATTTAAGCTTTATGTACTTGTTGTAATATTGTCCCAAAGAATTGCTAGTCATCCAACGAGCCAATTGAGGTTTAGACATGGGATAGACATACTGACTATTACCCAATGTCACTAATGACACTTGACTAGCAGGCATATATCTGATTCTTCTAACAAATGTAGAAGATGCACGAGAAGGGTTGTTAGTGCCTGACACACTAGCAGCCGCTACTCTATATTCTTGTGGACTCATTTCTTCGATAGCAGCACGAGTAGGATTTGTTACTGCTAATCGTCTAATGAAGTCCTCGTAAGGTGTATATCCAACCCATTGCATTAGCTAATACTCTTCTGAATAATGTCTAACTTCTTTTCTTCAAGTTTCATCATTTCTTGCTGCATCTTGATGTTTTCAGTTTCAGCTTTCTGATCAGCATCAGCCATCTTGATTTCAGCATCAACCTGTTGTCCAACAGCATCATTCTGAACCTTAGCAGCTTCAATGTCCAACTTAGCAGACTGAATGTCGTAATCGTTCTGGATCTTAGTCATATCCAAGATGTGTTGTTCCTTAGCATTCAAGAGTTGCAAGTTAGCCATATCAAGTTCTTTCTTCAACTCTGCATTAGCAGCAATCTGTGCTTCAAGTTCATTCTGAGTTTCATCGATGATAGCACCAAGTCTCTGCATTACAGCTACAGCACGAGCATCTTCACCCTGATTGTTGTCAGAAATAAAGTTAATGTCTGGATTGTTAGCAATAATGTCAGCAGTCAATCCGTCCTTGACATCTGCATCCAATGTAGCAATGTAGTGTTTAGCAATAATAGTACGGGTCTTGTCATCAACAAGATTGCTAACAGCTAGTAATTCCTGACGTCTCTTCATGTTCTTTGTGATAACTTCAGGACCATTGATTAACTTGAATGTTGGTAACTGCAAGTCCTGTTCATAGCATAGAGCTTCAAGAACAGACTTTGTAATTTCTCTACAAGCATCTTGTGCGTGTAAGTATAATGACTCGACGTTACTTTCACTGTTATTATTCTGAATTAGAATTTCAGTAGCAGTCTTACTATTTTGTGCAGGATTGATACCCTGTGCAGCTACACCAATTGTACTTGACATCAGATCAATACAATTCTGCATAGTCTGTGTCAAATCTTGTGTCTGATACTGTTCTACAATAGGAATTGGAGCCTGATCACCATTGTACAAGTAGACCAGTCCTTCCTTAGTGTTACCTTTCTTGTAATATTCTTCAAGACCATCAATAGCATTAACGTGCATCATGAATGTAGCCTTAGGGCTTCTATTCATTCTTTCTAGCATCGTGCTATAGCCAAGGTTTAGACCAAACTGAAGGTCATAAGTCATGTCAACGATACCGTTATAGTCAAATCTATCATTACGAATTACTTCGTTATATGCTACACGGTAGATAGGAATACGAGTAAATGGAAGTTCAATCTTGTCAACAACTACTTTATCACCACAGAGCTTGTAGTAGTCGACTGTGCCATTTTCATTCATTTCATAGTATGACACAACTGCTATACTGTCTTTGTCAATCTTCCATTGCTGTCCGAAATAACTTAAATAGATGTCATTATCACGTAGATAGACATCTTCACCATATAGACGTTTAGCCTTAGCTTTAGATATGATATTCACAACTGCGCCCTTTTCCGCATCATTACCTGTGATTTCCTGGATGCAAGGATCTAGGGCAACAGATGTGATATCTCTTACATGTTCAAGTACGGGCTTACCATTCTGAGTCGATATAATGACATAACCAACACCAGTTACACAGGCATTGTGAACAGCCTTAATCATAGCGTTCTTAAAGTTATTGTCATTCTCGAAGTTGTCTATTGCTTGTTGAATGTCACCATATACGCCATCAGTGTCCTCAATATCGGCATGATATGGGCTCTTCGTATATGGACTTACAACTGCATTTGCGAACTTCTGGTAAAGTGTAAAGCTTCTGCAAAGTCTATTCTTACGGTCGACACTGTCAATTATATCTTGTGACCAAAAATTTCCGTGAATAAACTTCCAAGTCACGTTTCTTACGTTTGATTAGATTGCAATAATAATTTGAGCTTCTTTGTAGAAATTCTTTAGCTCGTACTAATACATCTGAAATTTCAGCCATAAAATCTCACTTTGTTATAACTTGTTCAAAATATTTATAGCATAAATAGTATTATTACTGAGGTATAATATGACACAACTTGTCGATTTATTGAACGAACTCGTAAGCAAATACAAGATTGCTGAAGAAGACGTTGCTCGTATTCAAGAAGCACTTTCTATGCTTGAAAATGGCAATGAAGGTGAATTTGAATACGAAGAAAGAGATGAAGAACAGGCATAATAAATCTCCGTACGTTTCGGTTATTGAGCGTATAGACCTGAATCAGTAACCAATTTTTTACTAGGAGATATCACATGAATGAAGAAATCACATTGCAGCAAGTCTACGAAGGCTTGATTGTACTCGACGCTAAACTCAACAAACTATTGACAGTCTTTGAAAAAGTGGATAAGTTGATCGATGCCCAAAAGACAGAGTAGTGAAATAGTAGCAGAAGCAATAGCATGGCTCTTAGATAACGTCAAAGAGCCTATTTTTGAAACTGATACAACTGCAGACGGAGCCAATATCGGTAAGATTTGGTGTTCTTTCTTTACGATCGAAACACCGTGCCTTAGACGTTATGTATCTGATCCTGATGCTCATTTAGGTGATATGTACACAATGATCTTTAGACGCATTAGACTGTTCATGCCTGATAAGTTTAAAGACATTAACACTAGACTCTATACAGGCTGTTCTGTTGCTACAAGAGATATGAGCAAAGAAACAGCTGAAATGCTTCAGATACTCTTTGACTGGGTATTAGATTGTTTGCATAGAATGCACATCTTGTTTATCGAGAAATACATTAACAGTCCAATGGATCGTCAGATGGCAATGACAATATTGCAGAAACGTTGGCGTGACCTTTGGAATGAGAAATTTGCTCAGCCTACAGTTGCTATTGGTCAAGACGAAAACTCTAACGCTAAGATAGCAATTACATTTACTGACGCATGATAGATAAGAATGGCAAAGTAAAATTAGCAACTCACCAATTACAATTCATTAAATCAGAAGCACCAATTGCTGGAATTTATGGTGGACGTGGCTGTGGAAAGACAGTAGCATTGTCTTGGTTAGTTGCTACGAACTTAATCAAT
>Ga0265298_10005152_pt1 | contig 16500 bp, 6 predicted proteins | sample AusTroGonzalo_MG_3_FD_193486 | JGI IMG/M metagenome (GOLD analysis project Ga0265298, IMG submission 193486) | Bovine rumen microbial communities from tropical cattle in Woodstock, Queensland, Australia - Gonzalo_01 | ecosystem: Host-associated > Mammals > Digestive system > Stomach > Rumen ... | reverse complement strand
CGTATCAGCTTTTTGTTTTTCTTTATCTCGGCGGGCGAGAGCATATATACGTATTCGGAGACTTTTATCTCTTTCAGTTGGCAAGAAGGAATGGTGTCGCCATCGACAATGGCAGCGAAGCATACAATGCGGTCTTCTTGTGCAAATAAGGTATTGCTGGAAATTGCCGCAACGAACACGGCTACTATAGCGAGTATGGTTTTAATTGGTTTCATGCTCTGTTGTTTTTATATATAACGAGCATTTGCCGAAAATCTTTTATACTTTCGGAATTTTTTTCGGATAGTTAGTCTTCCGTAGAATTTTTTGGCGTTATTTCGATGATTGGAAACCTTTCATCAGTCCCACTTTGGCGTTATTGATGAAGTCTAGGATCGTCTTACCTTCGGTAGTGTTGCCGTACATTTCCTGCACTATCTCTTTAGCATGGGACACTGTGAGACCTTTTTGGAAAATATATCGGTAAATATCCTGAATGGTGTTGATTGACTCTTGCGAGAATCCGCGCCTATTAAGACCAATGGAGTTGATGCCTGCGTATGATATTGGATAGCGCGCCGCTTTAACGTAAGGCGGAACGTCCTTATCCACCAACGAACCGCCGGCGGTGATAACGTGTGCGCCGATATGCACAAATTGCAGTATAGCTGTTTTTCCGCCCATTATGGCGTAGTCGTCCATAACTATGTGTCCGGCGAGGGTGGTATTGTTGGCCAGAATGCAGTGGTCTCCCACAACGCAGTCGTGGGCGATATGTACATAAGCCATAATAAGGTTGCCATTGCCTATGCGTGTTTCGCCGGAGGCTTTGGTACCGCGGTTTATTGTTACGTATTCACGTATTATGTTGTCGTCGCCGATAATGGCGAGGGTGTCTTCGCCTTCGAATTTGAGGTCTTGTGGCACAGCCGAAATTACGGCTCCGGGGAAAATTTTGCAGTTTCGTCCTATTCTTGCGCCGGGGAAAATTGTAACGTAGGGCCCTATCCACGTATTGTCGCCTATTTCTACATTATCACAAATTGTTGTGAAGTTTGATATTGTAACATTTTTGCCGATTTTGGCGTTAGGGCTGATATCGCGCAATTCTGTTTGCATATAATTATACTATTTTTATAGTGTCTATTTTTGTTGTTTTGAGACCTGTGCCATGAGCAGAGCTTCACAAACGAGTGTCTGTCCGACATAGGCATAACCTTGCATTTTTATAATTCCGCGACGCATGGGTTCGGTAAGTTTCAGCTCGAGAACGAGAGTGTCGCCGGGTACCACGAGTTTGCGGAATTTTACGTTGTCGATTGTAAGGAAGAAAGTGGAGTAGTTTTCGGGGTCGGGGACATCCTTAAGTACTAAAACTCCTCCAACTTGAGCCATAGCCTCTATCTGCAACACTCCCGGCATTACGGGTTGGTTGGGGAAATGGCCTTGGAAGAAAGGTTCGTTGGTGGTTACGTTTTTGACGCCCACAACGTAGTCGTCGCCAATTTCTACTATTTTGTCGATTAGCAGGAAGGGGTAGCGGTGGGGGAGTAGTTTTTTGATTGCGAGTATGTCGTAAACGGGAGGTTTGCTGAGGTCGTATTGTTTGGGGACTTTGGCTATTTTGTCGAGATGTTTTTTTATTGCTTTGGCGAAAGCCACATTTGATGTGTGTCCCGGCCGTTTTATCATAAAATGGCCTTTGAGGTTTTTGCCCACCAAAGATATGTCGCCGAGGAAGTCGAGGAGTTTGTGTCGTGCGGGTTCGTTGTCGAAATGTTTTTGCACGTTGTTAAGTATGCCTTCCTTGACTTGCAGATTTGTTATGTCTTTATTGAACAGTTTTGCAAGGTGCTGCAGTTCCGAATCGGATAGTTGTTTGTTTACAAAGACAAGGGCGTTGTCCATGTCGCCGCCTTTGATAAGGTTGTTGGCGAGAAGGAATTCCAGTTCGTCGATGAATACAAAAGTGCGGCTTTGTGCCACTTCAGCGGCATAGTCGGTGCTTTCGCTGAGTTGGGCTATCTGTTCGCCGAGGACTTGGGTTTTATAGTCGATGACAACGGTTACTTTGAAATCGTCGGAAGGCACCACTATCATTTCCACGCCATCCTTTTCGTTGTTGTAGCATATATTTTCGTTGATGGCGGTGTATGTGCGTTCTTGAGGAAGTTCCACAATGCCGGCCTTTTTTATTTCCTCTACCCATATAGATGCGCTTCCGTCGAGTATGGGTATTTCGCCACCCTCTACTTCAATTATGGCGTTGTCCACCTTCATGCCGCTCAATGCCGAAAGCAGGTGCTCCACAGTGGCTATTTTGGCTTCGCCAATGGCCAGGGTTGTGCTACGCGATGTATCGGAAACGTAATCCACGTTTGCCGGTATTGTCACCGGATTTTCGAGGTCGGTACGTTTGAACACAACCCCATTACATGCATCAGCAGGTTTTACGGTTACGGTTACGGTTTTGCCTGTATGCAGTCCTTTTCCGGTTTTCTTTATTTCGGATTTTAATGTAGTTTGATATTCCATAAATGATTTGCAAAAGTACGAAAAATATTTAAATATTTTCTGTAAAATTTTTTAAATGCTTAAACACAAGTGTTTTATTAGTGTGTTTTTTGAATTGGTTTAGTTTGATGGTTCGAATTGAAATTTATTATTCAGACGATAAAAATATGCGTTTTGGTTTTCGAAACCTCTGTAAGATTCTGTGCGTTTGAAGTTAAAGTGGTACATCATGCCGCTTGTTCTCCCGATATTGGGATTTTGCCAAAATTTGGCCGGTCCTTTGCTGTTGATTCCCGATACAAAATGAATTATTATGTCGTTGCCAAGCGCGGCATAGTTGCCCTGCGGCTCGGTTTTGTATTTTTCTTTAAATCTATCTATGAAAGCCTTGTGTTTAGGGTTGTTGTAATCGAGGTAGAAATTGGAGCAGAAGTGGTAGTTGAGGCGCTGTAACTGCGAGTAGTCCACATCCTCGTATTTCATTGCCCAGTTGGGCAGTGTTATGAGAGTTGGCGTGTTTTTCTTTAAAGAAAACAGGCGGTTGAGTATGAGACTGGACTGTGTTTTGTTTTTATCTTTGTTCTGGTCATATATATTGATTACGATATTGTCGTCGGAGCTGTTTTTTAGCATATTCAAAAGTTTTGCGTTGGCACTCCAGTCGAAAATGGTGTATTTCAACTTTTTTTGGTTTTGCAGCTGGCTTTGGAACTCGTCAAGAAGTTGCTTTTCGGATTTGGAATTTGAGTGTATGATGTAGATATTTGGCGATGAGTAGTTTTTGCTTACCATATTCAATATAGTACTTACAATTCCCTGATTCGATGGAGATAGTTTCACAACATAAGGATTTTCGTTCAGAATTTCGGGACGTGTGGAGAAGGGATTAAGTATGAACACATTGTTTTTCATAGCAAGCTCGGCGGCTTTTTCGAAAGCGTTCTTCTCCAACAAGGCAATGATGAGGTCGGACTGGGCGACATTGTATGTGTCAAAGGCTTGTGCTACCTTGTCGGGAAGGTCGCCCGGGATATCGACAACATTAAGTACCACGTTGCACCCCTCGTTTTTCAACGATTCGAGACCGAGCAAAACCCCTTCGTAAAATTGTATAAACTCGAAAGATTTGTATTTGCGTTTGCGGCGCTGTTCAATGTCGAATTTGGAGGTGGAGATTTCGTTTATGTTGTCCAAATAAAGAGGAATCATAAGCGTTATCTGTATGTTTGTCTTGCTTATACGGTCGCGGATAACAATATTTGGCGACATGGCATTTTTGGCGACATTTGACGATGCCGGTGCTGAGGTTGCGGGGGCTTTAGGTTCGGTTTTTGGCTGGGCTGCAGGTTTCGCCTCGGGTTGCCCGGGTACGGTTGTTGGTGCTTTTACGGGTTCGCTTTTTGCAACGGAAACAGGTCGGGGTTCGGGTTGGGACTGATAAACAGGCTTGGGTTGCTCTTGTTTTGTTTCAGGCTGTTGCGCTGTGTTGCCGCCAATAGCAGAAAGTCCGTCAGATGACTGGGAACTTTTTTTATCTATTCGACGGTATTCGGCCTTGGGATTTGTGTTGTATTGCTCTGTTTGTCCGTTTGCGTTATTTTGGTATTCTTTCTGTTGCTTTTCTAAATCTTTCTTCTCTTTTAGTTCTTTTTCTTTGGCCTCTTTTTGTATTCTGTCCTGTTCCTCAAGCTCTTTCTTGGCCTTGGCTTCGGCTTCTTTCTGCAATCTTTCTTGTTCCTTTTTAGCTTTGGCCTCAGCCTCTTTCTGTTGCTTTTCTAATTCCTTTTTTTCTTTTAGTTCCTTTTCCTTGGCCTCCTTTTGCAGACGTTCTTTTTCCTCAAGCTCTTTCTTGGCCTTGGCTTCGGCCTCTTTATGCTGTCTCTCTAATTCTTTTTTTTCTTTTATCTCTTTTTCTTTTGCTTCTTTTTGTTTTTTTTCTAAATCTTTCTTTTCCTTTGCTTCTTTAGCTTCGGCTTCCTTTTGCAGTCGTTCCTGCTCTTTCTTGGCTTTTGCCTCGGCTTCTTTTTGTTGTTTCTCTAATTCCTTTTTCTCCTTCGCCTCTTTTGCCTTGGCCTCTTTTTGCAGACGTTCTAATTCTTTTTTTTCTTTTGCTTCTTTTTCCTGAGCCTCTTTTTGCAGACGTTCTTGTTCTTTCTTGGCTTTGGCCTCAGCTTCTTTCTGCTGTTTTTCTAATTCCTTTTGCTCTTTGGCTTCTTGTTTAGAGTCCTTGATAGGTTTGTATATCGGGGCCGACTGTTGCGATTGGGTGTTTACGGAGTTCTGCTGGGGTTGTGATGTTTGAGGTTTGTTGTCATTTCCATTTGAACTATTCATCATAGGAATTTTAATAACCTCGCCTACTTTTATAGAGTTGTTTTCGATATTGGGATTCAGTTTCAGAATGTCGTCCACCTCCATCTTATAAGTCTTTGCAATACTGTACAGGGTGTTTCCTTGTTTCACCACATAATAACGAAATTTTGTGGGTGTTGCCACTTCATTTACAGGAAGAAATATAGTGTCGCCGATGGCAATTTTGTCGATATCGCTTTTAAGCACAGCCTCGCGGTAGTTCACGCCGTAGGCACGGGCGATGGAGAAGACCGTCTGTCCCTTTTCCACCACATGTGCATAATATTTTTTGCCGTTGATGGTTTTTGTGTTCTTGGTAACGATAACCGGAGCCTGGGCCCAAAGCTGAAGTCCCAAAAATAAAACTGCAAGTAATGCTATTACTTTTTTCATAAGTCGTGATAATTGGTTCTGTTATTCCCATTCTATTGTTGCCGGCGGCTTGGAGCTGATGTCGTACACCACGCGGTTGACGCCTTTTACTTCGTTGATGATACGGTTCGACATTTTTGCGAGGAAGTCGTAGGGCAGGTGGCTCCAGTCGGCGGTCATGCCGTCGTTGGATTCCACGGCGCGCAGAGCCACCACGTTTTCGTAGGTGCGTTCGTCGCCCATCACGCCTACCGACTGCACGGGCAGAAGCATGGCTCCGGCTTGCCAAACTTTGTCGTAGAGGCCGTATTCCTTGAGTCCGCTGATGAAGATGTCGTCAACGTTCTGCAGTATCTCTACCTTTTCGGGAGTGATGTCGCTGAGGATGCGTATTGCCAGTCCCGGACCGGGGAAGGGATGACGTCCGAGCAAGTCGTTTTTCAGTCCTATCTCGCGTCCCACGCGGCGCACCTCGTCTTTGAAGAGCGAACGCAGGGGTTCCACAATTTTCAGTTTCATATAGTCTGGCAGTCCGCCGACGTTGTGGTGTGACTTGATGGTTGCCGAAGGTCCTTTAACCGACAGTGATTCAATAACATCGGGATAAATGGTGCCTTGTGCCAGCCACTGCACGTCGGTGATTTGCTTGGCTTCTTCGTCGAACACATCGATGAAGGTTTTGCCTATGCCTTTACGTTTCTTTTCGGGGTCGGTAACGCCTTTCAAAACGTCGTAGAATTTCTGTTTTGCGTCAACGCCTTTCACGTTGAGGCCCATGTCCTTGTACGATTCCAGCACGCTCTGGAACTCGTTTTTGCGCAACAGACCGTTGTCCACAAAGATGCAGTGCAGGTTTTTGCCGATGGCTTTGTTAAGCAGCATTGCGGCCACCGACGAATCCACGCCGCCGGAGAGTCCGAGTACCACCTTGTCGTTGCCCAGTTTTTCGCGGAGCTCGCGAATGGTGGTCTCCACAAACGAAGCCGGAGTCCACGACTGGTCGCAGTGGCAGATGTCCACAACGAAATTGCGCAGCATTTTGATGCCTTCGATGGAGTGGCTCACTTCGGGGTGGAACTGTATGGCGAAGGTCTGCTCGCCTTCTATCTGATAGCCAGCGTATTTCACGGTGTCGGTGCTACAAATAAGCTTGTAGTTCTGCGGCACTTTTTCGATAGTGTCGCCGTGCGACATCCACACCTGGCTGTTGGGCGAAATGCCTTTGAGCAGAGGGTTGCTGTTGTCGATATATTGCAGGTTGGCGCGGCCGTATTCGCGTATTTTCGAGGGAAGCACGTTGCCGCCGCCCATTTTTGCGAGGTATTGCGCACCATAGCACACAGCAAGCATTGGCAGATGGCCTTTTATCTTGCTGAGGTCGGGGATGGGCGCCTGTGCGTCGTTGCAGGAGTAGGGACTGCCCGAAAGCACAACACCTTTCACTTCGGGGGTAAGTTCGGGTATCTTGTTATAGGCATGAATTTCGCAATAAACGTTCAATTCTCTGATTTTGCGTGCAATAAGCTGTGTGTATTGCGAGCCGAAGTCTAATATAATTATTGTCTGCATATACTATCTGTTGAAAATTGCAAAGATACGAAAAAAAGTTGGTTTTTCAAAATCGAATTGCCCAAAGGCTCTTTTTTGCCGTGTATCCGTTTGGTTTATAAATTGTTTCGTTTAATATTCCATTAGGTCCTTGCCTATGTCGCGTCGGAAATATTTGCCGTCCCACTTGATTTTTTCCACGGAGCGGTAGCTTTTTTCGAGGGCTTGCGGCAGGTTGTCGGCAAAGGAAGTTACGCAAATCACGCGTCCGCCGTTGGTAAGTATGTCGCCATTGTCGGCAAGTTTGGTGCCAGCGTGGAACACAAGACTTTCGGTAACGTCGGCTATGCCGGAAATAATGTCGCCTTTGCGGTAGCTTTCGGGATAGCCCTGTGCCACCATCATCACGCAGGTGGCGGTTTGCGGGTTTATGTCGAGCTGTGCTTTGCTGAGGGTGCCGTCGGCGGCATGCTGGAAAAGCTCCACCACATCCGACTCTATGCGCGGGAACACCGATTCGGTCTCGGGGTCGCCCATGCGCACGTTGTACTCAATCACGTAAGGGTCGCCGGAAACGTTCATCAGTCCGATGAAAATAAATCCGCAGTAGTCGATGTTGTCTTTCTGTAATCCTGCAACTGTCGGTATAACAATGCGTTGCTCCACTTTCTGCATGAACTCGTCGTTTGCGAAGGGGACGGGCGAAACGGAGCCCATGCCGCCGGTGTTGAGGCCGGTGTCGTGTTCGCCGATGCGCTTGTAGTCCTTGGCGGAAGGCAGAATTTTGTAGTCCTTTCCGTCGGTTAGGACGAACACCGAAAGTTCGATGCCTTTGAGGAATTCCTCTATCACCACTTTGCTCGACGCGTCGCCGAATTTGGCGTTTTCGAGCATGTTGTGCAACTCGGTTTCGGCTTGCTCGAGGGTGTCGAGGATTAGCACGCCTTTTCCGGCTGCAAGGCCGTCGGCTTTAAGCACGTAAGGCGGTTTCAGGGTGTGCAGGAAACGGACAGCCTGAGCGATAGTGTCCTTGGTAAAAGTTTCGTACCTTGCCGTGGGGATATTGTTTTTTTGCATGAAATGCTTGGCAAAATCCTTGCTGCCTTCGAGGGTGGCACCGAGTTTCGACGGACCAATCACGGCTACGTTTTTCAGTTCGGCGTCGTTTTTGAAAAAATCGGCGATGCCAGCCACAAGGGGTGCTTCGGGACCCACCACGAGCATGTTTATGGAGTTGTCCAAAACAAAGCGTTTGATGGCTTCGAAATCGTCGTTTTTGAGGTTTACGTTGGTGCCGCAGTTGCTTGTTCCGGCGTTGCCCGGAGCTATGAAAAGCTTGTCGCATTTGGCACTTTGCGATATTTTGTAGGCAATGGCGTGTTCGCGTCCGCCGGAGCCGAGGAGTAATATATTCATATTGTAAAATGTTTTAAATCAATTTATTAAAGATTTCCAAATTCCATCAGGTAAGCCTTGATGAAGTCGTCGAGTTTGCCGTCCATCACGCCGCCCACGTCGGAAGTCTGGTAGTTGGTGCGGTGGTCTTTCACACGGCGGTCGTCGAAAACGTAGCTACGTATCTGGCTGCCCCATTCTATCTTTTTCTGCGAGGCTTTGATTTTGGCCTGTTCCTCCATGCGGTGCTGCATCTCGCGTTCGTAGAGCTGCGAGCGGAGCAGACGCAGGGCGTTTTCCTTGTTCTTGGGCTGGTCGCGGGTTTCGGTGTTTTCGATAAGGATTTCCTCCTCGGCACCCGTGTAAGGGTCTTTGAACATGTAGCGCAGACGCACGCCGCTTTCCACCTTGTTCACATTCTGACCGCCCGCCCCGCCGCTGCGGAAGGTGTCCCAGCTAAGGCGCGAGTTGTCGATAACCACTTCTATGGAGTCGTCGACCAGAGGCGTTACGCTTACCGAGGCGAAGCTGGTCATACGTTTGCCTTGGGCGTTGTAGGGGCTCACGCGCACAAGACGGTGCACGCCGTTCTCGCTTTTGAGGTACCCGAAAGCGAACTCCCCTTCGATATGCAGGGTAACGTTTTTCACCCCGGCGCCCTCGCCTTCGAGGTAGCTGCTGGTGGCCACTTTGTAGCCCGAGCGTTCGGCGTAGCGTATGTACATGCGCATAAGCATCTCGGCCCAGTCCTGCGCCTCGATGCCGCCGGCACCGGCGTTGATGCTTAGCACGGCGTCGAAACGGTCGCTCTCGTTGCGGAGCATGTTTTTAAATTCGAGGTCTTCGATTTTTTTCTGGGCCACTTCTACCTGTTGCAGAAGCTCTTCCTCGGTGGCGTCGCCGGATTCGAAGAACTCGTTGATGACGGCGAGGTCGTCCATGGCTGCGGCGATGGCAGCGTAGGCGGTGGTCCATGTTTTTTTGTTCTTGATGGAGACAAGGATTTTCTTGGCCTCCTTGGGGTCGTTCCAGAAGTCGGGCGACTCGGTTTGTTTCTCCTCTTCGACAATGGCTTTGTTCAGATTGTCGATGTCAAAGGAACCTCCTCAGAGCCTCTTGGCGGTTGCTTAGCTCCTTAATGGTTTCGGCTGTTGTCATATAGCTGATTTTGTTTTTATGGTGATAAGTGTTTTAAAGTAATTTGCAAAGATACGATTTTTTTTCGAAATGCTGCGAAGGAGTTTTTTCTCCTGTTCGCTTAGCTATAACAACTCTAAAATATCTACTGTAAACGCTTAATTGAAAGATAGTTCCGACTTCCAAGCTGAAAAACAGAAAAATTTAAGAAATTGTGCAAACGCCTTTCTGTAAGCTGAAATCAGCAAGTCTTGATAATGATTTGTTTACGAAAAATGATTTTATTTTGCACAAAATCAAAAAAAAACGTATATTTGCAGGCTGATTTTTAATGAGACTACAACACAATATGCAAAAAAATTCATGTGAATATAAAAGTATACGTAATATGAATAAAACCACCCTATTGCGGACTGCGGCAATGCTTGCCTTGTCCGCTTTTTTGTTTATGACAAATGGTGCCAAGGCACAGTGTCCGCCGGCTGTTAGTGATATCACAGGCTACACATTTTCCACAGGTGTGGGAACGGCTTCGGACTATCTCACCCCTGCCACATTCACCCAGATTTATGGAGCTGACGATGATCAAGCTACTGGCGTGTTGAATTTGGGCTTTACATTCACCTTTGAAGGTGTTGCATATACCCAATATTCGGCAAATACGAATGGTAATTTTAAACTTGGAGGAACAGCAAATACAAGCTCTAATTATTCTACACCATTTAGTTCTACAAATGTGGCTTACAATTATCCCAAGATAATTGGTATTGGTGCGGATTTAAAGAGCAACAATCTTAAATATGGAGTTGTTGGCACGGCTCCCAATCGCATAGGTGTATTTCAATTTGATGGATATAGATACAACACTTCGACACAAAATGTGCGTTTCCAGATCCACTTGTATGAGGCTACTGGAGAAATAAGAATGATATATGGAGCACCAGGTTCATCATTCTCAGGTTTCCAGATTGGTATTGAGGGTGCCAACACTGCAAATGTTGTTACTATAGACCCATCTACACATACAAAAACTAACGGAGCGTCATCAACAACTTACTCTACTTGGCCCGGCCAATACCGTTATTATAGTTTTACTCCACCTTCGAATACTTGTCCCTCGGTTTATAACTTGGCAGTAAGCGGCACAACCCTTACTTGGACAGAATGTGGCACAGCCACCCAGTGGCTTGTGGAATATGGTTCGCCAGGTTTTACCCCAGGCACTGGTACAACGGTGGTTGTGAATACTACTCCCCAATACGATTTCTCGGCGTTTGCCAGCGGTGTTTACCAGTTCAATGTAAGACCATATTGTGGTGTTAACGACACTGGTATGGTCAAATCCATAACCGTTGCCAAAAACTTTAATTTCTGTGGTGGTTCCGGTACTCAGTCCGATCCCTATCTTATCTGTAACGAAACAGATTTGCGCAACCTCGCTACTGTTGTTAATGCGGGAGTAAGTTACTCCAATACCTATTTCCGTTTGCAGAACAATATTGCCCTTGCACAAGGAGCGTTCACTCCCATAGGTGCTTTGGCAACTCCTTTCCGAGGCCATTTCGACGGCAACAGCCACAGCATAACCAACCTTTCTATGTCCAACACCGCAGGCGACCACAACGGTCTGTTCGGTATGCTTATTGGCGGTAGTATAAAAGACCTTACCGTAGGCGGCACCGTTGCAGGTGGCGACACCACTGGAGCCATAGTGGGCAGTGCTGTGAACAGTGTTATCCGAAACTGCGTGAACAATGCAACTGTTAGTGGTGCGTCGAGGGCGCATGGCGGTATAGCAGGAAGTATAACAAATACCAAAATTCTCGATTGTCGCAACACAGGCAGCATATCCGACGCGGCATACGAACACGGCGGTATTGTGGGCGACGCTTTCGGCAAATCGGCCATACGTCGTTGCGTGAATACCGGCACAATGTCGGTTAATACTTCCAGCTATTATACTGGCGGTATTGTGGGACGTTTTTACAACGGTGCCAAAAGCGGCGACACTGTGGGTGTATTTGCCTGCCGCAATACAACGTCAATATCGACAGCTTATTACTATACTGGCGGTATAGTAGGATATATAAATTACGCCAATGTCGACAGCTGTTATAACACTGGTGCAATAACTGGCTATTATTATACAGGAGGTATATGCGGACAAGGCGGCAATTACAGCAAATTCCGCCGTTGTAGCAACCGAGGCAATGTGTCAAATTACTACAGTTATGTGGGAGGCATAGTCGGCCAACTTTCTGGAACTTCGACGGACACTTGCTACGTGCAGTATTGTGTTAATACTGGCCATGTTTCTCAGACACAAACAGGTACGTCATATTACAACACTGGTGGTATAGTGGGTCGTGCTGATTCATACGTTTACATGGATTACAACACCAACAGCGGCGATGTGTTGAGCAATAGCTCTGCAACTTCGAGCTATGTAGGTGGTATTGTGGGATACAGTGGTACAAATAACTGTGTCCGATACAACCTAAACGGCGGCTATGTTAAGAGTAGCGGTGGAGCTGTTGGAGGAATTATGGGCTATACTTCTGGCAGTACCACGAATATTATTTGCAATCTCAACGTGAACAACGTTAAGGGTTCGGCTAATGTTGCGGCTATCGCTGGAACGGGATTGGTTAACACTTCCAATAACTATTGGGACAAGCAGATGTGCCCCACAACCTACGTGTATGGCACCACCACTACCAACAACGCCACATTGGGTCGTCCTACCTCCGATTTTATCGGGGTGGCCACATATCCTGCCACCGGTTTCACTGCAGTGGCCAATATGTACCCAATACCCACGGGTCTTCAAGACAGCATCGGCTCCAAGTTGGCGGCAACTCCAATTCGTCTGGTGAACAACGAAAACGTCAACAACGTAAAAACCAACTTTACGGTCGGAACCCTCAATAGTGTTAGTTGGACAAGCAGTGCTACCAGTGTTGTCAGCGTAAGTGGAACCAACGCCACAGTCAATGGTCTCGGCATTACGATGCTCACAGGCGCCACTGGTGGTATGCAGAAACATATATGGCTTATCAACGAGCCTGCATTCTGCGGTGGTAGCGGTACCCAAGTGGATCCGTGGCTGATTTGCCGCCACCAGACTCTCGACTCCCTTGCACAGTTTGTGAACTCGGGTATCGATTTCCAAGGCAAGTATTTCAAAGTTGTGAACGACCTCGACCTTAGCTCGTACTCCAATTGGAGTGTTATAGGCAATAGTATGTCGAACCCCTTCAAAGGCCATTTCGACGGCAACAACAAAACCATAAGCGGACTTACCATAACAGGAACTACTCAATATCGTGGACTTTTCGGTGTTGTTCTTGGGTCGGGTACTGCCGCGGCTCAAAAGGCCGAGATACACCATCTTACGGTGCGTGGCTCGGTGTCGGGCGGCAGTTATACGGGGGCGATAGTAGGCTATGCCGATTATACCAATTTAAAAAAACTGACCAACTATGCCGATGTCTTGACGAATAATATGTATCACGGAGGTATAGCGGGCCAAGTCAATACTTATTGTGAGTTCGACAGTTGCTACAACCATGGCGATATCGCGGGAGGTCAATATACAGGTGGTATAGTAGGCTATCAATATTCATACGGAAAAATCACCAATTGCGAAAATACTGGTTCGATTAACACCACATCCAGTAATATCGGAGGAATTGTGGGCTATTATTATAGTAGTAGCAGTTCTTTGACAAGTACGTATGAGATCCGCAATTGCCACAACAGGGGAGAAGTGCGAGGCTCTAATTACGTTGGAGGAATTGTGGGTTATGGGTATTATTGCCGTACACGATTCTGCAACAACTATGGTCCTGTAATTTCTACAAGCTACGGTGTAGGTGGTATAGTTGGTTATAACTATTATTATAGCATAGTTTCTGGAAGCAACAACTATGGTAACGTTACTTCCACATCTACTTCGACGACATATTATAATAATTCGGGTTATGGAGTTGGCGGTATTGCCGGTAGCAGCTACTACAGCTCAGCGGCCAATGTTTCTTCCATAGACTCTTGCAACAACTATGGTAATGTTACATCCTCGGCATACTGCACAGGTGGTATCGTGGGACAGAACTACTATTACGGCCACGTGAACAAATCTTTCAACTACGGTACTGTAACAGGTACCTATTATGTGGGCGGTGTTTGCGGATTTATACGTGGTTACACAAACTCAACTGCCGCCAACAACGCTCATATACAAAACAGCGGCAATAGCGGTTCCGTTACAGGAACTTATTATGTTGGCGGTATTGTGGGACGCAACGGATATAATACTAGTAGCTACTACACATATACCGAGAGCTGTGTTAATACCGGACGAGTAAGAGGTACCAACTATGTGGGCGGCATAGCGGGTCAAAACTATGGCCAGAGTAGCACTACTTATAGGGCAGTTATCAGAGGCTGTCTCAACGCCGGTGTGGTAGAAGCCACCACCAACTATGCTGGCGGTATTTGTGGACAGACATACTCCACCAACACAGGTCGAGTGGAATACTGCCTCAATGTGGGCAAGGTGGTAACTCCAGGAACTAACAAAGGCGGTGTGGAAGCCTACACTGTCTCGCCCACCTCAAGTTATTTCGACACCTTGATGTGCCCCGTACAATATTATTATGGTACTACTGCTGCTTCCACCACCACAGGTAAACGCACTTCGGCCCTTACCGACGGCACGTTCAACCCCAGTGCCACATACTTCACCGCAACCAACGGTCTGTATCCTCGTCCTACCACAATAGCCAACCATCCTTTGACATTGTTGGCGGCAACCCCCGTCTTCCTCGACGAGACAGCAACTCCCACCGACCATGCGAACAATGTGAACAACTGCTACACTGTTGGCACGGGCAATGGTGTAAGTTGGGCATCGAACGACGGCTCCAAAACAGCAATCTCCGGCTCCAATGGTGCTGTAATTGGCGCCGGTTCGGCAACAATCACAGCGGTAAAAGACAGCGCTTCAAAAGAAGTGGACCTCACAATTATCTCTGCGCCAGTAGCAGGAACATTCACCTATACAGGTTCGATAAATGGAATGCTAAATACTCCCATTACCAGCATAATGCCTACATCTTCTGTGGGCACCGGCTGTACATACAGTTGCGGAAATCTGCCGGCGGGTCTTACCATCGACCCGCTTACGGGCGAGATAAGTGGTACACCGACAGCAGGAATGAACGCTGCGGTTACTGTTGCCGCCGTATGTGCCAACTGCGTAAGCTCAACGGCAACGGTGGTAATCAATATCTCGCCGTTCTGCGGCGGTACAGGTACCTCTGTCGACCCATATTTGATATGTACCGAGCGCGAGCTGCGTGTTCTGTCCAATGATGTAAATGCCGGAAACAACAATGCCGGCGTGTACTACCGTCTTGCCGCCGACATAACTATGGCTAACGGTGCTTTCAACCCGATTGGAGCTTTGCCATCCACGCCTTTCAGCGGTACTTTCTGGGGCGGCGGACACTCCATCACCAACCTTACCGTAACCAACAACACCAACACACTGCGTGGTTTGTTCGGTATGCTTAAAAACGCATACGTCGATTCCGTAACGGTAGGCGGTACCATCAACGGCGGCGACACCACTGGCGGTATAGCTGGCTCTGCAATCAATTCTACCATAAAAGGTTGTGTCAATAACGCATTGATTTCGGGCAACTACCGTTATCATGGCGGTATCGTGGGTGCTATGCATCGTAGCCGTATTATTGCTTGCCGCAACAACGGTGAAGTGCAGGGAGCATATACCTATCATGGTGGTATTGCGGGTTTGGCAAATCTCGGCTCCACTATCCGTGGATGCTTGAATACAGGTAATATCACGGGCAGTGCCGACTATCACGGCGGTATTGTGGGTTCCCAAAACGAAACCACCACTACCTACAATGACACAGTAGGCGTTTTCAACTGTATTAACCGAGGGGCCGTAACGGGTTCGCAGTACACTGGTGGTATCAGCGGATACTCCTACTATACCAATTTTAAAGAATGTATTAACAACGGCACGATTACAGGCGGTAGCTATGCTTATGTCGCAGGTATAGCGGGTTATTCTTATGGTAATTCTACGCATGTGATAAGATTCAAGAACTGTACCGACAGTGCAAACGTTACCGGTTCTTACTATGTCGGCGGTATTACGGGTTATACCACTTACGCCCGTTTCGACAGCTGCTTGAACCACGGTGTTATTACCTCTACCATGACAACAACGAGTAGCTCTTATCCCACTGGCGGTATTACTGCGTATGCAAGTTACACCACTTTCAAGCACTGCCGTGCCGATGCCAACTCTCAGGTGTTGGGAGCCGGCTATATTGGCGGTATTGTGGGTAATGCCGAATCGCGCGACACATTAATAAACTGCTCCAACGCAGGTGTGGTCATGGGCTACAACAACACTAACTCCTCTAACCGCGGCGGTATAGCCGGACGTTTGTATGGCAATACTGCGGCAACCAAGTGCTTCGCCGACACCTGTGTTAATACTGGCGCTATTTCAGGCTCGCAGTATATCGGTGGTCTGTTCGGTACCACAAATATGACCACGGTCAAGAACTCGCGTAACGCAGGAACGGTTACCGGTACCTCCACATACGTTGGCGGTATTACGGGTAATGCCGCGGGTGTGTCCAGTTCGGACTACATACGTTTCGAGAACGACACAAATACCGGTACAGTTACAGGTTATTATTATGTCGGTGGTATTGTGGCTCAGATGGGCAACTACGGCAGTCTGTTCAGATGTCCCAACAGCGGTAATATAACATCAACCTACACTGGTTCCACCAACTACACTGGCGGTATAGCAGGTTATGTGAACGGCAACTCATACACGGCTGCCGACTCGGTTCAGGGATGCCACAACAGCGGCATTGTTACTGCGGCTTATAGCACTGCCGGCGGTATTTTGGGTTATGCCAACTATGTACGTATCGACACCTGCCACAATACTGCAAAAGTATCGGGAAAAACCAATACAGGCGGTATCGTCGGTAATGCCCAATATACAAAAGTGTGGAATTGTAACAACTCCGATTCGGTAACGGGCACTCAGTACACTGGTGGTATTGTGGGCTATACCAATGGTAGTTCGTCAAGCTATTGCTATCTGCAAGGCTGTCGTAACACTGGTGCCGTAACATCCACTTCAAG
>Ga0265298_10005151_pt1 | contig 16500 bp, 9 predicted proteins | sample AusTroGonzalo_MG_3_FD_193486 | JGI IMG/M metagenome (GOLD analysis project Ga0265298, IMG submission 193486) | Bovine rumen microbial communities from tropical cattle in Woodstock, Queensland, Australia - Gonzalo_01 | ecosystem: Host-associated > Mammals > Digestive system > Stomach > Rumen ... | reverse complement strand
GACGGTCAGGTCGCCGTTCATGCGTCCGCAGGGATAGGAGAAGCGGTACTGCAGGCCGGTGTTGGACGTCAGGTCCTTACTGCGGCCGTAGGCGGCCGTGTCCCGTCCGGCGCCGAAATAGCTCTCGCGGCCAATGTGCTGGATGGCCGAGTATGCCGACACGAAATGGCGGTTGTCCTCCGAATACCAGTCAAAGGCGAGCGAACCGGCGTCTATGCTATGACGCAGCTGCTCGGCGATGTCCGCTTTGTGGGGCTCGATCTCCAGCTTGTTACCGCCCCGGCGATAATCGGCCGTATGGTGGTACTCGGCGGTTATCTTGCTGTATGCGCTGGTCTTGAAGAAGACGCGTGCGCCGGCTGTCGTGGCGCGGAGTTGCGGCAGTTCGCTGAACCCGTCGTTGTCGCGGTCGTACGCGCTGCGCGTGCGGTGACTGGCGAACAGGTACGCTCCGATCTTGCGGTTCTCGCTCATGACGGAGGCGTTCAGGTCGGTGTGTATATCATAGCCCGCGTGCTCGTTGATCTGCGAGGTGTTGGCGATGTTGACGAAGTTGCGCACCGGCTCCTTGGTGATGATGTTCACCACGCCGGCGATGGCATTCGCGCCATACACCGCCGAACCGCCGCCGCGCATCACCTCGATACGGTCAATCATCGCCGCCGGCACCTGCTCCAGTCCATAGACCGAAGCCATAGAGGAGAACACCGGACGCGAGTCCATGAGTATCTGGGTGTACTGGCCCTGCAGACCGTTGATGCGCAGCTCTGTCTTGCCGCAGTTGGAGCAGCTGTTCTCCACCCGCAAGCCGGGTTGGAAAGACAGGGCGTCCGCCACACAGGCGACGGCCGTGGTCTCGAACAGCTCGGGCGACAGCACATTGACGATGGTCGCCGCCTCCTGCCGTTTGGTGGCATAGCGGTTCGCCGTCACCACCACGCTGTTCAGCTGCTGGGAAATCTCCCGTATGGCCGCTTTGAGCTCAAGCGTCTTGTCCTCAATCACCGTGATCGGCAGTTCCAAGGTCTCGTAGCCCACGTAGCTGAACACGACCGTCTGCTTGCCCACAGGCAGGTCTTTGAGGAAATAGTGGCCCGACTCGTCGGTCACCGTACCTATATTCGTTCCTTTGATCTGCACGTTGACATACGGCAGGTGTTCTCCTGTCTTCTCATCCAACACGTGGCCCGTCAGGTGCGCATCGTACTGCGCCATCAGGGGCAGACCTGCCATGAGCAGGAAACACACACAAATATACTTCAGCGCTTTCATTCTTTCTTCTCTAAATCATACCTGAATCCGACATAGGCCTTCCACCCCATGGTCGGTCCGCAGACCATCGATGCATCGAAATCGGGTCCATAAGGCGCGTCTGCGCCGATGATGGGCGTGTCCTGCCGGAAATTGGTCATATTCTCTGCGCCTACATAGAGGCTGCATGTACGGAAATACTTGGTTACCTGCGCCATGAGCTGCGGGTACCATGTGATGGGCTTCGGTGTGCCGTAGCCGCCTAAGAAATCGCCCATGGCGGTGAAGCCGTCGGGCATACGGCTGATGCCGTTGAACTGCGCCGTGACATCGAACTGCCATTTCTTGAGCGGGGTCTGATAGGAGGTGGTGACCACACCCTTGAAGCGGTTGGTGAGCGCCTTGGGACGCAGCGCATAGTCGTTCGCCGCGGCATCGAAAGTGGTCTGCTCTACATCGGTCCAGCGGAAGGCCGCAGTCCACGTCCATCCGCGCAGCACCTCCATGGACGCCTCCACCTGCGCGCAGTGCGCAAACGACTTGGCGCCCGGCACATCCGTCTGGTTGTATATATACACCTGATGGATGTCATGGTCCAAATCGACGATGAGCGAGTTCAGGAAATGGGTGTAGTAGTACTCCGCGGATAACTGCAACTGCTTGCTGCCCATCGGGATATAAAAGGTCGTGGAGACGCCGGCATTGACTGCCCGCTCCTGCCGGATGTCCGCCGCCATATTCAGCGTGCGGCTGGAGGGCAGGATGAACGCATTGTCCGCGATGGCGTTCGGACTGCGGTAACCCAGACCGGCACTGGCGCGCACCGTCCACCACTCGAACGGCGTATAGCGCACGTTGGCCCGCGGGGTGACAAAGATGCCGTAGCGCGTGGAGTAATCCGCGCGCACGCCTGCCACCAGCGATAAGGTCTCGCCATACGTATAACTGTACTCGGCGAACAGGCCCGGCGTCACCTCATAGCGGGTCAGGTCCATCGGCGTGAGGCCCAAGCTCAGCGTCTCGTTGTATTTGTCGAAATTGACCGACACACCCGAACTGAGGCGGTGGTCGTTGTCCACCAGTCCGCCGCCTTCCCAGTTGCGCTGCCAGATGCCGTTCAGGTAGGCATTGAGCTGGTTGGCCTGCCACGCCCGCGCACCGTAGGTGTTATTCAGGTCGTGATAGCTGACGGCGGTGATGAGGGCGACGGACGAACCGCTCTCGTCGTCATAGACGTAGCCGTTCTTCACAAAGCCCTCCACGCGCCAGGTCGTCAGGTCGATGAGGTACGGGTTGGGCTGGGCCGCCGTAGGATGAAAATGCTGCTGTCCGCCGCGTCTGCGGTCGTACAGGCCGCGCACAAATGCCTGGAACGTATAGTCTCCGTGGCTATAGAACCAGCGGTTGGCCAGGTTGGCGTTTTGCGTCAGAGGCATGTCGGCAAAGCCGTCCTTGTTCTCATCCATCGCCATGAAACTCTGGCCGTAATGCGCCAGCACGCCTGTATAAAGCGACTCGTGATGGCAGTGCTCGTGCGGCTCGCCGTGCTCATGATGATGCACATGCTCCTCCTCTTCCAGCGGAATCTGCCATCCGCCCATGATATTCGCCTCCGCCATCGTCTCGGTATTGACCATCAGGTTGACCGACAGGGGATTTTGGGTCTGCGGCTTGAGCAGCTCCACGTTGATCTGGCCGGAAGTGGCCTCATAGCCGTTGATGACCGAGGATGTGCCTTTGCTCACCTGGATCGAACTCATCCACGGGCCGGGTATATACTCCAGTCCGAAGTTCTGCGCCAGGCCGCGGACGGCCGGCGTATTCTCCTGAATGAGTTGCACATACGTGCCGCTCAGGCCGAGCAGACGGATCTGCTTGGCGCCGGTAGCGGCATCGGCGTACGCTACATCGACGGACGCATTGGTCTCAAACGCTTCGCTGAGGTTGCAGCACGCGGCGCGGCATAGCTCCTCCGTGCCGATGGTCTGGGTGTCGAACGCGGACGAACGGCTCTTGATCACGCCCATCCGACGCTCGGTGATGGTCACCTCGTCCAGCACCGCCTCGTCCACCAGCACCACCGTGAGCGGTGTCCGGTCCCGGACGGCTATAGTGTCGTTATGGCAGCCCACAAACGAGCACACCAGCAGATGGGTCTTGCTGCCCTTGACGGGCATGATGCTGAAATTGCCGGCAAAGTCTGTCGCCACACCGACGCCCGTACCGGCCCAATACACATTGGCACCGACGAGCGGTTCGCCGTGCTCGTCCAGCACGACGCCGGTCACCTGCGCCATCAGCGGCGCACTGCAGACTAATACTATCAGAAAAAATAAAACCTTACGCATTGTTGTTGTTTCAAAATCGCGTGCAAAAGTACTGCTTTTTCGGGACATATGCAATCCCCAAAAGTAGTGATTTTTGCATCAGGACCCGGCGGTATAGCGGTTTTTCTTGCCGTACACCACCAGTTTGTCGAGGGCGACGAGCACCGCGGGCACGACGGTAAGCGTCAGCACAACCGCCATGAAAGCGCCTACGGCCAGACATCCGACGATGTTACTGATCATCAGGTCATCGATGAAGAGCGCCATCGCGCCCGGACCGATCACCGTGATGATGCCCGAGGTGAGGATGGTTCGTATCGAACCGCGGTACGCCGCGCATACGGCGTCCACCTCCACCATCGTCTTCCGGTTCTCGCGGTAGTAGTTGGCAAACAGAATACCGTAGTCGATCGTGGCACCCATGAGGATGGCCTGCACGATGAGGTACGCCAGGTAGAGCATCTGTCCCGTCACGAGGCCGGCCACCACCACATTGACGTACACCGCCGTCATGACCGTCACCACCAGAATGGTCGGCACGATCACCGAGCGGAACGTGATGGCCACAATCAGGAAGATCGAGAGGATGGTGAGCAAGGTCACCACACCCATCTCATGGTCAAAGCCGCCACGCATCTCTGCGTACATGACCGACTCGCCGACATAGTAATGCTCGTGCGGCACGCGTGCATCCGCGAGGGCGGTGAGTGTATCTACGAAATCATATGTCTCTTGGGATTCCTTGGGCAGGGACGACAGCACCACCAACAGCGAATGGTCGTCCTTGCGGAGCATGCCCAGTCCGTCTTTCACCTGCGCCTTGATGGTCGTGGCCTGACTGCGGATACTATCCGGCAGGATGTCGGCCAGCCGCTCGTCATAAACCAGGGTGTCGCACAGATAAACCAGCAGCGGCTCGAAGCCCAGGCGGAGCGTGTCGCAGTCACTATGGACGGAGCCGTAGTAGTCATACAGCAGCGACATCTGCGCCGGCGTGACCGGCTCGGCCTTGACGTTGGATAGTTGCATCAGGCGTGCCAGCTTGGACGCCATCTGGTCGGCGTCATAGGTCTGGCCGCCGAACACCAGTTCGGTGAACAGCTCGGCCTGCATATCTTCGCGCGTCGGTCCTCGTCTGACCGGTGCCGGCTTGGTCTCCACGGGCTTGGGCGCCTCCACCACGGCTCGCGCGGTGTCGGTGCTGTGCAGCGAGCGCTGCATCTGAGCGATCGTCGTAGCCATGGCAGCCGTGTTCATCTCGGACGGCGACTTGGTCGTCACCTGCGGCTCCGCTTTCTTCGGCGGATTGGCAATCGCCAGCAGCTCGTCCTCCGTCAGGTTGTCCACCCCGAATGCACGCAGCAGTATATTGAGGTCCGCCGGAGTGAGCGATGCGTTCTGGTCCGCGAGGTCCATCAGGTGGGCGCGCTGGGAGAGCAACGTGCGCTGCTCCTCCGTCACCATACCTACCAGGCCCTTGCGCTGGAACAGGTCGTCCACCAGCAGGTGTACGTACGCCAGCGGCGTCATCTTCTTCGCACCCTGCGCATAGCCGTACACCAGTCGCGTCTGCGTGACGGTCGAGCCGATGTAGATAGACATCTCGCTGACGGTCATCGGCAGGCGGATGGCCGCCGTGTCGGTCAGCTTGCGCATCTCCACCGTGACGGCGGACGTCTGCTGCGCATTGAGCCGCTCGATGAACGGCACGAGCGCGATATGCCGGATCGGCATCTGCGGTACCGCCAGCGTGTCTATGTTCTCAATGGGGTGCTGTATGTTGACCAGCGGAGCGATCGTCTCACGCGGCAGTACAGGGATCGTATCTTCTTTCGGTTCCTCGCGCTTGGGTTCCTCGCGCTTGGGCGTTTGCTTGGGTTGTTCCGGCATGTCGAGCATCGACTGCAGCAACTCGATCTGCGCTTTCATGTCCTCATCCAAATAGGACGAGAAAAGCGGGTTGGAAGCCACGTGCGAATGGAGGAACCGCGCCAGGTCGGGGAACGCCATTTCCGTCTCCTGCTCAGCCGGCTTGGAGCGCATGTAATAGAGCATACGCACCATTTCCGGGCTCAGCGCATCCAGCGCCTCGGGCGGAACGGACGTGCCTTCGGGCATGAAGTCCCTGAAATCCGTCAGCAGCGATCGTACGTGCTGCGTCATCTCCGTCGGAGTGAGCGGACGGCTCATCAGCGTCGGATAGGAGATCACGGACTGGATGCCCGGCTGCGCCATCAGACTCTCTACCAGCGGGTAGATGGAGTCTTCGTCCTGCGTGTCATACACTAACACGAAGGGGTTCGGCGAGGGGAACACCTCTTCTATTTTCGACTCCGCACCGGCGGAGAAGAAGATGGTCGTCTGGCGGCTGAAATACCAGGAGCCGAAGAACAGCAGCACGGCGCCAAGGGCCATCGGCAGTTTGTGGCGCGACACGAAGCGCGCCATACCGTCGGTAGGCGGCACGTACGCTTTCTTCGCCGTCTTGTTGATCGTCCGGCGGAAAAGCATCATGAGCGAAGGCATCACGGTGAAGGTGCAGATGAGCGAACAAACGACACCCTTGGCGAGCACCACTCCCATGTCTGCGCCTATCTTCAGGCGCATGAAGCAGAGCATGAGCAGGCCCACCACCGTCGTCAGCGCGGACGAGAGGATGGACGGCGCCGCTTTTCTCATCGCCCGGTTGGCGGCGATGCAGGCGGTGGCACGGTCGGTGTGCTCGTCCTGCTCCTGCCGGTAGCGGTTCAGCAGCACGATGCAGTAGTCCAGCGACAGCACTGCCTGTAGGATGGAACCGATGAAATTCGTGGTGATGGACACCGAAGGCAACAGGGCGTTGGTGCCCATGTTCAGCACGATGGCGATGCCGGCGGTAGCCAAAATGACCACCGGTTCGAACCACGACTGCGCCATCACAAAGAGCACCACCATGATCAGCACTGCGGCAAAGATCATGACCGAGATCGGCGGTGTGGCACCGTCCTGGCTGGTCTCGACGACGCAACTGCCGCCGAAGCGGGTGCTTATCTGCCGGCCCAGCGCTTTCTGGTCCACCGACTTGGGCACATCCAGGTCAAAGACCGTATGCGCGCTATCGGTGCTGTAGCGGTACGAGACGCCGTGCACGTCCGGATAAGCGTTGAGCAGCGTCCGGATGCCCGGCACCTCGTTCGGGCTCACGCCTTCGAACATCACGTGCACATCCGCTCCGGACATCTGCGCCGACGAGCCGAACTCATCGGTGATGATCTCCAAGCCGCGTTTCATCTGCGACTTGTCCGGCAGGTACTTCGTCATGTCAGCATTGACGTTCACATGGAGCATCATGATGCCGCTCACCACCGCCAGAACCAGCGTCAGCGCGAAGAGTATGTAATGCGAACTGCGCTTCACTATTATTTCTCAAAGTTGCCCATCTGGAGGAAAGCCACCTCCTTGGGGGTGAGGAAACGCCATTTGCCGCGGCCTACGTTCTTCTTCGTCAGGCCGGCAAAAGACACGCGGTCAAGGTTCACCACCTTGTACCCTACTTTCTCGAATATACGGCGAACGACGCGGTTCTGGCCGGAGTGGATCTCCAGGCCGAGGTGACGGCGGTCGGCTTTCGGGAACTCGAGGGCATCGGGGATGATACGCTCGTCGTCGAGCACCACGCCCGAGCGGACGATGGCTTCATCCACCTCGTCGAGCTCGCGGTCCAGCGTCACGGCGTAAATCTTTTTCTTGTGGTATTTCGGGTGCGTCAGCTTGGCGGCCAGGTCACCGTCGTTGGTCAGCAGCAGCACACCCGTCGTGTTGCGGTCGAGGCGGCCTACCGGGTAGATACGCTCCGCACAGGCGCTGCGGACGATGTCGATCACGGTATGACGCTCCTGCGGGTCATCGGTGGTCGTCACCGTGTTCTTCGGCTTGTTGAGCAGGATATACACCTTGCGCTCACGGCGTACCGGCTGACCGTGGAAACGAATATCATCGGTCGGCAGCACTTTTACACCCAGACTGTCCGCAGTCACACCGTTGACGGTGATGACGCCGGCCTGAATGAAATCATCCGCCTCACGACGCGAGCAGATGCCGGCGTTGGCCAGATATTTATTCAGACGTACGGGCTTGGTGGGGTCTTCGTGTTGCTCACGATAAACGTGCTGTTTGCGCTCCGAATAGAGGCTGTTGTTGCGTTTGGGTTTGCCGAACGGGCGTTGCGGACGTTCGCTGTTGAACGGACGCTCGCCGTTAAAACTGCGCTGCGGACGCTCGCCGTTGAAACTACGCTGCGGACGCTCGCTGCTGAATCCAAAGGTTTTAGGTCTGTCTCCTCCCTCATGGGTAAATCGCGGACGACTGCCCGCTACGGAATCTCCTTCACGGCGGAAGCGCGGTCTCGGACGGCGCTCGCCTTCATTGTTCAAATCGTTGTACATTGAAATTTTAATTTTTTAATGGTGATTTTTTTTCTTTCCGGGTAACTCTCCCGAGTTACGTACGTGCTCACGCACGCGTATTAATTAAGGTGCAACGAAAGCTCCGAGTTGTTCACTCAGAGCTTATGCGTTTGCACGGAAGCAAGGCTTATGCCTCTGCTTGCTCGATAGCCAATTTACCACGATAGTATCCGCAGCTCGGGCATACGGTGTGGTAGATGTGGAGTGCGCCACAGTTCGGGCATGTGGCCAATGTCGGCGCCTTCACTACGTCATGGGTACGACGTTTGGCTTGTCTGGTGTGCGATTGTCTTCTTTTAGGATGTGCCATAGTTATTTCAAATTTATGATTTCTTATCTCGCTTTGCTCGAACGATTATTCGCAAGCGAATTTTCAAATTTCAAATTTTAAATTTTAAATTTTAAATTTTTTATATCATTCTTCGGGTTCCGGCTCGTCACAAAGGTGATTATGGAGGAGAAGTTCCATCTGCTGGTTGCACTCACCCGCTTGGTGACTGTGTACGAGCGGAATATTGATACTTACTATTTCATACGCCAACCAGGATAAATCCAGCAGACCATTCCCCTTTCCGTCCGGGGTCTTACCCGTCTCATCGGGCTCCACCTCATCTTCGGAGAAGATCTCCTGCTCATCCTGTATCTCAAGGGCCATCGGGTCGAGGCACCGGTCACACGTCACATAGACAGTCCCGCGAACTGCTATCGTGAGCGAATAGTCCTCCTCCCGGAGATTAAGCACCGCGTTTGCAACCACTTCACCCCGCAGGATTTCCGACTTCTCCACCGAGGCAAAGAACTCGTTATCCAACTGAATATCAAACTGATGCGTGCCTAACGGCATGCGTTTCAGGTCGATAATATAGTGGTTCTGCTCGCTCATAAGCGCAAAATCGGGTGCAAAGGTACAACTTTTTTTTCATATACGCAAGTTTTTTCATAGAAAAAATAAAAAAAATGCAGACCGGTCCTTGTGCATGTGGAAAAAAAGTAGTACCTTTGCCGCGGCAAATGATATCACCCTACCTCATACCACCCCATCCCTTGGCGCAGGCGGCGGCCGAGGAGCTGCTGCGCACCATGCAGGCATATATGAACGCCCATCCGGAGAGCGAACTGCACCGGCAGGGTAAGATGTTCGGCGTGCTGGTCTGCGAAGACGGCCGTACCCTCGCGGCGTTCTCCGCCATGCTCGACGGACAGACCGTCATGGAGGGCTTCGTGCCGCCTATCTACACCGGCGCAACCATGCCCGTAGGGCACAGCCGGGCGGAGTCGCAGCGCCTGCAGCGTCTCTTCTTCGCCGACCAGCTGGTGGTCAACACCGACGGACAGACACGCAGCCTGCTGGATATATTCCGCCACGAGCAGCCTATCCTCTCGCCCGAAGAGTGGTTCAGACGGACGGACCGGTCCGAGGCGAAAAGCGACAAGTTGCCGCCGTCGGGTGCCGGCGAATGCTGCGCGCCCAAGCTGCTGCAGTACGCGCTCACGCACGGCATGAAGCCCTTTGCCTTGGCGGAGTTCTGGGTGGGGGCACCGCCGGCGAACGAACTGCGGCGAGAGGGCTGTTTCTACCCGCCCTGCTCCGGACGATGCAAGCCTATTCTGCGATGGATGATCGGCGACGACGGCGAACAGCCCGAGACCGGCGGCCCGATACCCGATCCGGAGGTCCTCTACGAGGACGAATGGCTGATGGTGGTCAACAAACCGGCTGGGCTCCTCTCCGTGCCGGGCAAGGGCGACGAACCCTCCGTGGAGCAGAGGATGCACGCCAAAGCCGTGCACCGGCTTGACCGGGACACCAGCGGACTGCTCGTGCTCGCCAAGACGCCCGAGGTCTATAAGACGCTGCAGGCCTATTTCCAGCGCCGCGATATACGCAAAAGGTACGAAGCCCTGCTTTGTCCCCTGGATGAGACGAGCCGGCTTCGCCTGATGGAGGGGAATGAGGGCATGATTGATTTGCCGCTACTGCCCAACCCGTACGACCGGCCGCGGCAGATGGTGGACCGCGAGCATGGCAAACCGGCGCTGACCACTTATCATGTCCGCGAGCGGCGGAGCGACGGCGTCCTGTTCGTCGATTTCTATCCGCTTACGGGCCGTACGCACCAGTTGCGCGTGCACGCCGCGCATCCCGACGGCCTCAACGCCCCCATCCTCGGTGACCGCCTCTACGGCCAACAAATCACAAATCGCATGTTTCTTCATTCCGCGGAGATAACATTCATCCACCCCGTGACACAAAAAGAGATGCATTTCTGCATCCCTTCTGCTTTTGCTATTGAACACGTTTGACGCCTCGCTGGATGACGATGCCGTGGTAAGACGCATCCACCGGCCGGCCCAACACGTCGTACATCCGGTTATCCGCACCGGGCTGCGCCTGCTCCATGCCGGTCGGGAGGGAACCGTTGTACTGCAGCGTCACACTTTTCAGCTTCGGTTGGCCCCATGCCGTCGCGTTATGCACATGCAGGGTATAGACGCCCGCTGCCACGGCGAACAGGTCCCACTTCTCTTTCTGGGTATAACTCTGGTCTCCTTCGCCCCAATGGTCCGTATCCAGCGCCGTAAAGGTGGACACCACGTTTTCGCCGTTCATCAGGTCGAGTGCATAACTGTGTCCGTTGGCGCAATAGCCCACCTCGGAGACGATATACTTACCGGGATATTTCAGATTGACGCTCCACTCCGCCCATCGCTCCAGATTGGTGGCATCTACGGGTCCGAAATCGAAATAGTCGGTCCGGAACCAGGTCATATCGGTGCTGTAGGCCGTCACGTTGCTTTTGTCCAGCGTAGCCGGCAGCAGGATGGCCTCCGTCTCGGGTTCGGGGTCGGGATCGGGATCGGGTGTCGTGGCTTGGGTCACGGTCACCGACGCATTCAGGCTGTTCATACCCGTCCGGCCGTCCCACACATCCGCGTTGGCGAAGCGCACGGCGTAGCGTGCGTCAGCCGCCAGACTTGCATAGACGTCCGGCAGGTGGAGGTAGAGCTGGTAGGTGCCCGCCGGAACGGTCTCCGGCACGATGATCTGCTCCTCGACGGTGCTCACCACGCCGTTCGGCAACCAGCTCCGCGGGTCGGTCTGCAGCTGTACCGGATAGGTGCCGGCGTCGTTCTTCAGCACGATGTATGCGTGGCGCTCGTTGTACAGCGGTGCAAATCCCGCGTTCCTGATCTGTATGTTCACCGATAGTTTTCCGCCCTGCTTCACCTCGCTGCCGTAGGTGCCCGTCACCAGTTGGTAGCGGTAGCCCATGCGGCGGTTCAGCTCGTCGAACGTGCCGTTGTTGCGCCACATGTCCGTGGTTGTCTGGGCGTAATAGCCCTGGATGAAGGTCCAGTGCATGCGGCTCATCTCGGCGATGGTCTTGTCGTAGGTCGCCCACTCTTCCGCCTTGTCCTTTTCCGTAATATCCGTCTCGCCGCCTAACGGCACATACAGCGCCTCCTGCGCCACGTATGGCTTCTGCGTGGCGGTGTCGTTATACGTACCCATGTTATTCGGGCCGTAGAGGAAGGCGTCGTTGTGGTGGCCCAGACGTGCACGCGGAGTACCCGAATAAGCCTCCTCCTTGGTCAGCGCCTGGGTGTCGCCAATATAGCCGGTCTTGAAAAGCGGCGTGCGCAGCTGGATATATCGGTCAGCCGGCACGGCCTTGAGCAAGGTGTCCACCAAGGCCCGGCGACTCTCGTTCATCGTGCTCTGTTTGTTGCCGAAATTGCTGGTATAGTACCATTCGCCCCATGCGCCTACGAAACCGGCCTGGAAGCAGAAGATCACGTCCGCGTTCGCCTCCCAGTGGGATTTGTACTGCGCAATGTGCTTCTCCACACGGCTCAAGGGGGCGTCATAGCCAATCTCGCCGGAGTCATCCGCCGTGTAGGCGAAACGCAGGATGCACTTCAGACCCATCTGGCGCAGCGCCTGCATATCCTCGTCAAACCCCCTCAGCACCGCCTCCGGCAGCACGTCCTCGTTCTTGTAATTATCCAGGTAGTACAGCACCAAAATCACCGACAGCCTGTCCGGCGTCACATATTTGGAGCGGATATACGCGGTGTCGTTCTTCACGCAGTACGGGTCGGATGCCGTCACTACATGGTCCAGCTCCAGATAATACCCCCGCTCGGGGTTCGGGAAGATGGAACTGTTATCCGCCGTGTAGTTCACGGTCGTTGCATAGAGGGGAGAGGTCACGGCGGCCAAGCATAGGAGCGCCAAGGTAAGCAGTTTTTTCATATCCTGTAGATTTTTGTCGGTTAAACACATTTTGCGGCGCAAAGGTACTACTTTTCGCGCACGTACACAATAGCGCGCATATGTTTTTTAACATACGGTATCCTGCCCTTCCGTTCCTCCGCTCCTTCCTCTGCTTTCTCCTCCGCATTTTCCACGGCTATTTCCCTCCCCTCCCCTTGCAAAAAAAATGTTTCGGTACGTTGCGTTTATTAGCCCGCCCCTTACCTCCTTCCCCCTCCTTTTATGGGTGAAGAGCTTTGCTCGATCGGACTGCCAGTGGCCGTCCGTAGAATATTGTTAGGGGTAGGCTTCTTCTCAATCGAAGGAAAAAAGCCTAAAAAACATCCCTGCAGAATGGGTCTGCAGGGATGAATGAAGAATACGCAAAGTACGTAAAGTACGTAAATCTACGGAAGTTTACGCAAATTGCGCGGAGGTGTTACCACTGATCGCCTTCTATATCATTGAAATCAAAACTCTGACCGGGACTGCCGGCTAACACCATGGACTCCAAGGCGATTTGTGCCACAAGCACTTCGGGTTGAATATAAATACGTTTCATAATAAATCTCAAACTTAAAATTTCTTATCCTTTCGGAACGATTGTTTCAAATTTCAAATGTCAAATTTATTTGACTAACTGCCCCATTGCGTTGTACATCACACCGTTCTTGATGATGATTAGTTGACCGTCACGGAGGATCTTCTGAGATCCGCCAAAGTTGGCGGAGGTGGACTCGATGTCTGTAGCCAGGTTGAAGACGAAGCGCATGCGACGCGGAGCGTTGCTCGGATTCGAAACATATTTCACATACGCCTTGTGTTGCTTGAGTTCGGTACCGTAGATCTTGTAGAAACCAACGCCTTTTACACTCTTGTCATGCGACTCACCGGACAGAACATAGCAGTTTTCAACCGTCAGACCGGGTATAGAGGTTACCTCGGTAGGAGTATCCACACCTTCGAGATCATTGTCATCAGGATCGAAGCTGGTGTTGTTCTCCTGTGTATCGCGGAGACCTACAGGAATCGACGAGCCGGTCTTACGGAAGATGACAGCCGTACCGGCAGGAATGACTTGCTCACCCTCGGCAATCTGCGTCAGCACGAGATCACCACCACTGATTTTTGCGATAAACGCCACGGTACCGTCGTCCATCAGCTTGTAGGAATAACTGCTACTATAGAAGGTCGAGTAATAAACAACCGGGTCCTCCGGATCTACTTTTGTCATAACGGTATAATCCGGCACAACAGGGTGAGTGATTTCGAGCTTGTTCTCTACATACGTCCAAGTGAAGGTATAATCCGCTTCTGCGTCTATATAAATCTTCATATAAGCACCGCCACCGGCGTCGTTGATCCAATCATAAGTGGTATGTTCGGGATCAAAGGTCTGTCCATTGCTTCTCCAATCGTCTTCACCTAAGCGAATCTTAAACTCTTTATTACTACCCGTCGAACTAAAGTGGTAGTAGTACGAAGCGGTACCGTCACCATTATCGGTGAAGGCATCTGCTGAACCATTCAAATACAGATAAACGGTCGGCAGAGCCGGATAAGTGATGTCAATACGGTTGGAAGCGTACGTCCAAGTGAAGGTATATTCACCTGCTACATCAGCTTGGAACCACATGGCATCACCTGTACCGCTAATAGCACGACTCGGGTTAGCGCGGTCAAAAGCAGCATTGTCCGATGTCCAAGTGCCATCCACTTTCACACCAAAGTGATACCAACTACCTGCTGTCAGCGTAGAAATAGTCCAACTTGCCGTACCGTCACCATTATCCGTGAAAGCCTCCGTATCTGCCCAATCACCACCGAAATCAGCATTCAACTTGATTTCCGGATTAGCCGGAGTCGGAGTTGTTTCCGAAACAAGACGAACGGACATACCGTTAAAACGATCAACAAAGTCCGTAGGATCGACATCAGTCGCCCTAAAATGCAGACGGTGAGCGTAGGTTGCTCCAGAAGCGCGTGATGTCGATGACCAATAACTACCATCTCCACCAACACCATCGAAGAGACCTAACGCGCAACAACCAGCAGCAGGCAAGAATGCACAGCCTTGTCCCTCTAAGGTCGCCCAATTCGTGGTATTAATATCATTGGTAGTATAGTTAGCCGTAGTAACCGTCAGTGCTACTCCCGACGCAGTCCAACCATCCGGCATCAGAATAAGACCGGCTTTGCCATTAACCGTACCCAATGTACGGAGATTAGCGGCATTGGTACGTTCCGTCAGCAGATAAATCCATTCGTCTTTGCTCAAAGTGCGCCAATCACCACCCATAGTGTTGCCCCAGTCGCTCTTGAGAGCCTCACCTGCAACACTACCATAGCCGGACCAAGATTTTATTATACCATATTGCTTGATACCTTCCAAAGAAGATGATGCACCTACCCAGCAGAACATATCCACAATACCGTTATTGTCTGCGATACCGTCAGAAGTTATAGCATTGTTACCGGCTGCATTGCCGATATAATCCCACTGGTTTGCAGCGAACTGCCATATTTGATTATCGCTATCGTACTGCAAGTTTCCTTTCGAGAAACAAACAGCTTTGGTTCCGCTAACAGAGAATACACCCGGCAGTTTACCATCCACAGCGGCATAACTCAACCCCACGCTTGTCGCGAGGGCGAGAAGAAAGGTTAATAATTTTTTTCTTAGCCGCAAGGGCACGATTAATTTCAAAGAAATTTTTCTCATACATTAAAATTTTTTGTTAAACAATATAGTTAATTAGTTGTGTTTGCAATTCCTTATAATATATATGTTTAAGTTCTCAATAGTTGATTTTATTTGTAACCAAAAACGCGTTCCGTTGCACTTCACTCTCAAAAAACTATGCAGCGCGTAGCATTACATCCGTCCGATGGTAATTTTGTTTTTGGGAGCGAAGCGCTTTTTTGTGAGGGATGAAATCCCGTTTTTTGGGAAGCAACCGGCGGTTAGTCTTTAACTAAGTGCCAAGTGGCTACAGATTTGGGACGGTTGGAAGCTTGCTTACGAACCGACACAAAGATGGAGACACAAGACCGCAAGTCTCACGAAGCGGACGCAGGTTGCGCTTTTTTGGTTACAATAAATATCTCAAAGATCACGTAGGACGTTTAGTCGTATATACCTAAAAAGCAGCACTCACGAATTAGATTTCGGATATGCATGGTACATAAAATTCATTGCAAAGGTACGAAAAAACATTCATTTATGAAAGTTTTACATTCAATTCTTTACGAATTATTAAAAATAAAAGGGTGATTTTTTACGAATTGTAACACTTTTGAGGGGTAAGTGTCAAATTTTCCACATAGGTGTAAAAATTGACGGATGGTGGATAAGGCGGAAAATCAGAACAGTTTGAGGCATTGAGGACTCAGTGCCGGCGGGGAGTAGCCCCTAACCCGGCCTTTCCCCTTAAGGGGCAAGGAGATTAAAAAAGCGGCCCGAAGGTCGCTTCTTTTTTCTATTCTCTAAACGATAAACGAAAAACTCTATTTTGGCACTAAAATATAAATAAATTTTCATTTTAACGCCCAAATCCTTGTGTATTCCAAATATTTGTAGTAATTTCGGACTCCGCCTGCTTTATATTTGTTCTCGGTCGGCTTGGTCTGCCCGACCGCCTTCCCTTTCGAAGCCAAAAGTCACTTGGCTTCTTCACCTGCCCGAATTTACGTTCTTAGCCACAAGGGCACGATTATTTCGCACGTTTGTGCGAATAACAAGTATTTTTAGCAAAAAAATACTGCTTATGCGAGCATAGACGATGTTTTTTTGCTAAAATCCTTGTATATTCCAAATATTTGTAGTAAATTTGCAGCGGATTTTAAAAGAAAGGAGGCATTTATGACCGCTTTACAATTAAATGCAGACATTTATCGCAACCTCGGTATTATTGCGGAAGATGAGACTATGATGGCGAAAGTGGCCAAATACGTGCGTAATCTCGCGAAACAAAAGACCAACGACCCGACTTACATGAGCAAGGAGGAGTTTTTGGCTAAATTGGAAAGGTCGGAAAGACAAATTGCGGAAGGGCAAGGAGTAACCTTCACCAATGTAGATCAAATGAATGCATGGTTAAACGCTCTTTGAGTATGTACGCTATCACTTATTCACCGCAGGCAGAAGAGGACTTGCGTAGATTAAAGAGGAATGAACCGAAAGCTTTTCAAAAAGCATTGGTACTTCTCAATGAATTAG
>Ga0265298_10005150_pt1 | contig 16500 bp, 36 predicted proteins | sample AusTroGonzalo_MG_3_FD_193486 | JGI IMG/M metagenome (GOLD analysis project Ga0265298, IMG submission 193486) | Bovine rumen microbial communities from tropical cattle in Woodstock, Queensland, Australia - Gonzalo_01 | ecosystem: Host-associated > Mammals > Digestive system > Stomach > Rumen ... | reverse complement strand
TTCTCCTTTATCTGCCATCCTTCTCCTTTATCTGCGCATCCTTCTCCTTTATCTGCGCATCCTTCTCCTTTATCTGCGCATCCTTCTCCTTTATCTGCGCATCTTTCTCCTTGATCCTCTCATCCAACAAGTCTATCTGCGCCTTCAATACGTCCGGACTGTCACTGTAATACTGACGGTTGTCAATGTTGCCGTTATTTTTACCGATTAACTGTACTCCATTTTCATTAATTAGGGAGAAATTGGGATCTGTAATACGCAATTTCGACATCACTAAATTGTGAGTTTTTTCTGGCAGATCTTTAGTTGACTTACACCACCTATTAACAGTTTCTCTTTTCACGTTGAACAATTCAGCCGCTGTTTCTTGGCTGAGATAATTTAATTTCAAAAGTTTTTTTAATTCTATTCCATTCATAATCAGACGTTTAGAAAAATTTTTGCATAAAAATCACTTTTTTTTTGACTTTTATATCATTTTTATTGTATTTTTGCAACGTCAATATTTAGTAATCAACACGGACAAATATAATAAATAATTTCAAATACATAAAAAAGTATGGAACCAGAAAAGAATTTCAACGAGACTGCTGAGACGGTGAGTCTATCCAGCAAAGAGATTGAGGTGATAGCTGAGAAGTCCGGCTATTCACCGGCGACAGTGGCCGGGGTGCTGCGGGGCTACATCCCGCGTCTGAAGCGCCACCAAAAGCTCTTTGAGCTTTACCACAAGATGAATCACCTGCGCGAGCTGCACCACGAGAATTATCTCAAGGATTTGGAAGAATTGTAAAAAATTCAAAATTAGAGAATTATGGAAAACAAATGCAAAGACTGTAAGTATTTCCAGATAGGCACGAACTGCATAGATGGTATGATAATTTTTGACCCATTTGCAAAAGCACTGTGTATAAAACACAAACTTCAAACTTCTTATAATCAAAAAGCAGGGTCTTGTTTTGAAGACAAAACAAATACCATCGGAGTACAATTAGAATTATTTCAATAAAATTAAAGAATATGCAAAAGACGAAAAAAATCACAATTTTAATAAAACCCTGCAAGGAGGCACCCCTACCAACCCCCCACTGAAACCGACAGGTATCGCCGGTTGCTTGTATAGACAGTTAAAGGGATAGGCTGAAGGAATAATGAGATTTAGGATTTGATTCGCGTTCATCAATTCCACTGTCAATAAACGCGTCGGATGAGACAGGTTCTCAAAAGCTCTGGAACATTAGCGGGTTCGAGTCCCGCACAGGCAGCAATAATAAAATAATCAAATACAAACCAAATAAGTTATAATATGGAAAATACAATGAATTTCGGTGAAGCAATCACGGCCCTCAAAAAGGGTGAAAAAGTGTCCCGTATGGGATGGAACGGCAAAGGAATGTTTCTGTTTATGCGTTATCGCGAAAAAGTTAGATACAACTATTTCCCAGAAATTACAAACTCTTATATGAAACATGTAGAAGAATTGGCAGAAAAAAACGAAGGTATAGTGGAGTATTTACCAACTATTTGTATGAAAACCGCTGCCAATAAAATCCTAAATGGTTGGCTGGCATCACAAATCGACATGTTAGCAGAGGACTGGGTAATTGTTGAATAGCTATGAAAACCTTGTCAATATCAATTCGTGGCAATAGCCGGAACCAACTTCAAGAGTTTGTCGAGGACAACTTTACAGATGCAACGAAAAAGATGGAATTTTCTGCGTGCTGTCTGGATGACAGACTTACAGCAGTGATCGAAAGAAAGACTGCAAATAGAGATTACACAATTACGGCATATAATAATGGAAAACTCATGTTTATAGATCACGGATCGTCTTTAGGAGCTACTAAACAGAGGACTATTTGCACAATCAACAACAAGGTATTCAAGAATTTGAAAATCACCATCATAAACGACTGAAATAATGAAAGACAAATTTACAAGAGATTGGATAATAGAGCAATCGGTTGATATTCTGAAAGATTATGAAGCCGGTGTACTTACGATAAGAGGGTTGCATTATCAGCTTGTATCTCGTGGCATGACCAACGACATACAGCACTATAAAAGGGTCGTGGCCGCTACTGGTGTAGCGCGGTGGAATGGAGTTATAAGTTTTGATGCATTCAGCGACCGTGACCGTGCATTAGCATGTTTAACAAAATCAGACACATCGGATCTGGGTGAAAAAATTTATGAGGCTAAAGAGCAGGTCAGATTATGGATGCAATCTTACAGACTAAATCCGTGGGAAAATCAACCACTTTATCCGGAGGTTTTTATTGAGAAAAAGGCTCTTGAGGGAGTTTTCCATAAAACTTGTAAAAAATACAGTGTTGCGCTTGCTGCCTGTAAAGGCTATCCATCCTTGACATTTCTGTACGATGCAGCAAAAAGATTCAAAGCAGCTCAAAGTAGAGGACAATTTCCAATAATCTTATATTTTGGAGATTACGACCCTTCTGGAGAGGATATTCCAAGAGCGTTGAAAGCCAATCTTGTAAGTTTTGGGTGTGACAATCTGGAAGTAAGGCGTATCTGTTTGTACGAGCAACAAGTCGTAGATTGGGACTTGCCACCGGCTCCAACCAAAGTAACAGATAGCAGATCGTTACACTGGAACGGCTTAGGCCAGGTTGAATTGGATGCAGTTCGTCCGGAAAAACTGATAGAACTATTAGAGGCCGCAATCATGGATTTATGGGATAAAAATTTATACGATGAACTGTATAAGCGAGAGGAGAGGGAGAGGGAGATTTTTCAAACGGAACTTAAAAGGTTTGTTGATGAGGATTTATAAAATAGTTTTACAATGAAAACATGGATTAAAACCGCCATCATCATTCTGGCAGTGGGCGCAGTCAGCACCATTATAACTTTGTCGGTGGTGCTATGGAACACAAAGGTATATTGCCATCACCTGAAGCGCCAGACAGAGGACCAGACTGTAATGATCGACAGTCTTCTCCGGAGGCGGATGACAGTTTTCGATGTGCAGATGCACGTCACCGACAAAAGCCACTTTGCCATCTATGGGCGGTACAACAAAGGAACAATCAACGTGCCGAACGAGAGAAGATATGTGCTTGAGGTCGATTCTGTTAACCTTAAAATGAGATAATAATGGAAAAGTTTGTAGATTATGAGGCGGAAAAGCTTTACCGCCTCATCGAAAACAAGAAAAAGTATCTTGAAACACTGCAGCCGGACAAAATGCAGTTCAAGCACCTGTTATCAGAGATAGAGTTTTTGGAACAAGATATAATGCCAATAGTGCTTACCAGAAACCTCTACATAAGCGAGATAAACAAATGGATTGACAAAAAGATTCTGAGCGTCGCAAAAAACAAATTATCGAGACTGAGCTGCGGACTGCTACTATATCTGCACTTGAGAGATCCGAAAATATGGGAATATGAAAATGACAAACATGCGACTATAATGTTCCTAACAAACGTCAAGGATGTTATACCTCCTGGGGATATGATGATTAATATATCAAAAGACCCTAATAAATTAATGTTTGCAAAATTATCACCTATAGATATTCCCAACAATGATTGAAGCACCTGAAAAAAACAAAGCTGAAGAGACGGAAGTCCCTCAGGAAAAAGTGAAAATAACCAAGATCCGCGAGTGGCTGATGCGCGCTTACGAGTTCCGCAACAACACCGTGACACAGCAGCTGGAATATAGATCGCTTGATGAGGATAGCTACAGCAGCTTCACCGAAAAAATGAAGACAGATATAATAATAAAGCTGAAGGAGATGAGATTCAGCAAACCTAAAGAGGATCTGGAGGATATTCTGTCATCATCAATGATAGAGGACTACAACCCTATCAGAGAGTATTTCCATAAACTCCAATTCAAGGGCTTCGGCTACATAGACCAGCTGATAAGGTCTATAACATTGGACAATCCGGACCGGATAATAAGAGACAGACCATACAGGGAGCTTTTTGCCGACTATCTCAAAAAGTGGCTCATGGCATGTTACCTATGCAGCACCGGCAGAAGCATCAACGATGTGATGCTGATACTGATAGGAGCGCAGGGACGGTTCAAAACCTCTTTCCTCAACAACCTCTGTCCGGAGGCGCTTATGGAATACCGTGTTTGTTCGCACATCAACCCATCGTTGACGGACTATAGCACCAGCAACTATCTTGCTGAAAAGTTCCTTATCAATGTTGACGACCAGATGGAGACGATATTCGGCAAGGACTATAACTGCATGAAGGCTATAGTGTCGGCTCCGGACATAACAAACCGTAAGCTATACAAAGCAACGCATCAACGCCGCCGCCGTATCGCGAACTTTTGCGGCTCGGTTAACGAAAGCCGCTTCCTTAGAGACAGCAACAACCGCCGCTATCTCTGTTTCGCCATCACCGACATTGACAAAGACTATATAAGTATAGACATAGACGGACTGTGGGCAGAAATAAAATACGAAGCTGAGCGGCTTAATTCCTATTACATATTCAATAGGGAGGACTACATTACAATAGACATGATGAATGCTATGTTTGAGGCACCGACAGAGGAAACTGAGACATTGCAGGCGGTTTTCAGTCCGGTGATAGATGACAATCCGGATCCGGACAAAACTATTTACTATATGAGTTTTACTGAAATAATGTATATACTAAAGCTTTACTCCGACAACAAAGCGCTAAGAGCTTACAACCTGCAGACAGCTATGCGAAAGTACGGCTACAGAACAAGAAGCTACAAAAGGGACCGGTTCAACAATCAGCCACGAAACCTGTACGCCGTGCAACTGCTGAATCCATACTCACAGAACATCAGCTGGTTGGTTCCAAAACTACAGATATATGAGTGACGATTGAATTTTTTTTTGTATGTTTGCAGTGAAAAAATTTAAAACAACAAAGGAGAAAAACAATGGAATACACAGCAATAATAAAAAAAACCAAAAGCGGCAAATACATTGCACAGTGTGAGCAAATTCCGGGGGCACTCACACAAGGAGACACGTATGAAGAAGTAATGGAAAATATTAAAGATGCTATAGAACTGATGCTTGAAACAGAAAAAAAGGAAACTCAAAAAACTTTCCATGATTGCAAGTTCTTAAGAAGAAAAATTGCCATATTGTGAAAAGAAAACTACTTATAGATTACTTGAAACAGAACAATTGTGTTTTTCTTAATCATGGTAAAAAACACGATGTATTTATAAATAAACTGACTGGGAAAAAGACAACGGTTCCGAGACATAATGACATAGATGAGGAACTGGTGGATTCAATCTGTAAACAATTTGGCATTCCAAAAAAAAGGTAATAATTTAAGACCGTCCCGCCGAAACCCACGGCGGGATTTTTTTTTGCCTTGGTAGTTAGCAGTAGTTAGCAGTAGTTAGCAGTAGTTGGCCTCTGAAAAGCCCTGAAACTCCCTTAAAACTCAAAAAATGCAAAACAGAAAAATAATGAAAACTACCAACTACCTAACTACTATAAATATAATATATTAATTATTAGATAGTTATATATAGTTAGGGTAGTTAAGGTAGTTAGCAATGTTCTATTTTTTCATAACGGAATGCAAATTATTAAACATTGGTAGTTAGGTAGTTGGTAGTTTTCGCACAAACAAACTTTTTTCACTTTTTTGATAGAGTTGTATTAATATATATAATGTTGTATGTACACTATATATATATGGCATACATTATATATAACTATGGTATATGTTGGAAGTATCTATCCGATATATACTGTGTTTTCAAGCCTTTTTATATTATTCAATAAAAATAATGTAAATTTACACTTTTATATGTATAGTGTGTGATTTTTTTATCTATATTTGCAGCGTTAAAAACAGATATATATGGAAAAATTACCAAAAATTCAAGCCCCTGTAACTCAAGCTGTATATGACAGTTATATGGAGTTATACCAAGAGGCAGCCGCTAACGGCGGAACACATGCAACTTTGATGGAGGTTCTTATCGAGAGATACAGAAACCCTATCAAAGTCAATAAGGCCAACGAGGATAAAGTCAAATCGTTACAGGAAGAGGTCAACAAGTTGAATGCCCTTATTACCGACTATAAGAGTGACGTTGACACGCTTATTGCTGATAAGAAGGAACTTATAGAAAAACTTGATGAAGCGGTTGCACTCAGAGCTGAGACACAGAGAGAGGCAGCTAATAAAGTTTCGTTGAAAGATTGTGAGCACATTATCGCTATCGACAATCTCAACTGGCTTGTGCTCAACGAGGTGGCTGAACGCGAAGGAAAGCGGCGCGGCCAGTCGTGGACGGTGGACGACATAATCAACTACTTTGTTGAAAAGCGTTTTGTCGATGGCGAGCTGAACGGCGACCTTAACAGTCTTCCGGACAAGGTTATCAACCGCCTGCGCGGTGAGTTGGGAAAGGAGGAGTAACATGTTCGGGTTTGGGAAAACAGACATGACGGTGAAACTGTTGGAGCAACTGGTTACACCGGAGCGAATCAACGCAGCTTTCGATGAGTATATGGCACAGTATAACGCTAATGACGGCGGGCGTACCCGTGTCACATTGCAGATAAGCAAGGAACAAGATAATAACTGGTGGGTGCATGTGTGCCAAATGCAGTACAAAGTTGGGAAGTGGCAGATTGCCTCCATTTTCAAAAGCAACAAAGTTACGGATCTTTTAAAGCAACTGATATGCAAGACGAAAGAACTGAAGGAAAGCTGTTAGTTGATGACGCGGCTCTGTGGAAGCGCAACCGTGAACTGGAGATTGAGGACTACAATATTCCTGAGACCCCGCCGGCGGGTTTCATTGATGTGGACGCTCAGACGGAAGATTCGGCCGGCGAAGATGAGCCGCGGCACGTGACGGCAACGGATGTGAGGGACAACCTCAACTCTCTGAAACTTGCACAGCCGACAGCCGGACTTTGTGTATCCCTCATGGATATTATCCTGCCTGCGCTCGCCTGTTGGTTAAGCGGTGCGGACAAAGGCCTGTTCAAGCTGGAGCCTGATGAGCGTGACGCATTGCAGGATGCGTTTGCTAACTACCTGAAAGAGACCAACTTCAATCTGTCGCCCGGCGGAATTTTGATAATGACTATCGCCGGTATCTATGTACCTAAGATAATGATAGTTACTATGATGAAACGGAAGGAGGAAAAGCAACATGGCGGAGAAACAGCGGCGTAAGACGGAGCTGACGCTCGTGTGCGGTATCAACGGCACTGGAAAGAGTACATGGCTGAAGAAAAATATTGTTGAGAAAGGCGGGCGCGTAATAGTCTGCACACCTGATTATTCGGAGTGGACTGATTTGCCGGTTACGCGCCTCGATCCCCTCAGCAAGATAGACACACCTCACCGTGTAATATACGAGTCGCCGCGGACGATAGACACTCTCTGCAGAACATTCCACGGCGGCACGATAATACTTGATGATGCGATGGCCTATCTGACATTCCAGACTCCGGAAGCGCTGCAGTGGATCTATGTACGCCACCGGCAAGCGGGGGTTGACATCTATATAGTTGGGCACGGCCTGAGGCAGTTCCCGCCGCGCGTGTTCACTTTCTGCCAGTGGCTCATACTTTTCAACAGTGTGGAGAACTTCAGCTCGCGGCGCAAAGATGTGAGAGAGGACATATACAACAAGGTGATAGAGGCACAGAAACGCATTGCCGGCAAAGTAGCAGCTGGCGAACCTTTTTATCATGAGATAATACTTTTTGATGACCAGATAAGGGGGAGAGTATGAGGATAGATGACAGACCGCGCTTGTTGAGTGAACTGGCGGCGTACTACAAGGTTAGCCGCAACACCATGAGGAAATGGCTCAAAGGTCATTCATTAGCTCATATCAGGCCGGAAACCGGAAATTATTACTCGATAGCTCAGGTTAAAATGATAGTTGAGCACTTGGGGAAAAACGAATAAATTTTATAAAAACGCCTTCAAAGGGCGTTTTTTTGTTTTTGTCTGAAAATAATTATCATATTGTTAAAAAAGTGGTCGATTTTGATTAAAAGTGTTCAATTTTGATTAAAAGTGGTCAATTATGATTAAAGTTGCACACCCTCGCATTTTCACCATAATATCTTTGCAGCGTTTAGATTTACATAAAAAATCATTCATGGGAGTTGCGGGTGCCCGGAGATGGGAAGGTACTAAGGGTATAATGGAGTAAACATCGCCCGCATCTCTTTTGTAGGAAACAACTTAAAAAATAAAATATTATGGGAAAATTCATCAAAGACAACATTCATTGGATTGTAATCATTGTCGGCGTTGTTGCGATATTGGCATACACCAAGGCCACAGCTAAAGACGACGAGAAAAAGGATTCTGGAAAGACACCAGTTCAGGAAAGTAACGGGAATAAATAATCAAAATGAAAAATTACATTATGAAAAATTATAACAAAAAACTCAGACGCGCCGATGGCATGACCACTGACGCAAACCTTATGCTGGGAGCGGTTCCGGTTGCAACCGGCCTGAGCGACCAGTTCACCATCAACGTGCAAAACAACAATCAGAGTGTCAAGGCGGTTGCTTTGCTGGTTGGTCATTACGACACATCAAAGTACATTACAACTGTGGAAATTGAACAGGGTGAAGACCCCGTAGCACAGACAGTAAAGACGCTGTGCGCACCTGACGCTCTTGTGGCAGCGGGTTATCCGGTGGATGCTTGCGCAGACGACGGCACATACAACAACATTGTCTTTTCGGGAAATGACGCTTCAAAGACCATTCGCAGCTTCCGCGATTACATGCACTTGAATCCGAGACCGCTGAAAGGCCTCCAGATTGTCGCGCCCAACGCAAACGCATTCAACACCACTATGAAGGTCACGGCATCAAGTCCGTTCCAGCGTGCTGCTGAAAAAGACATCAACATCATCGATTTCTTCTCAGCGTACCAGTATCAGGACGACCGCGTTATGATTGACTTTTCAGCTAACGAGCTTGAGGTCAGCGACATCACAATGTTGATCGTTAACATTCCGGCCCAGACGAAGATGTCGTTCATCATGAAATTCTGATTGACAGTATCTTCTTAGGTAATAAAAAGTGAGTGTCAGCCCTGCTCTTTCACATCAAAGGGCGGGGCTTTAATTTTAAATTATGAAATTATGGGAAAACCGATATTAAGGAAAAACGAAACTTATTATTTTACAGGTTGGGATACCGCTTATATCAATGGGAAATGGGTCATCGCTAACTACATTGATTATCAAGGGGAAGAGTTTATTATTTATAATGGTGAAGTTTATCAAGAGAATGGTTCAGGAGTAATCGTTAAAATTGCTCGGACACCTGCTTCTGTCGGTTTTGGGAGCAACACTGCCACTACTGCCACTACTACTAACGACAATAGCAGCAAGAGCTCGTTCGACTTCAAGTCACTCTTTGAGGGGATCGGCTCTTTATTCTCTGGCGTTGGCAACTTTACAAGCTCACTAACCGGCAAAGGGGCTGCCACCAACAACAACTATTACAGTGGTGGCAGTGGCAGTGGCAGCGGTGAGGACAGCAAGACAGGCACCTATCTGCTTTACGGCGGCTTGCTGCTTTTCGTGGTGCTCATCATGTTCCTTTTGCTTAAAAAATAGGAGGACTGAGCCATGATGCCATACAGATATGTAACATCGGCGGAACTGGGGAATTGTCCGTGTGCGGTTGAGTGTACGGAAGGTATTATCGAGGTCAACCGTGACGTATGGAACGCTTACGATGAGTTCGAGCGGCGTTTCCTCATTGCCCATGAGGAAGGGCACTACTACCTTGACACGGACGATGAGACGGAAGCGGACATATACGCACTGAGAGCGGTCGCGGGCACAGCTCCCAAGTCGCTTGCGCGTGCGGTTGGAGCTTTGCTCAAGGTCGGTGTCATCGACGAAGGCCGGTACTACTACCTATACGAGGAAGCTCTCGAACTTGACGGTGAGATGGGTAACAAGGAGGCCGAAAAAGAATTAAAAAAATTCAGAAACAAATTCAAAGGAGGAAACAATATGAGCAAAAAACGTTATTACAGAGCTGACGGCGATGAGCCAGCAACTACACAGGAACAAAAAGAGAGAAAACCGAACACAGGGCATCTGCCTAATGGCATTGAGTTTATGGGCTGCTACTTCAGCTTCACAAACATCATGCTAATCTCAATCTTCGTGCTTCTGTACATGAAATTAAAGTAGTATATGGCTGACTGGGGCGGGATAATAAGCGGCGCAGGGTCTGCAATCAGTGGCATTCTCAATGGCACCGCTAATATTATGAACGCTAAGAACGCTTCCAAAAACAACACTTCCCGCAGTGACAGGAATGATGCTAAGAATGGGGCTGGCAATAGCAGCGGCAACAATTCTGGGAATAGCAACAATTCCGGGAATAATAACAGCTTAAATTCTAATATGCTGCTTTACGGAGGTTTCGCTGTCGCCGCTCTTGTTTTGGTTATAATAGTATTAAGGAGGTAATATGTTAAAAAAGCAATTTTCAAGTACTGATCCTTTCAAACGGCTGAAGCCGCAGATAAGGTATTTGATAGGTGGAAAAGGTTCAAACCAGCCAATCCAGATATTGAACTACACTCTTAAAGATTTCAACACGTTTGTTGATAGTGTCGATAAAATTTCTGGCGAAGGCTCCGGCAGAGTCAAAATATATTATAACGCTAATGAGGCTCTCGTTAAAAGTCTCGGAAAAGAGTTGATAAAAAACTGGTTTTCCATCGATAGCATCAAATCTTCCAAGACAGGGGGAGAACATGTGTCATTTGACCTTAAAGGCGGTAATTTGAAGGATGGCACAAACGAATCCAGATTGGAGAGATGCCGTGACTACCTTAACAAGATAGTCACCGGCGGCCATATCACGGAGATGCTTAAGAGTGTTCCTGACGGGGAGGTCGTCAGTTCATCCAAGTATGGACGTCAGGCAAACGGCAATACCTACATGTTCTCCACGAAGCAGGTAATTCCGACTGATGAGGATGTTTATGATGCTGAGAATAAAACTAACCAAGATGTCAATCAAGACGGTTATGTCGGCGATCCAGCTGACGGAAAAAAAGCTAAGGACTCCAAGGAAGACGAAGATATGTCTTTTACTACGATTCTTTTCATAATGGCTGCGGTTTTGGTTGTCGCATTGTTACTCAAGAAAAACAAATAGTCTATGTGGGGTGCTATTGCTCAGGTTGCGGTCGCTCTAATAAACACTCTCACTACAATGGTCGCAGGGGAGGAGGCGAGTCTTGCAAACGCTGACAACCAGAGGACAGCACGGTTCGGTTTTCACTCACAGGCACAGAAGGATAATGACAGACTGACTCCTATGTTGTTTGTGTTTGGGGCTATAGTTATAGTTATGATGGTGTTCAAATACAGTGCTAAAAAATAAAGATATGCCGTTGATAAAACAGGAAGAGTACAGAGTTAAAAACAGGTATGAGCTTGCCACCGATCTATATACTATAGACGGCATTGGTGCATTCGGCGATCTTGCCAACAGCTCGGCGAAGGCTGCGGCTACTGTCATTGGCGCGTTCATCATTGAACCAATAACAAGAGTCGGTGAACAACTCACCGGTTTGTATAGGCACAAGAGCGACCTTGACTACGGGAAAGAGGAAATGCAGTACGACTATTTCCGTGACAGCGATGATGCGTTGTATGAGGCTGAAAAAGACAAGCTCATCATTATTGTGATAGCAGTCTGTTTTCTTATGTTATTCGTTTTCAATTTCAAATAGAATTATATGGGTAGTGGTATAGGAGTCAGTGAAGTTGCTGCATATTTCGCGGGGAAAAGCGGATCAAGCAAGAAAAAACCGTATGACAGGTATGTTGACAGCACGGAGAAATTCAACAAAGAGGTCATGGAGGCTAATGAGCGTGCAGATTGGCTTGAGGCGGGAATGACCTTAGCTCTCATTGGACAGCAGAACGAGTACGAACTTAAAGTATTGCTGATTGTTTTTGCAATGTTTGCTCTTTACATAATTTTTTAATGAACTTTTATTATGGAAGTAATTGGTTTGGTTATAGTTACAATTCTATCATTAAGGTGTATATTTGACCGCATTACAAACAGTTCAAAGGAAACTTCAAAGGAAGCTGATAAAAAACCTTATCAGCCTCATGGCCGACCTATCCCTGAATTTCAGGCTGATTATGACAGTTGGCATAATTCTGAAGGGGAAATTGTGATAGTAAACGGTCAATCGCATTCCGCATTGGTTGATGTGGATGATGATATTGCTCAGATGGTTGACTACAGGCCTATAGTGGATACCATCCCGCCTGTTTTTGACGAACAAAAAAAATAAATATAAACCATTTAAAACAACAAATTATGCAAGCAGGAGTTAGAAGGAATTTAAATGAGCTGAACACAGATGTTGCTCAACTTGATCAGAAAATTAAGAATAACACGGGTGAGGATGAAAATCAACAGAATTCTATTGACACTCTTACCCGCGATGTGAGTGATATAACCTCCAGATTAGCAGCACTTGAAGCTTTGAATTTAGCCTCAGTGATACCCAGCATTCAGCAGTCTCTTTCTGATTTACAGGAGGAATATAATGATCTGGATGCACGCGTAAGCAATTTGGAAGCCAATGAGACCCCGACACCTGGAGAATAAAACTTTTAGCCATGAAACAACAGACATTTGAGAACTTTGACCGGCTGCTTGAGCCGAAAAAACTTATAAGCATCGGCATTCTTTGCCTTATTGCTTTTTTGATAATCTGGTTTCTTTGGCGGAAACTGAAAAACTCTACAAGTGACTTGGTTCAAAAGATCAAGGATGACAAACAGCTGTCCGACTATATGGAGAAGAGTAAACAGGAATTGACCTACAGTGAGCAGGAATATCAGTCTATGGCCGAGCAACTGTATAATGCAATGTACGGCTATGGAACTAAGAACGAGGTTGTAAAGGAAGTCTTTGAGAAGATGAACAATGATGCTGACGTTTACAAGCTGATCATGGTATTTGGTAAACGACAAGGCTGGCCAGGCTGGGGCGTCAGCGAGGAAACCCTCTACGAGTGGATCGACAATGACTATGCTTCGGACTACGTCAACGAGATATTGTCAAGAAAAGGAATATCAGTAAGATTCTAATGTTATGAGCGCGAAAACTGACAACTTTCTGAAACAGTATGCTGACGACATTGTTAGCGCCACCGCGGGCACTGGCTTGTTTCCCAGCGTGGTAATCGCACAGGCTGCTCTTGAGACCGGCTGGGGCGACAGCGTTAAGCGCGCCGCAAACAACATGTTCGGCATCAAGGGCACCAACTGGAAAGGAAAAGTAATATCCCTCAACACTACTGAATATATAGGCGGTGTAAAAAAGGCGGTGGCCGGAACAGGAAAGATATACGGCAGTTACGACCAGGCGGTGGCTGACGGTGCGAACCGCTACACGATATTCCGTGTTTACGGCAGCGTGCGGGAAAGCATTAATGACCATAACAAGCTTATAACCTCATCATCGCGTTACAAGCCGGTAATGGAGGCGACGACACCGGAGGGACAAGCGCGTGCTTTACAAAATTGCGGATATGCCGGTGAGAGTACATCATACGCTACTGCTCTTATTAATCTTATAAAACAGTACAATCTCACTGAGTACGATAAAAAAAAAAAGCTTCGCTCTGCTGATGACTACCGGCTGGGGTAAGTGGGTACTTATCTCGGTCGCGGTCGTCGCAGGTGGAGCGGCGATATGGTATTACATAAAAAAACACAAACAATGAAAAACAGAAAATTGATAATGAGTTTGATACTTTTGCCGCTGAGCGTTACGGCGGCTGTGGTGGCATACATAAGCTGGCTTTTCCCGCTGAAAGAAGGGACAAAAAGTTCCATATTTGTCCCCTTATGGGGTAAGATTTTGCTTTGCAAGCTTGCGACTACAGGACTTGAATTTAAGATAAGAACACCGGAAATGTATGTTGAGTCAGATAATACGGTTGCTACCGGCTTAAAGTATTCTAACGATTTCTTTTACTTGAGTGTGCAGGGCCCTGAGGAGGTAACGCCGACAGGCGTGCATACAAACCTTATAACATTACAAAATGGTGACATCAAGTTCACATACGGCAGTGTCTTTGATGCCGGCTATCTCTATTTGACAAAGAAACTTTATGACACCGAAACCGTGTCATGGAAGCTTTTCATCAACGAATATAACAAATACAAGAACGACATAAAAAAATTGGGAAATGAATGACGATAACGAAAAAACCGGATTCTTCGGCGGGTTAGCCAATGTGCTGACAGGTGCCGAAAGTATTAAGTTTGAGGTGCAGTTTGAGACTGCGAGTGTTGCAATGCTTTGCGGCGGCGCGCTGCTTGTCGGCGTACTGTTGATTTTTATTAACAGCAAGATGAAGTGAAAATGAGCAACACTGCCATTCCAAAAGGGACATCAAAGCAGGATATTGAAGCCAGACGGTGGATTATCAAAGCGCAGCTTTCCAAACTGAAAGGGAAAACTGTAAAGTGCCCTTGTCTTGGAAATGTGCCGGTGTGTATTGAGTCGAAAAGCATTGATGAAATAGCTGACAAGGCTGGATTAAGCCATTTATCAACAAAAGCCGCTCTTCAACTAAGACATCTGATTAAAGAAGCTCGCTTTGTCAGGATGACACTGCCAAAAGACAACGCAACGCAAAAAAAGAAGTTTCAGCTCATCTTCATGTACGAATTACAATCTGTGACCAAGGACGGTACAAGTGCAAAACTAACCATCGGAGTGCGTGAGTTCCCGTTGAAGTTCCTGCAATACTGTGTTACGGTAAGCGGATAAAAAAAACGGACAGGATTGAACCCTGCCCGTGTATTGTGGTGATTTCTCTGAATCTTTCCCGGCGGCGAACCCCGCCTTGTACCAACCACCGAAGGACACTGCAAAAATAAAAAAAATTAAAATAACATAGAATTATGGCAACAAAAAAAACGAAAAGAAAATCTGTAACAGGCAAAGGAAGCTCTGTCGTCAAGAGAGCTGCGCATATTCTCCAGAACCAGAAGAGCGACTACAAGAGAATTTTCAAGGAAGAGATCCGCAAAGGCGGGGACAGCAAGACAGCGGCGAAGCGCGCTGGCAGTGTCTATCGCGACAGATACGGCGCAACTGCCTCAAAACGCTGGAAAAACGCATTGCAACTCGCTAAGAAGGTTGAAAAGAAATAACCATGCAGCTTGTCTCGCTTATAATATCTCTGGTTGTCAATGCAGGGCTTGTCACCTTGCTGACAATCCGCTCTGTGAGGCGTAAAGCCTCGGAAGAGGCGGAAAGCGTGTCGCTCGACAACGACAGCAAGAGGGTTGAGGGCTACATAATACTTGTTGACGACCTTAACAAGCGGATAAAGACAGTGTTAGATGACATGCGCACCCTTGAGGGGGAGCTTGGGGCCGTGAAAGCGAAAAACATCGCCCTTGAAGTTGAAAACCGCCGGCTGAAAGAGGAAAATAGAGAACTGAAACTTATAATGGCAAAACCTATGAAGTAATACTGTTTAACGAGAGAATTCCTGGAACTATAGAATTTCTTGTTCCGGAATTATATTATGCCTATTCCTTTTCCTTATAGGATAAAATGGAATTCTTGAGTGTTTAACACCTCGATATAATTATTTTTTTGACCATTCCATAATGAGTTTTTTTAATAAACATATTATAACAATAGTGACAGTTATAACAGCCGTCATTATAGCGGCTGTCATCATTATTGCCGCAAAACGGAAAAAGAATATGACACTTAATCTGAAACGAATACAGAAAGCAGGTGCTTACACGGAAGGAAAACTTTACATCGATGGAAAATATTTCTGTGATACGCTGGAGGATACTGAACGTCCGCTGAACACCGTCAACGATAAGGTCTATTCAGAGACCGCCATTCCTGCCGGAACATACGAGGTGCAACGTTATATGTCACCGAAATTCCAGCAATATATGCCGTTGCTGTTGAATGTGCCGTATTTTTCAGGCATTCTCATACATTCCGGAACCAATCCCGGACACACTGCCGGCTGTATTCTTGTTGGAGAAAAGTTATCAGACGGACGTCTTAACGGAAACACCACACAGAAAATATCAAAGGACCTTCGCGAAAGGATATTTGCCGCTATCGACAGTGGAAAGAAGGTTACTATAGCAATACATTAGAACTTGGATTTAAAAAAGTGTACATGGGAAAGAAGAAAGAAATACGGAAAGAAATACGTTTAGCACTGCCTATCAAGATCAGAACTACGATCAACAATGATGGCTACGTTATTACTGACGCGGACGACTGCGAACATTTTTTCTATTTCAACGAAAATGGGAATATGGACTACGACGGAAGCTGTTGTCCTGTGCAAAGGGTCCCTAAAATTTAGGGGCGTCTCCTTTATCTGCGCATCCTTCTCCTTTATCTGCGCATCCTTCTCCTTTATCTGCGCATCCTTCTCCTTTATCTGC
>Ga0265298_10005149_pt1 | contig 16501 bp, 11 predicted proteins | sample AusTroGonzalo_MG_3_FD_193486 | JGI IMG/M metagenome (GOLD analysis project Ga0265298, IMG submission 193486) | Bovine rumen microbial communities from tropical cattle in Woodstock, Queensland, Australia - Gonzalo_01 | ecosystem: Host-associated > Mammals > Digestive system > Stomach > Rumen ... | reverse complement strand
TCGATTGCCGCGTCCGCGCCGCTGCCCATGGCCGCGCCCACATCCGCGCCGGCCAGAACCGGTGCGTCGTTGATGCCGTCGCCTACGAACATGACTCCGCCGTATTTATTGCGCAGGTTGTTCATTTCGTTCAGCTTATCCTGCGGCAGCAGCTCTGCCCGCACTTCCTGGATGCCCGCTTCTTTCGCCACGGCTTCCGCTTCCCTCCGGGCGTCGCCGGTGAGCATGACCGTCGTCAGGCCCAGCTTGGTAATGTCTGCCACGGCCTGCTTGGCATCGTCTTTCAGGGTATCGTTGATGAACAGGCTGCCCAGGAAGGTGCCGTTTTTCGCTACCAGCACTTCGCTGCCGTAAGCCGCAGCCTGGTAACCGCTGAAATCGATCTTGTAACGGTTCATCAGGCGGGTATTGCCGGCCAGCAGCACGTCGTTGCCGTAATAAGCCACCAGGCCTTCGCCGGCGATTTCTTCAAACCGGTCCGGCCGCTGCAGGGGCAGGTTCTTCTCTTTTGCCGCGCTGACGATACTGACGGCGATCGGATGGGTGGAAACCTGTTCCATCCCGGCGGTCTCCCGGAGAATCTCATCTTCACTTACGCTGCCGGCAGGATTGACCTGCTGCAGCACGAAGTTGCCCTTGGTGACGGTGCCGGTCTTATCCATAACCACAGCCGCCACATTTTTCAGCATTTCCATGGCGTTGCCGCCCTTGAACAGGATACCCAGCTTGGAACCGGCGCCGATGCCCGCGAAGAAGGACAGGGGCACGCTCAGCACCAGGGCGCAGGGGCAGCTGATGACCAGGAAGGTCAGGGCGGTGTAGATCCATTTATGCCAGTCGCCGGTGATCAGGGACGGCACCACGGCTACCAGGATAGCCAGCCCTACTACGATAGGAGTATAGACCCGCGCGAAACGGGTGATGAACTTATCAATATACGGTTTGTTGGCCGCAGCGTTTTCCACGGAATCCAGAATCTTGGTAACCATGGATTCCTGCAGTTCTTTCTCCACGCGTATCTTCAGCATGCCGGATGTGTTCACGCAGCCGGAGAGTACTTCATCGCCGTAAGATTTACGTACAGGCACCGGTTCGCCGGTTACCGGGGATGTATCCAGCAGGCTTTCGCCTTCAATGACCACGCCGTCCAGCGGAATACGGTCGCCGACACGCACCAGCAGGATATCGCCGACACGGGCTTCCGCGGAAGGAATCACTTTCACATCTTCGCCGATGAGCAGGTTGACCACTTCCGGACGCATATCCACTGCGTCCATGATCTGGTCGCGGCTCCGGTCGGCAGCCCGGTCCTGGAACCATTCGCCAACCCGGTAGAAGAAGATAACGCCTACGGCTTCCTCCCAGGCCTGAATGGCAAAGGCGCCTAAGGTGGCAACGGTCATCAGGAAGTTTTCATCAAAGAATTCGCCCTTGGTCAGGTTCTTCAGGGCGGTGAGAACGATCTTCCAGCCCAGAATCACATACGCAACCACCAGGCAATACATGTGGTATTCATGCGGCACCAGGCCCAGCCACTCCGTGACAATGAAGATGAGGCCGCCAACTACCAGTTCACACAGTTCCCGTGCGTTTTCACTGAGGAAGGATTTCTTTTCCTTCTTGCGTTCCGGGACGGGCGCGTTATCTGCCCGCTCCACAATGGTGACGCCGTCTTCCACTTTGTCGGTGACAGCCTGCATCTTGGCGGTGAGGCCGTCGTAGCTGCGGGCAGTAACACGCAGCTGGCCGGTAGCGTATACCAGAACGGCTTCCTCCACTTCCGGCATGGCTTTGATGGCGTCCTCTACTTTGGTAGCGCAGGCCGCGCAGTCCAGGCCCTGCACATCGTAGGTACGGAATTTCGCAGCGCCGAACTGTTCTTTTTCGGTAATGGTCACGCCCTCTTCCGCTTTGTCCGCAGCCGCCTGCATCAGAGGCAGAAGGCCGTCATAGCTGCGGGCGCTGACCCGGAGCTGGCCGGTTTCATAGACCAGTATCGCTTCATCCACAATCGGGATAGCGGCGATAGCATCCTGCACTTTCACGGAACAGGCGGCACAGTCCAGACCATCTACTTTATAAGTACGGTATTTTTTCTGGGCAGAGGCGCGGACCCGTTCCGTAATAGTAACGCCGTCTTCCGCTTTCGCGGCGGCCGCCTGCATTTTGGCCAGCAGGTCGTCGTAATTATCGGCGGTAACCCGCAGCTGGCCGGTTTCGTAAACCAGTGTGGCATTCTTCACGCCGGGAATGGCGGAAATAGCGTCCTGCACTTTGATGGAGCAGGCTGCGCAGTCCAGACCGGCCACATTATAGGTACGGAATTTATCGGATTGCCCGGGGCCTTCGTCTCTGGGCACTACAGTTACGTAGGACAGGAAGGAACGGCAGATTTCCTGGAACACCGGCAGCATGGCATCGGGATTCTTGGCCGAAACCCGGAGCTGTTTGGTGCTGAAGCTGACTGCCGCATAAGAAACGCCCGGCAGGGATTTCACTTTATGTTCAATCTTTGCCGCGCAAACGGGGCAATCCAGATTGATCAGACTGTAAACCCGCTTCACATCGTCGGCGTCCGGCATACGGCACTTGCAGTGTGCCAGGCTTTCCCCGCAGAAATCGCAATATTCTTCATGGGAATTGCAGGAATCGCACTCGCAGTTGTCCGGATGGCCGGCCAGATGCACTGCGTGTGTATAGGACGCGTTATGGTGAACCAGTTCGTGTTCGCTGTGGTCGTGGGGCCCATCACCGCAACAACCGGGGCCATGCTCATGCCCATGGTCGTGGTCATGTCCATGGTCGTGGTCGTGGTCATGTCCATGGTCGTGGTCATGGTCATGTCCATGGTCGTGGTCATGCGAATGCTCATGGCCGTGATCGTGATTATGATCATGATCATGGTCGTGATCGTGAAGTCCTTCCCCGTGGGAATGGGCCGGAACATGGTCGTGGTCATGGACGTGCTCGTGGGCATGCTGCTCCACGATACCGTTAACCGCATTTTCCTCAATTGCATTCACGTGCTGCATCTTGCCGCTTCCTTTAGCAAAGGTGCGTACAGCCGCGTCTTCCGCACTGCTGCGAATCTCTTCCAGGTCTCTCATTTCTTTTTCCATATCGTTACTCACCTTTCCTTGCGCCTAAGCTCCGGGACTGCGGAACTGCTATCACGGTTCCCGTCCCTGATATCCCTTCCGGGATAAGGTTTATTTATTTTTGTTGTTTATATTATAACATATGAGCAAGTATTCATATGTTCATTATCCTCTTTTTTTCTTATATTTCACATTTCCGAATTGTTTTTGTTTCAAATGTTACAGTATCGTTCGTCATTTCAGGGTATCTCACATAATCCGAGTCTTACGTTATAACTGTTTTTTCGAATAATAACAATTCAGGCTCTTCCTTATTCTAAAAAACACAGGCGCCATTTTTTCTTACAGCGCCTGTGTTCAATTACATTGAAGCCCACCCTAAACCAGGGAGTGGCTCATTTTGTGAACATATGGCAGGCCACCTCGTGACCGGGTCCGATTTCAACCAGCTTGGGTTTTTCCTGCATGCAGCGTTCCGTGCAGTTCGGGCAGCGGTTGCTGAAGGGGCAGCCCGGCGGCAGATCCAGCGGACTGGGCGGTTCGCCCTTGATATTCTCAATTTTCTTGGTAAAGTCCATCTTCGTATCAAAGACAGAGGCCAGCAACGCCCTTGAATACGGATGACAGCATACATCGGAAAGGCCCTCGCCCGGCATGACTTCCACAATATTGCCAAGGTACATAACCGCTACCTGATGGGCAAAAGATTCAATCAGCCCAAGGTCATGACAGATAAAACCGATGGCAATGTTCTTCTCACGTTGCAGGCGGGTGATGAGTTCGATGACCGTTTTCTGTACGGAAACGTCCAGCGCGCTGGTCGCTTCGTCCATGACGATGAATTCAGGTTCCAGGGCAATGGCGCGGGCAATGGCCACGCGCTGACGCTGACCGCCGGACATGTTATGAGGATACCGGTCCGCAAAATCACCGGGCAGCTCAACCAGTTCCAGCAGTTCCCGCGCCTTGGCATCCACTTCAGACCGGGAAATGCGGTTAAAGTTCAGCAGCGGCTCGCAGACAATCTCCTTGATTTTCATCTTGGGATTAAAGGATGTGGACGGATCCTGGAAGACCATCTGGATATGCTGACGGTTCTCATGCAGCTCCGCGCCCTTCATCTTAGTGATATCCTTCCCGTGGAAGAAAATCTCGCCTTCCGTGGGACTGTCAAGCCAGACCAGGAAACGCATGAAAGTACTCTTGCCGCAGCCGGACTCGCCCACCAGGCCCAGGGTTTTGCCTTTATAGAATTTCAGATTGATATCGTCGCAGGCGGTGAGCAGACGTCCGTCGTTAGTCGGGAAACGGCGCGTTACATGACGCGCGTCAATCAGCAGATCTTTTTCATCAAACATAGCGTTTACCTCCCAACGTCGGAACCGCATCCAGCAGCAGCTTGGTGTACGGATTGGTTGACCGGTGGAGTATATACTCCCGTTCGCCCTGGTCCACAACCTCGCCCCGCTTCATGACCACGATCTTGTCGCCCATATAGGCAGCTACACCCAGGTTATGGGTTACAATAATGATACTGGTGCCATACTCATCGCGAAGCTCCATAAACTGACGGACGATCTGTGCCTGGGTGGTCACGTCAAGGGCCGAGGTCGGCTCATCCGCAAGCAGCAGCTTGGGCTGGTAGGTCATGCCCATGGCGATGCCCACGCGCTGGCGCTGGCCGCCGGAAAGCTGGAACGGATAGGAACGCATGATGCGGTCGCCGTCCGGCAGACGCATCCGCTCGATCATTTCGATACCCTTCGCCCAGGCATCCTGCTTGGAAATGTCCTCGTGAGTTTGGATATATTCCACATAACTGTCGCCGATCAGACGGGTCTGATTCATCATGGCGCCGCTGTCCTGGAAAATCATGGAAATGTCGTGGCCCCGCAGACTACGCCACTGTTTGCGGGTCAGTTTCAGTAAATCCGTACCATCATATATAATGTCTCCGGCAGAAACCCTGCCCGCTCCGGGAAGTAGTCCCATGACCGCCCGGATTACGGTGGTCTTGCCGCTGCCGGACTCGCCGACGATACTGCATATCTCACCCTTTTCCAGATTCAGGTTGCAGTTCTTTACCGTAAGGTTTTTGCCATAGGAAATATCTACGTTTTTGATTTCAAGTAATGACATGATATTCCCCCCTTACTCTTCCCGCGGATCCAGAATATCCCGGAGATTATCGCCGAGCATATTGAAGACCACGACCGTAATAAAGATGGCCAGACCAGGGTACACCATCATCCAGGGCGCCGACTGCATAAAGTCGCGGCCCTCGTTCAGCATGGAGCCCCATTCCGGTGCAGGCGGCTGCGCGCCAAAGCCCAGGAAAGACAGTGCCGCAAGTTCCATCATCATACTGCCGATGTCCGTCGCCGCCGTGATGACCAGCGTGGTAATCGTGTTGGGCAGCATATACTTCCAAAGCATGCGCCAGGTGCTGGAACCGGTGACGATAGCTGCGTATACATAATCCGTGTGGCGGACCTTCAGTACCAGGGACCGCGCCATACGCGCGTACTTGGGCCAGGTCACCAGCGCAATGGCGATAATCGCGTTGCGCATGCTGGCTCCCAACATACCGGCTACGGCAATGGCCAGCACCAGGCCCGGGAAAGCGATCATCATATCGGCGAGACGCATAATCACGGCATCCACCCAGCCGCCAAAGTAGCCGGAGAGCACACCCAGCGCCGTACCGATCACGAAGATAACCAAAACCAGTGCAAAGGTAGAAGCTAACGAAATACGGGCGCCGTACAGGACTCGGGCATAAATATCCCGGCCCATTTTATCCGTGCCGAAAATATGCTTCGCGTCCGGCGGCATAATGGCATCCGCCAGACTGCCGGCTGTGGGATCGATGCCGCCGGCCAGTACCGGGGCAAAAACAGCGACAAGCACAATGATAAGCGCCAATATACCGAAGAGGACAAAGCCCTTATTGCTCAGAAATTTATTCTTTTTCTTATCCATACGCCTACCTCCTCAGCCGCATACGGGGATCTATGTAATTGTAGGAGATATCTACGATCAGGTTGATCACCATGTAAATGATGGAAACCCAAAGCACATAGCCCTGGACCAGGAAATAATCGGCGGACGTAATGGCGGCTACCGCCAGATTGCCAAGCCCCGGATAGGAAAAAATGATTTCCACTACGCTGGTACCGCCCAGCAGGGAGCCTACAGACAGGCCCAGCATGGTGATTAGCGGCAGCAGGGAGTTGGGAAGCACGTTGCCCCACAAAATCTTATTTTCCGAAACGCCCCGGGCCCGGGCTCCGATCACATAATCGGAATGCAGTTCTTCCAGCACCGCCGTGCGCACCTGACGGGTATACTTGGCCGTCATGGCAACCGCCAGCGTCACCGCCGGAAGGATCAGGGACTTAAAGTCACCGGCGGAAGAAACTACCGGCAGGAGTCTCATCTTGACACAGAAAAACAGTATCAGCATCAGGCCCAGCCAGAAGTTCGGGATGGATACGCCGAAGAATGTGATGGCCCGCACGAAATAATCGATAGGCTTGTTGTGGTTTACAGCAGAAATCACGCCAAGGGGTACGGAAAACAGAAGCATGAGCACGGCAGAAGCGATGGTCAGCTTCAGCGTGGGCCACAGGCGGTCCAGCAACAGTTCCGTAACCGGTTTATGCAGCATAAAGGATTCCCCGAAATTGCCCTGCAGGCAGTTGAGGATCCAGTCCTTATACTGGGTAAAAAAAGGCTTATCCAGGCCCAGCATTTTGCGGGCCTCTTCAATCTGTTCGGTAGTGGGCATGATGCCGCTTGCGGTGAACAGGTTTCGGGCAGGATCGCCCGGGGACAGGTATGTCAGTAAAAAAGTCAGAAAGCTGATGCCGATCAGTACGATGACCATTTGCAGCAATCTGGAAAGAATGGCATTTTTATTCATTGACTTCTCTCCTCGTTATAAGCGACTAAGCGCAGATTTCCAGAGAAAATTTCACAAAGGGATACGGCATGCACCGTATCCCTTGTGTTTGCTTTTGCAGCCGCCTACAAGCGGATTATGTTTTTATTTTTTAGCAGCCGGGGTGATCTTGTCGGTGATCCAGTAATAATCCAGCGGGAACATATGGGCGGAACCGACCTTGTCATTGTAAATGATGCAGCTGTTGTAGTAGCCGTCTACCAGAACCGCCGCTTCATCGATCAGGATCTGCTGCATCTGGGACATCAGTTCAGCATAACGCTTCGTATCCATGGTCTTTTGCAGTTCTTCATAGGCCTTATCGTAAGCATCGTTCTTGAAATGGCTGAAGTTATCTTTGGTCTTGCTGTACCAGTTACCCATGTAGACAGTCGGGGCACCGGCAATCATGGTGTTCCAGTTGTTGTTGTTCAGATCGTACTCGCCGGCAACCAGTTTATTCCACTGGTCATCGGAGCTGCCGTATTCACTCTTCACACCGATGCCTACTGCTTTCAGGTACTGGGTGTGGGCGTCGGAGAAATCGTTCAGCAGGCGGTTCGCGTAAGAAACATAGCGCAGCTGGATGTTCTGGCCGTTGAGTTCGCGGATGCCGTCGCCGTTGGTATCTTTAATGCCGGCTTCGTCCAAGATCTTCTTGGCGCCTTCCGGATCGTATTCATACGGATTCTTCAGCTTGTCAAAGCCATAACCCATGGAACTGGGGATGACAGACGGGCCCGGGCTGTACAGACCGCCGATGGTGTTGGACTTGCAGATGGTCTTGTAGTCAATGGCTTTCAGGATAGCCTGGCGCAGGGCCTTGTTGGCCAGCGGGCGGCCTTCTTTCATGTTCATCCAGCTGAAGCCGCAGCGGGTGCCGGGCGCAACCTGAACGGTGAACTTCTTGTCTGCCTGCAGGGCCTTCAGGTCCGCAACGTTCATGATGTTTTCAGCCAGGTCGATCTGACCGGCACGCAGCGCGTTGGCCTTGGCGGAAGCATCGCCCATGAACAGGATGTTAACCGTATCATACGGCGCCTTGCCGTTCCAGTAATGGGGATTGGCTACCATCTCGTAACCTACATGATCCTTGAATGTCTTAACCATATAGGGGCCGGTGCCGATAATACCGGTTTTCGGGTTTTTGGAACCCGAATAGTCCAAAATGCACATGGCAGGGTCAGCCAGGTTGGCCGGCATGTTGGCATAGGCCTTTTCGGATTTAATAACAATGGTACCGGCCTTATCGTCAGCCGTTACAACTGCCTTGGCATCCAGGAACTTATGCGGGTTGGTGGAACCCTTAGCACCTTTTTCACGGATCCAGTCCAGGGATTCCTTAACCTTGGTAGCGGTCATCTCTACGCCGTTGCTGAACTTAACGCCCTTGCGCAGTTTGATGGTCCATGTCTTGTTGCCGTCGCTGGGAGTCGCGGATTCCGCCAGCTGGGGAACCGGTTTTACGTTGTCGTCAAAGGTGAACAGGCACTGGCCTACACCAAAGCGGCTTACATTCCAGGCTGTGTTGGTTTGCAGAGTCGGGTCGATCAGACCGTCGGAATACATCTGGCAGCCAAAGTTCAGAACCTTGGCAGCAGCTTTGCCGCCGTCTTTCGGGGCATCTTTCTTGTCGCCGCCGCCGCAACCTGCAAGCAGACCGCAGGTTACGAGACCTGCTACCAGTAAAGCCGCGGATTTTTTGGATAATTTTTTCATAGAGTTCCTTCCTTTCAATGTAGATAATAAATAAAAAGGTGGAAACCACCAAATAGCTATTGTAATGCTATCACACACAAAATGAAATGTCAATATACTTTTAATGTTTATTAGGATTATTTATCATTAATTATCTTTTCTGTATTTTTTTCTTCCTGGGGAACCCATTACCGTATGATCCATGTACCCTTGCGCCAATACCAGTACAGCATGGCCCCCGCCGTGCCCCAGGTTATGGGATAGACTGCCACAAGCAGCCGGATGTCGTGGGCCAGCTGCATGAACCCGTACAGGATCACCGTCCGCAGAATACACTGATTGAAGAGCACGATGTACATGGGAACGTCCGACAGGCCCGCGCCCCGCAGCGTGTCCGCGAAGGTCTCCAGGAACACATAAAAGAAATAGAAGGGAAACGCGATCCAGATGATGGTGACGCCCATGTCGATGACCGCGGGATCGGAGTAGAAGATGCCGAAGGTTTCGCGCCCGAAGTAAAGCAGGATGGCTGCAAGCGCCAGCGAATAGCCTACGCCGAAAATCAGCGTGGTGCGCAGCCCGCTCTTCACCCGGTCATAAAGCTTTGCCCCCACATTCTGTCCCGTGAAGGTCATCATGGCCTGCCCCAGGGCGCACAGGGGCATGTAGAACAGCAGCTCGATACGGTAGTAAGCGGTGAAAGCCGCGATAGCCGTCACATCGAACCCGTTGATAAAATACTGGACGAATACATTGGAAAGGGTCACCACTACGCCCTGCAGGCCCGCCGGCAGGCCGATGCGGACGATTTCCTTCATCAGCGGGCCGTCCACCGCCAGCTTCGGGATGCTCATGACCCCGCTCTTCAGCAGATAATACACGGCAATGATCGCCGAAAGCACCTGGGACAGGACCGACGACCAGGCTACCGCCAAAATACCGTTCGCCATGTACTTGATAAACAGGTAATTCGTCACGATGTGGATGATGCCGCACACCAGCTGAATCAGCATGGGCGTCTGTGAATTGCCAAGGGCCCGCATAACACCGGCCGCCATATTGAAAACCAGCATAAACGTCAGTCCCAGGAAAAAGACCTCCACATAGTCCAGGGCGTCCTGGAAAATGCTGGCCGGGGTGTTCACCGCGTTTAAAAAAGCGGAGCCGGAAAACTCGCCGATAACGGTCAGCAGCACGCCGCCGATGAGCCCCAGCATCATGGACGTATGGATGGACTTGCTGAGCTGCACCTCTTCCTTGCGGCCAAAGGCCTGGGCAATGACGACGCCGGCGCCGATGCTGATGCCTGTGAACAGGTTGACGAGAGCCGAGTTCAAGAGAACGCTGGCCCCCACAGCCGCCGAAGCCTCCGCCCCTAAATAATTGCTGACAAAGAGAATATCTACAGTAGTATACAGCTGCTGGATCAGGCTGGCCCCAAGCAAAGGCAGCGCGAACAGCAACAGTTTGCGGGCGATGGGTCCGCTGGTAAGATCAAGTGTTTTAGCCATTGGATAGTCACCTGGGTTAATCTTTCTTTAGTTTATTGAGATGGATTACTATAACGCTTACTATATCAAACTATTTAATTCTTTACAAGCTAAAAATAATAATTGTTCTAATCTTGTAATTGATTTATTTTATGTGCTATAATAACTCCATAATTTTAAGTAACACCGATTAACGATATCAAACGAAAAGGAGAACCACCTATGTCACAAGATATGACAATCTGCGGATTTGAAATCAAACGGGGAACCAAGCTGCGCACCATGCTGCCCATCCCCGACACCATGACGAAAATGCCCCTGACAGTAATCAATGGAGTTGAAGACGGCCCTACCCTGCTGATTACCGCCGGTATCCACGGCGGCGAGTATCCGGGCATCGCCGCGGCTATTGAGCTGGGGCGCGACGTTCTGCCGGAACACATCCGCGGCTGCCTGATCATTCTGCACCCGGTGAACATCCAGGGTTTCTGGGCACGGCGGGAATTTATCGTCCCGGAAGACGGGAAAAACCTGAACCGGGTCTTCCCCGGCACTCCCCTGGGCACCCTGGCGGACAAAACAGCCTACCTGATCAGCAGCAATCTGTTCACCATTGCCGATTATTATGTGGATATGCACAGCGGCGACATCCACGAAAGCCTGCACCCGTACGTATATTATCCGGGCCAGCCCACGCCGGAAGTGGAAAAAGCCTCCAAGCGTATCGCAAAGGTTGTGGATGTGGAATATATGGTACGCTCCCTGGCTACCGGAGGCGCCTACAACTACGCGGCCAGTACCGGGCTTCCTTCCATATTGATAGAACGCGGCGGCGCGGGCCTCTGCCTCCATGAAGATATCGAAGCCTACAAAGACGACGTCCGCAATATCCTGCGCAAACTGAAAATGTTTGAACTGCCGGTTAAACCGCGGCATTATTATCCCCGGGACATCACCAACATGATCTACCTGGAATCCCTGGAAACCGGCTGCTGGTTCCACCACATCCACAGCGGCGACTTCGTGCAGAAAGGCCAGGTGCTGGGACGTACCACCGACCTGTTCGGCAAGACCATCACCGAGTATTACGCGGAAGAGTCTGGCGTCATTCTGTATGTGTGCCCCGCCCTCTCCGCGCCGAAAGGAACGATCCTGGTAGGTTACGGCCAGGTTGAAATGGACGATGAAGACGAAGAATAGAACTTAAATACACAGCACAGATTTTGAAAAATGAAAAACGACAAAAAATAATAGCTCCCTCCGGCAATAACCGGAGGGAGCTATTTATCATTCTTTCGCTTTTCCTTTATTTTACAAGCCACAGGAAACCCCAAAACATAAAGGAATTGTCATATTCTAATTCATAGTTTTTGCTGAAGTTCATAGTAGCGCCTCCTTTTTTCCTTCTCTTTATTTTTCCAACCCTTTCAACAACACTTTCAAGAACGTAACATACTGTGAAACAAAATCCCGGGTTCCTCTCCCAAACTCCGGGAAAATCTCTATATGCATCCTCTTTTTTATATTCAACACTGGCGGGATACAGCGTCAGGGTATAACTACTCTCACATTCCACAAAAAGATATGCCTGTTCATGGGTAAACGCCGGAAACAGTTCCTGTACAAGTTTGACGAGTTCGTCAGAGGTCTGGCTTATCTCCAGGCGGAAACGCCCGTGCATTTCCGAAGAAGCGTCTTTCAGTATGACCGTATTTGCAATGCTGAACAGGGCCATCATCCGCTGGTGGCGCAGCGTCTACGATCTGCTGGATCCGGATCTTTTTCTGCTCTTCTCCCCGCGCCCTGATAAATCCCTTAACGCCGCCTTCTTTCATTACGCTTTTACTACATAAGTTTACCGAAGTACGTGCTCTTCATCTGGTAATACGCTGCGTCTTCCCGGTATTTCCGCAGGCCTTCGTTCAGCTTGTCCGCCAGCTCCGTATTGCCTTTGGCAACGGCAATGCCCACACGGGTATCGGTATCATCCTGCAGCTCTGCCGTAACGCTCAGCTTGCCTTTGTAAAAATGGGTAATATAGAAACGGGCGGTGTAATTATCCATAATGGCAAAGTCAGCCTTTTTGTCCATGATCAGCTTTAACGCTTCTTCCGCACCGCCGCACTCAATGACCGTGCCGGAATGCTGTCTGGCCTGTTTTACATGGATGCTGCCGGCCTCTGCCGCGATGCGTTTGTCCTTCATGGCGCCTGCACTGCGGTTTTTCGTATCGGTAAGACCCACTGCGACATTCGTGCTCACAAGATAGGGCTGTGTGAAATCAGCTACCTTTTTGCGCTCATCCGTAATAGTCAGGCAGGAAATCACCGCGTCGACCTGTTTGTCTTTCAGAGAAGACAGCAGATTATTGAATTCCATGTCCACAAATTCCACTCTGCTGTAGCCTGCTTCTCTGGCCAGTCTCTGCATCAGTTCCACGTCAAAGCCGATATAAGCTTTGGATGCTTCCTGATAGTAAGCAAAGGGCGGATAATTGGCGCTGGTGCCCACGCGAAGCACCTTTTCCCCGGGCGCTTCCGCCTTTTTCGTACCACCGCCGCAACCGGCAACGGCGAGCAGACAAATGATTGCTAATACAAAGCACAAGACCTTTTTCATGGCTTTATCCTCCTTCTGCCTGCCAAATGCTGCAGACGCCGCAAATCAATTATAACTATTTCTGTAAATAAATTACATATTGTTATTTATCTTGGGCTGGGCATATAATATCACATCGCAGAATAAATTACAAGGTGTAATTTGTGAACTTTTTGTGATGTCTTTAAAAACAAAAAACACCCCCGGCATTTTTCTCCCCTGCGGGAGAGATTGCCGGAGGTTATATTTTAGCATACTTTAATTTAAAGAAGGCAACAGACACGTAAGGGATCGCTGATTCATTCAGCCGGCGACGGGAAATCCCGCTCTCCCGGATGCGCCCAGGCTTTGATAAACGCGGCGATAGGCAGGGACGAGAATAGACAGCGATACGAGAAAGCTGACGTTGTATGCGTTATAAATGACCGCCATATCATACCAGTGAGGCAACAGCGCCTGGCACCACAGCACGCGGAACAGCGCGTAAGCAAAAAGAGCGGAAGTCATGGGGATGCCTGTTTCTCCCAACCCTTTGAGACCGCCGATATATATCTGGTTCAGGGAATAGAGGAAATAGAACGGGAACGTCCAATACACGGCGGCAAGGGCGTTTGAGAGTGTCGCCGGGTCTTCGGTGAAAAATGCCACTAACGGCTTCGCCACCAGGATCAGGAAAGCGCAGACCGCCATCGTTCCGTAAATCGCCGTGCGCCGGCTGATGCGCATGGCTTCCTCTACCCGGTCAAGCCGCCCGGATCCGAGATTCTGCCCGATAAAGCCCGTCAAAGCCATGCCATAGGCAAAGGCAGGATAATACAGGAAGCCTTCTATTTTCGCATACACGACCATGCCGGCCATAGCCGCGGGACCGAATGTATCAATACTGATCTGGATCAAAAGGGAAGAAATGCTCATAAATGCCGCCTGCATCCCCGACGGAATGCCAAGGCGCAACAATGCCAGCAGTTCTGCCATGGGCAGAAGCCTTGCGCTGGCAGCAAAGCTGAAGCGCGTGTCCAGCCGCGTAAGCCGCCAAAGCATGGCAAGCCCCAGCGCCCATTGGGATAACAGCGTTGACCAGGCCACACCTTCGAGACCGAAATCCATCCCCACCGCCAGCACGATGTCCAGGACCACGTTCAAAACAGCTGAACCGGCCAGGTAATAAAGCGGTGTTTTCGTATTGCCCAGGGCGCGCAGAACGCCGTTGGCAACATTATACACCAGTTGCGGCGCCAGGCCGAGGAAACAGATGTGAAGATAGAGGAGCGCATCGCCCATCGCTTCGGCAGGACAGGAGAGCCAAAACAGATAGCGTGCGCCCAAAAGCTCGCCTATAATCGTCAGCAGGACACCTGCGCCTATGGCAATGGCCACGGAAGTCGCAATGGTATGGCGCAGTTTTTCGTACCGCCGTGCGCCAAAGAGCCGGGAAACAGCAGAAGTAACGCCCACGGCAAAGCCAATGAAAAAATTGATATGCACGGCCAACACCAGCCCGGCCACACCAACCGCAGCAAGAGCGAAAGCGCCGCCAAACCGGCCCACCACGGCACAGTCCGCAATGTTGTAAAGCTGCAACATAAGCTGCATAAGGAGCAGCGGAGCGGCATAAGCAAGCAGTTTCCGGTGAATGGGGCCCACGTCCATGCGCACTTCGCCTGTGGCCGCTTCTTCAGGCGACTGGGATTCATTCTTTTCTGTTATCGGGAGAGAATCCTGTTTAAATTCGTCACAATCAACAACATTCATGAAAAATGCCTTCCCCGCTATATTTTTCTGCTTTGCAAAAAGTATAGCAAGAAAGGCGTTTCTTCGGTATAGCAGGATTTTTATGCACAGATATAATAAATCGTTATATTGCCCCAACCGTGTCCGTCTTTAACGTGCGGCGCAGGAACGCAAGGAAATCCGCCGCGTCCGCGCCAAGGGGCTCACCTTTGCGGGAAATGTAACCGAAAGCAATGCGCCCCTCCATGCCTGCCACGGGAATGCGTCGGAAATCGTATTGGCGATATGCGTCCTTAAGCCAGTAGCTTCCCAGATTGCAGAGTTCTGTTTTTTCCAGCATGCGAATCATCATATGGTCGCTGTTAGTCCGCACCACGCGGCGAATAGCCAAGGTCTGGCTGCGAAACGCGGGCGAGCCTTTCAACAGGTCCTCAACAGTGAAAAAGTCATCCTCCAGCTGGATGAAAGAAAGGGTTGCCAGTTCTTCCGGGGTTACGGAAGAACGCGCGGCCAAAGGATGATTTTTCCCCACGTAGAGCACAAGATCGGTATCTAAAAGAGGCGAAAACCCGAGCTGCCGCCGGTCCATCATATAGCGGAGCAATGAGCGCTTGGTATCCGGAACGAAAAGGAAACCCAGATCATACTCATTGGCTGAAAGGAGCGCAATCATCTTTTCGATTCCGCATTCCGTAAACTGCATATAGAGGCTGGACGTCGCCTTATCGCCATGGGTGCGCTCGTTGTAAAAGGCCGTCAGCATGACCGCCATGTTGCTGCTGTTATTAGTCGCCACCCGCAGGGAATGGTCACGTTGCTCGCGTCCCACAGAAGCAAACAGCTCAGCGTTTCGCAACGCATCCTGGGCATAGCCAAAGACCCGGGCTCCCGCCTCCGTCAGCTCGACGCCATTGGGACGGCGCTGAAAAAGCTGCGTCCCTATCTCCTTTTCAAGCTCGCGAATGACCATGCTGACGTGGGGCTGAGTCGTATAAAGTTCCTCTGCCGCCGTTGTAAGCGACCCGCAACGGGCACAGGTAGTAAAATATAAAAGCTGGCGCAGTTCCATTGTGACTTCCTCGCTTTTACAAGGTTTAATTTTATCATTATGTCAATCCTGGATTCCCGGAATCTTCGGCAGCCGGTCCAGGCTTACCGCCAGCTCTTCGTCCGTGGGGATATAGTCGTTCATATTGCCGGCCTGGTAATTCTCATAGGCCGTCATATCAAAGAACCCGGTACCGGTGAGGCCGAACAGGATGGTTTCACTGCGGCCTTCTTCTTTGCAGCGTTTTGCCTCTTCAATGGCGCCCAAAATCGCATGGGCGGATTCCGGCGCGGGCAGGATGCTTTCGTATTTGGCAAACAACGTGGCTGCGTCAAACACGTTGGTCTGCACCACGGATTTCGCTTCCATGTATCCGTCATGATACAGCTTGGACAGGATCGGAGCCATGCCATGGTAACGCAGGCCGCCTGCATGGATGGGGGACGGGGTGAATGTGCAGCCCAGGGTGTACATTTTCGCCATGGGCGTGATTTTCCCGGTGTCACAGAAATCATAGGCGTAACGGCCCCGGGTCAGGGACGGGCAGGATGCCGGCTCGATGGCTACCAGACGGGGATTGGCCTTGCCCTGCAGCTTGTCTTTGGCAAAGGGCGCAATGAGGCCGCCCAGATTGGAACCGCCGCCTGCGCAGCCTACCACTACGTCGGGATATTCATCCAGCAGCTCCAGCGCTTTGGCGCTTTCCAGTCCCACCACGGACTGGTGCAGCAGCACCTGGTTCAGTACAGAACCCAGTACATACTTCACATTTTCACCGGAAACAGCCCGTTCCACCGCTTCGGAGATGGCGCAGCCCAGGCTGCCGGGATTATCCGGATTATCCGCCAGGATCGCCCGGCCCGCATTGGTGGTATTGCTGGGGCTGGCTACCACG